>QWCN01001294.1_pt1 | contig 43707 bp, 44 predicted proteins | sample 1972711 | NCBI WGS metagenome assembly QWCN01 (sample SAMN09866707, study PRJNA288562) | Human gut metagenome isolate term1_stool, whole genome shotgun sequencing... | isolation source: gut | host: Homo sapiens | place: USA: California
TAGCTGACCAATACTAATAAATCGAGGGCTTAACCACAATTTTAAAGATTAAACCCTAAAACTTAAATTTCATCTATGTATTTTTGAGTGTGCTTGAATAAAATAAAAAAAATTGGAAAAAATATAAAAAACACTTGCAAAATAAAAAAATTTAGTATATAATTCAAAAGTGTTAAATAATTAGTTATCAATTTTCTGGTGATTATGACATTTAGGGTAATACCTGTTCCCATTCCGAACACAGAAGTCAAGCCTAAATGTGCTGAAAATACTTGCGGGTTACCCTGCTGGAAAGATAAGTTGTTGCCAGATTTATATATTCCTCTTTAGCTCAGTTGGTAGAGCGCTCGGCTGTTAACCGATAGGTCGTTGGTTCGAGTCCAACAAGAGGAGCCAAAATATAGAGTTTGAGTATTTACTTAAACTCTTATTTTTTTATAAAAAAAGAAAACCCCAGTCAAATAAGACTAGGGTTTTTTTGGGAATACTTTACTTCTTAAAGGCAGGAAGAAGATCACGCCCTATTTTTTCCAGCCGTGAATCTGTAAGCTCAGCCAAGTTAAAATCGTTAATGTCTGAACCTAAAAGATTCTTTAATTTATAAGAATACTTTTTTGTTCCAGAGTTGTAAACAATTTCTTTGTCCTCGCTTGTAAAAATCCACGATCCAGAAGAGGTACGATTATAAACTCCTTCTTTATCAGTTACCTGATATTCGAGAACTTCGCCGTTGCAGGCTCTTATCTTATTAAGGATTTTCTCTTCGTTTGTTTCAACATCTGAATCTGATGGCTTTTTGATGTAAGATACCTCCATAAATGTGGGAGCACCTCCAAGCTCCATAAAGAACTTGGTATATTTTTTGTAAAGTTCCAAGACATTGGTTTGCTCATTATTCTTATTGAGCATGGTCGCAATTGTTCCTTCCAACTCTGTGTAGTGCTCCTTATAAGCTGTTGGTAAAGAATGACTTATTTTTAAATAATGGCCATTCTTTGGTATCTGCCAAGTTACCTCAGCAATATCTGGATGAGTTTTCACCTCTTCTACGATATAGCCAAAATACCTAAGGCGAAGCATTCTTAAATGAATTTCGCCTAACTCAAATGTGAAAAAACGCTCTTCTGATTTTGAGACTATGTGATTGAGATCATAGTCATTATCTTCTTTCAGCAAGGCAATCCTTGTTTCCCTTCCATCAGGAGAGAAAACTCTAAAAGATTCTTTATCCAAAGAGTTTACCACCGTTAAGGGTGAATCAAGCTGCAGCATTTCTGGAAGAGTAGTTTCCGAAAATACTTTGTAAGTAATTGGAAGCCGCTCAAGCCATGTGCTGATTTTGGTCTTGATGCTTTTTTCTGCAATTAAACTGTTAAAATTTCCAAACATTTTGAATTCCTCCCAAAGTTTAAAATACGTTCAGCGCCGATATGCGCATCATATTAATTATACACCTTAATTGGTAAAAAATCAATATTTTATGTAAATACTGCTGTTTTTACTATAAATTATTATTTATAAATGTATAAAAAAATTAATATTGGAAAAAATTTATATAAATAATAAAAAAGGAGATTGATTTTATGGATGAGATTATTAAAAATTTAAATGAACTATTATCAGATTTAAATGTATTTTATAGAAAATTACAAAATTACCACTGGAATATAAAAGGAAAGAATTTTTTTACAATACATTCTAAATTGGAAGAGTATTATAATGAAGTAAACGAGCAGATAGATGAAATTGCAGAACATATTTTATCTCTTGGTTATCAACCATTTGGAACAATGAAAGACTATTTGCAAATTTCAAAAATTTCAGAGGCTGAAAATGAAAAAATATGTGAAGATGATGTATTTACTAATGTAATGCAAGATATGCAAATTATATTAGATAGATTATTAACAATAAAGAAATTAGCAGATCAAAATAATGAATACATGACTTCAAGCTTGTGTGATGAATATATGTTAGAATATTCTAAAAAAATATGGATGATTAAACAAATGAAACAATAGATAAAAGACAAAGATTTTGTTTTAATAAAATTTAATACAAAACCTTTGTCTTTTTTTATTTAGAATAGAAAAAATTGTTGAAAATTATAATATAACATGATAGAATAAGCAAAAAGAATAAGGGCTAATGGAGGAGTAAATGAAAAAAGTAATGTTTATATCAAGTACAGGTGGACATTTTAATGAATTAATGCAGTTAAAGCCATTATTTAAAAAATATGACTATCATATTGTGACAGAAAAAGATGAGGTAACCAAAGAATATAAGCAAGAATATAAAGATAAAATATCATATTTAGTATATGGAACAAGAGCACATTTATTTAAATATATATTTCAATTCATATACAATTGTATATTAACTTTGATTTTATATGTAAAAATAAGGCCTAAGTATATTGTTACCACAGGAACACATACTGCAGGTCCAATGTGTATTATTGGAAAAATATTTGGAAGTAAAATAATATATATAGAAACATTTGCAAATAGAAATACAAAAACAGCTACAGGAAAGATAATTTATAAATTTGCTGATTTGTTTATTGTACAGTGGAAGGAAATGCTAGAGCTTTATCCAAAGGCAAAATTAGGAGGTTCAATTTATTAATGATACTTGTAACACTAGGAACTCAAGATAATAGTTTTTATAGATTATTAGAAGAAGTTCAAAAATGTATAGATGAAAAAATTATAAATGAAAAAGTTGTGGTTCAATCTGGAGGAACTAATTTTAAATCAAAAGATATGGAAATTTTTAAACTTATTTCTAATCAAAGGTTAAACAAGTTAATAAAAGAATCAAGTTATGTAATTACACATGGTGGTGTTCGGGTCAATTGTAACAGCATTAAAGATGGGAAAAAAAGTTATTGCTGTTCCAAGATATCATAAATATGGTGAACATGTTAATGATCATCAATTACAAATAGTCCAAACATTTGATGGACAAGGCTTTATAAAGGGAATAAAAGATGTTTGTGAATTAAAAGATGCTATAAAAGAAATAAATGATTTTAAACCTAAAAAGTTTGAAAGTAATACAAAAAATATAATAAATATGGTAGAAAAATTTATTGATAACAATTAAGTGAAGGTGTTTAAACAATGATTAAAGTAAGTGTTATAGTACCAGTATATAATGTTGAAAATTATATTGAGAAATGTTTAAATTCACTGGTAAATCAGACATTGGAAGATATAGAAATAATAATTGTAAATGATGGAAGTAAAGATAACTCAGAAAACATTATAAAAAGCTTTTTGAGCAGATATCCACAGAAAATAAAATATCTAAAAAAAGAAAATGGTGGATTATCAGATGCAAGAAATTATGGAATACCATATGCTACAGGAGAATATATTGCATTTTTAGATTCTGATGACTATGTTGAATTAGATACATATGAAAACATGTATAATTTAGCCAAAAAAGAAAACAGTGATATGGTAGAATGCAATTTTATATGGGAATATCCTCAAAAAATAAAAATAGATATTGGAAAAAAATATAGTGGTAAACATGAAATGATAGAAAAAATTAGGGTTGTAGCATGGAATAAACTAATAAAAAGACAAGTTATTGAAAAAAGTAAAATCCAATTTCCAAAAGGTTACAGATATGAGGATGTAGAATTTACATATAAGTTAATACCATATTTGGAAAATATATCATTTTTAGAAGAGCCATGTATTCATTATATTCAAAGACAAAATTCCATATCAAATATGCAAAATGAAAGAACAAAGGAGATTTTTGTTGTTTTAAATAATGTTATAAAATATTATAAAGAACTTGGAATTTATGAAGAGTATAAAGATGAACTTGAATATGTATATACAAGATATTTGCTATGTAGTTCATTACTTAGAATGGTTAAAATAAAAGAAAAAAAGACTAGAAAAGAAATTTTAAATTTAACATGGGAAAATTTAAACAAAAATTTTCCTAATTGGAAATGTAATAAAATACTAAAGAAAAATAAATCAATAAAAGATAAATACATAAAATCAGTAAATAAATTTACATATAAAATTTATTGTTTTATATTTAGGAGTATATAAATGGAAAAAATAAAAAAATTCAGCATAGAAAATATTCTTTGTGTATTTATTATTATGTGTCCTGTTTTTGATATGATAAGCTTTTTATATAGAAATATGTTTAACACTAATTTCTCACCATCAACATTTACAAGACCAATAATTTCTATTGTTTGCATAATATATTTGTTTTTTAAAAAGAATAAAAAATTTAAGGTATATAGTTTTTTAACATTTTTATTATATGCAGTATATGGAGGTATACATTTATATTTATTTCAAAAAGTAAAAACTGGAAGTAGTTATAGTAATATAGTTCATGAAGCACAATATATAATAAATTATTCTTTTATGATATTGAACTTATTTATTTATATAGATGTATATCAATATTTACAAACACTTCATCTAATACATATTTAGAAGAAAAAATGGGCTATAAGGGTTGGTTTGAATCAGGAAATAGTATAGGGGCAATTTTAATTTTATCTATATTTATTTATATTGGTTATATAAAAGATAAAAAATATAGAAAAATTGCAGTACCACTACTTATTTTAAATGGAATATTTTTAACTTTTTTAATTGGGACAAGAGTTGGATTGTTTGGTTTAATATTAGTTTTATCTTTTTATATTATAGTAGAGATATTGTATAGCTTATTGAAAAATGAAAAAGTAAATAAAAAATTAGTAATTATAGCAAGTATTTCAATTGTAGCAATTGCATTATTGGTTGTTATTTTTGGTTCAACAACATTAGAAAGAAGAAAACACTTAAAGCAAATAGAAGATAATATAGTAGATGCATCTTTAGAACAAAATTCCCATATAACAGGAGATTTATTAGATATAAAAAATAAAATAGATAATAATCAATTAGAAAATGGGTATATGAGCCAAAGCCAAAAAGAGTCCATACTTGATTTATATAATATAGCAAACTCTTTAAATGTTTCAAATAATGACCAAAGAATGCAGCAATTAATATATAATATTTCTTTAGTTAAAAATCAAAAAAATATATGGCTTATATTATTTGGAAATGGTTATATGGCAAACTTTAGAGAACTTGTATTAGAAATGGAAATACCAGCATTTTTATTTAATTTTGGGTTGGTTGGTTTTACTTTGTATTTTGTACCATTTTTAAGTATTTTTATTTATGGCATATATTTTGCATTTAAATATAGGAAGAAAATAGATGACGAGTTTATAATGTTACTATTACGGAAGCGGATTTACATTTGCATTATCATTTTTTTCAGGGTATACATTTTTTAATTCATCAACAATGATGATAATTATAGTTATTTATACAATTCTAATAAATAAGATGAAGGTTATAAAAAAGGAGTAATAGATGAAAAAGATATTATTTGGAATAACAAGTTTAACACTTGGGGGGGCCGAAAGGGTTTTAGTAGACTTGGCAAACAAATTATGTGAAAAATATGACATAACTATATTTACAATATATGCTAATGGTGAATTAGAAAAAGAATTAAATTCGAAAGTAAAATTAAAAAGCTTGTATAATGTTTCATATAAAGAATTGTCAAACATAAAAAAACATTTTACTATGCCATTAAAAGTTTTATTAGGAAAAAGAAAAATTTATAAGAAGTTTATAAAAGAAGATTATGATGTAGAAATTGCTTTTTTAGAGGGACCAATTACAAGATTGTTTAGTGTGAAAAATAAAAAAACTAGAAAAATTGCATGGATACATAATGATATATCTAAGGTATATGGAAATGGTATAAAATCAAAATTAAAAAGATATATAGACAAAAAAATTTATTGTAAATATGAAACATTAGTATTTGTAAGCATAGATAATATGAAAAAATTTAGAGAAGTTTACAAAGATGAAATAAGAAATAATTATTTAGAGCCAGTAAAAAAAGAGGTTATATATAATTATTTGGATAAAGAAAAAGTATTGGAAAAGGCAAAGCAAAATCAAGATTATGAATTTAACAAAAATACAATTAATTTTGTAACTGTTGCAAGATTAGTGCCACAAAAAGCGATTGACAGAATTATTAATGTACATGAAAAACTTATAAAAGATGGATTTAAAATTAGTTTTTATGTTATAGGAGAGGGACCAGAAGAAAATAAACTTCAAACATTAATAAATGAAAAAAAAGTGCAAGATACTTTTTTCTTGCTTGGAAAAAAAGAAAATCCATATCCTTATATAAAAAACTGTGATTATTTTTGTTTGCTTTCTTATTTTGAAGGTTATGGAATGGTTTTAGAAGAGGCAAAAATCTTAAACAAACCAATAATAATAACTGATACTGCAGCAAGAGAAGCAGTAAATAAATATGGAAAAAGCATTGTTTTAGAAAATGATGAAGAAAAAATTTATGATGGTTTAAAACAAATAATAAAAGATAAGAATTTAAGTGAAAAAATTACTCAAGATTGCATGTATGATAATAGCAAAATAATAGATAAGATAGTAAAATTAGTAGGTGAATAAATTGAAAATATCGGTATTAACATCAACATATAATAGAGGAAATTTACTAAAAAAATTATATAATAGTTTAATTCAAAACAGTAATTATAATGTAGATGTACAATGGCTAATTATTGATGATGGCTCAAAAGATGATACAAAAAATATTGTAAAAGATTTTAAAGATGAAAATAAAATAGAAATAAAATATTTTTATCAAGAAAACCAAGGAAAAATGTTAGCAATAAATAAGTTAGTTAAAGAGGCAAATGGAGACTTAATTATAGAGTGTGATTCTGATGACTATTTTACAGAAGATGCATTTGATATTATAAAAAATGAATATCAAAAATGTGATAAAAGTGATATTTATGCATTGTGCTTTTTAAAATATGATCAAAATGGAAACAATATGGGAAATTTATTTAAAAATGAAAAAACAACAATGTTTGATTTATATTTTAAAGAGGGGGAAAATGGTGAAAAGGCTTTGGTATTTTTTGCAGATGTGAGAAAAAAATATAAACATGAACTAGAACATAATGAAAAATTTGTTACAGAAGCAAGAATGTATCATAAAATGGATGTAAAATATAAAATGATATGCATAAATAAGCCAATTATGATTTGTGAATATCAAAAAGACGGCTATAGTAAAAATATTATAAAACAATTTAAAAATAATCCTTATGGCTATTATAAGTATTTTCAAGAGATACTTGAAAAAGATATGAAAGGCGTTAAATTCTCTAAAAGGTTATATGTAATTAAACATTATATTTTATTTGGAAAATTAATTAATGCCAAAAAGTCTTTAAATAAAATAATGTCTACAAAAAATAAAATTTTATATTGTTTATTGTATGTGCCTGGAAGAATAAAAACTAAGATGAAATTTTAAATTAAAATTCTTTAATGGAAAGGGAAAATATGAAAAAAATATTATTTGCGGCAAATAGTTTAGGATTAGGTGGAATTGAGACAGCAATGTTATCATTAGTAAACTATTTAGCTAAACAAAAAATAAATAATGAATATAAATATGATATAACAATTGTTTTAGAAAAAAAAGAGGGAATCTTTTTAAATTTATTAGATAATAGAATAAATCTATTAGAATTTACTCCAGACAGTAATAAGATAACAATATTAAGAAAATTTAAAAATTTTATTAAACAATATAAATTTAAAAAAATATATAAAAATAAATTTGACTTTTCGGCAGCTTATGCTACATATTCTCTTCCTTCATGTTTTGTTGCAAGAATTGCATCTAGAAATTCAACTTTGTGGTGCCATATGGATTATTTAGAGCAATATAATAATGATTATGAAAAGGTAAAAAGATTTTTTGAAGAAAAAAAATATAAAGAATTTAAAAATATTGTGTTTGTTTCAAAACAAGGGAAAGAGTCATTTTTAAAAGTATTTCCTAATGAAAAAAATGTTTATGCAATAAACAATATAATAGACTATAAAACAATTATAGAGAAGTCAAAAGAAAATGTTAAAGAAAATTTAGATAAAGATGTAACTTTATTTTTAAATATTGGAAGACATGATGAAGAACAAAAAAAATTAAGTAGAATAATAGATGCTGCAAAAAAATTAAATGATGAGGGATATAAATTTAGAATATTATTTGTTGGAGATGGAAAAGATAATAAAAAATACAAAAATATGGTAAAACAAATGAAATTAGAGAATAATATCTTATTTTTAGGAAAAAGAAAAAATCCATATCCATATTTTAAAATATCAGATTGTGTTTTGCTTTCTTCAGAATATGAAGGATCACCAGTAGTATATACTGAGGCAATGGTATTAAATAAACCAGTAATAACCACAAATGTTTCAGGTAGTGACCAAATAGATGGAAGGTTTGGCTATGTAATAAAAAAAGATCAAGAATCTTTATATGAAGCAATGAAAGAATTTATAAATAATGGTTATACAATAAAAGAAAAATTCGATGCTGAAAAATATAATCAAGAAATAGCAAAAAAAATAGAAATGATAATAAGGAGAAAAAAATGCCAGATATAAGTGTAATTGTTCCAATTTACAATGTGGAAAAGCAATTAAAAAGATGTATAGAATCTTTAATAAATCAGAAAAAAAATAATATAGAAATTATACTTGTAAATGATGGATCTACAGATAATTCAGGAGAGATTGCAAAACAATATGCTAAAAAATATAGTGACAAAATTGTATACTATGATAAGGAAAATGGTGGACTATCAGATGCAAGAAATTTTGGCATAAAAAAAGCTAATGGAAAATATATATCTTTTGTGGATTCAGACGATTATATAGATTTAAATTTATATAAAGATTTAGAAAAATATATTAAAGAAGATTATGATTTAGTAAAATTTAAAATAATTAGAGTAGATGAAAACTGTAATAAAATTGATGAAAATAATAATCCAGTTTTTTATGATAAAACAGGAGAAGAAGCATTTGATATTTTGTACAAGCAAGACAAAATGACAGATGTTGCATGGGCTTACATATACAAAAAAGATTTTTTTATTAATAATAAATTTATGTATTCTAAAGGGATGTATCATGAAGATTTTGGATTAACTTCTTTAATAATATTAAAAGCAAAAAAAGTTGCATCAACTGATATAATTGGTTATTATTACGTACAAACTTCAAAAAGCATAACTAGAGGAAATCCAAAAACTTTGTATGATAGAAATATGGATTTATTAAAACATTATGATAATATGTTAAAAATTATACAAGGATACGATATTTCTAAAAAATCTATACAAAATATAAAAATATATTATACAAATTCAATTATATTATCAGTTAATAATTTAAAAGACCAACAGCAAAAAAAAGAGTATATTAAAGAGATAAAGAAAAGAAAAATTATAAAAAATATTAAAGCTAGAAATGTTAAGCAATTAGTAAAAAAGATTCTTTTATGTATTGATATAAGAATATATTTAAAATTAAGAAAATAACCTCTAATTTTATAGAAATATTTGACATTAAGGGGTTTATGTTATATATTATGAGCAGATTATAAAAAATTAGACATATTTTTATATATATTTAATAACAAGCAAGAAAGGTATATGAAAAATGGAAAAACAAACTGAAAAAAATGAAGATAGAATTATTGTAAAACATGTATATAAAACATTTAATATATATATGGATAAAGCCAATAGTCTAAAAGAAAAAATGTTATTTTGGAATAGAAATAAAAAAGAAAAAAGAGAAGTATTAAAAGACATAAATTTAACAATAAAAAATGGAGAAGCAGTAGCATTAATAGGGGTTAATGGAAGCGGAAAATCAACATTGCTTAAATTAATGACAAAAATCATATATCCTAATAAAGGAGAAATTATTACAAACGGAAAATTAACTTCATTATTGGAACTTGGAGCTGGATTTCATCCTGATTTTTCAGGTAGAGAAAATATATATTTTAATGCTTCAATTTTTGGACTTACAAGAAAAGAAATTGATAAAAGAATAGACCAAATTATAGAATTTTCAGAATTAGGTAGTTATATAGATAATCCTGTAAGAACCTATTCTTCTGGAATGTATATGAGACTTGCTTTTGCTGTTGCTATTAATGTTGATGCAGAAATATTATTAGTAGATGAGATTTTAGCAGTAGGAGACCAACATTTTCAAGAAAAATGTATTGCTAAAATGAAGGAATTGAAAGAACAAGGGAAAACCATGGTTTTTGTAACACATAGTATGCAAACAGTAAAGGAATTTTGTAGTAGAGCTGTTTGGCTTTGTGATGGGGTTGTAAAAATGGATGATACTCCAGATAGGGTAATAGAAGAATATATAAAGGAGACATTATAATGAAATTAATTAAAGATTTGTATAATTATAGAGAATTATTAAAAACCAATATAACAAAAGATATTGGTGGAAAATATAAACATTCTTTTTTAGGAATATTATGGTCATTTGTAAACCCATTATTGCAAATTATAGTATATGCGTTTGTATTCCAGATAATATTAAAAAGTGATATTCCTAATTATGCTGTTTATTTATGTTGTGGTTTAATTCCATGGCAATATTTTTCATCTGTTGTATTAAGAGGGGCAGCCATAATGATAGATAATGGTAATATAATAAAAAAGGTTTATTTTCCAAGAGAAATATTACCAATATCATTAGTAACTAGTGAAGGAGTAAATTTTTTAATATCAACTCTTATAATTTTGGGATTTGTTATTTTTGGAGGAATAGGCTTATCTCCTTATATTTTATGGTATATACCAATTGTTGCAATACAATATTTAGTATCAATAGGAGTAGCATTTATTGTGTCTAGTTTAACGGTATATTTTAGGGATTTATTACATATTTTAGGTATTTTAATGCAGTTATTATTTTATGCAACACCTATTGTTTATGCTATAAATGCTGTACCATCACAATTACAATGGATAGTAAGAATTAATCCAATGTCATACTTAATAGATGGTTATAGAAATATATTTTACAATAAAACAGCTCCAGATTTTCAAGGGTTGTTAATTGCACTTGCAATGGGAATTGCTTTAACAATAATTGGATTTTTAATATTTAAAAAATTAGAAAAAAGATTTGCAGAGGAATTGTAAAATTAATTATTATAGTATTTAGGAGGAAAATATGGAAAAGACAATACATTATTGCTGGTTTGGAGGAAAAAAACTACCTAAAAAAGTTAAAAAATGTATAAAAACATGGAAAAAATATTTACCAGATTATAAAATAAAAGAATGGAATGAAAAAAATTTTGATATAAATTCATGTAATTTTGTAAAAGAAGCATACGAAAATAAAAAGTGGGCTTTCGTGAGTGATTATGTAAGAATATATGCATTATATCATGAAGGTGGAATTTATTTTGATACTGATATGAAAATCATAAAAGATGTAAGTAATATAATAGACAAAGATTTTGTTATGGGATTTGAAGATAGTGGCTATGTAGGAACTGCGTTTATAGGGGTTAAAGAGAAGAAAAACAAATATATAAAAGAAATTATGGAGTATTATAATAATATAAGCCATTTTAATCCTGAAATTTTATATGATTATGCCAATCCAGTAATAATAACAAAAATTTTAAATAAATATAACAGCTTTAACAATGATGACGGTATAAAAATTATTGATAATAATATATATATATATCCAAGAGAATATTTTTATCCATTAAGTTACGACTATTCTGAAAAAGTTTATACTAAAAATACATGTATGATACATTTGTTTAATGCTACATGGACGAGTAGGGGAGAAAGAAGAACAGTATGGATTAATAGAAAATTTGGACCAACAATAGGAAATAAAATAAATAATTTTTTAAATTGGATATGTAATTTAAGATGGCGTTTTATGAAAAGAATAAAAAGTATATTTAATTCTTTAGCACTAGTATATTCTATATATTTTCATAGAAATAAGAGGATTTATAGAATTAAAGAAAACTTACGTACACAAAAAGATAATTATCTAGCAATATGTCATCCTGAATGGATTGGGGTTAAAAATGCTACTAAATATACTTTTGGTAATAATGTATTGGAAGTAAGAGAACAATATACAAAAAAAGAAGCAAAGATGATAGCACAAGAGATTATAAATGCAGGAAAAAAATTGGTAGTATTTAATGCATTTGCAAATGGCTGGGAAAAAATCGTAATTGCTCTAAAGGAAATAAAACCAACTATAAAAATAAAATTATTAATACATGGTAGTAATGCATTATTATCAGAGGAATATGATTGGAATGTATACAATATTATGTTAGATTTGTATGGTAAGGGAAAAGTTGATGAAATTGGATTTGTTAAAAAGAGTTTATACGAGTTTTATAAAGCAAAAGGTTATAATACAAGTTTTTTAATGAATGATATATATATAGAAGACAAGGAAAAATATATTGTACAAGATAAAAATAATGAATTTTTAAAAGTTGGATTGTATGCATCAGGTGATAGATGGGTAAAAAATACTTATAATCAACTAAGTGCGATAAGCCTTTTAAAAAATACTAAACTTGATTGTATTCCAATAAACAATAAAATAGCTACTATTTCTAGAAGATATGATATAAATTTAACAGGTGTAAATAAAACGGTTCCAAAAGAGGAATTATATAAAAGAATGGCTAGCAATGACATTAATGTATATGTAACATTTACTGAATGTGCTCCATTAATACCAATAGAAAGCCTTGAACTTGGAACAGTATGTATTACTGGAGATAATCATCATTATTTTGATGGAACAGAATTAGAAAAATACTTAGTTGTTAATAAAGAAGATGATATAATGGAAATATACAATAAAATTAATTATGCATTAGAAAATAAAGAGAAAATTCTAGATTTATATAAAAAATGGAAAGTTGAATATTCAAAAAAAGCACAAGAAAGTATTAATAATTTTTTGAATATATAATTAAACAATAATTCTTTATATGAAAGGGAAATTTAGATGAAGATTATAAAAATAAAAAAGCATAAAGAGTTTACCAAAGAGAAAAAAAGAAAAATAGAAATTTCTGATATTTTTATATTTTTAATTATATTTGTTATATTTGGAATTAGCTTATTATCTTTTTTTCCAGGTCTTGTAACTTCAGATGTGGTAGACCAAATAAGTCAGGCTGAAAATAATGAATATAAAAATGCACATCCAATTTTACATTCTTTCATAATTGGAAACTTAGCTAAATTAGTTGGAGATTGGGGACCAGCATTATTTCAAATTATAGTTTTTGCATTTATATGGACGTATTGTTGCAAATGTATAAGAAAATATAATAATTCAATATCAAATAAGATATTTCAAATTATTTTTACATTTATAATTGCAGTATTACCTTTGAATTTTCTATATTCAATAACATTATGGAAAGATATACTATATTCTTATTCGTTTTTATTGCTTCTAGCAATAATTTATATTGGAATAAAGAATAATTTTAATTATACAATAGGTCAAACTATTATTTTGGCTATATCATGTGTGTCAATTATGAGATTAAGACATAATGGATTTCCAATAGGACTTATTATGTTTGGATTAATCTTAATACTAAATATTGTTAATACAAAGCAAATAAAATCGGCTATTAAATTAATTATTCCATTTATAATGACTTTCATTATTATGTCTATACCACAATGGACTTTAAACTCTACAGCAAACGAAGCACAAGTAGGTGGTGCTTTAGATTCAACTAAAATTTATTGTATGGGAGCATTATTAAATTCAGATATAGAATTTGAAAAAGAAGATATAGAATTTCTTAACAAAATTATTGATACAAATAAATGGAAAGAAAAATATTCGGCATATGATGGAACTCCAATTTTATTTAGTAATGATTATAATAAAGACATATTAAAAAGTTCAGAAAATAAAAGTAGGTTTAATGAATTATTTAATAAGTACGCTTCTAAAAAACCAGAAATAATTATTAATCATTTTTTGAATATTAATTCAATATGGTGGAAAATAAAAGAACCAAAAAAATCTGTAATGCACAGTATTATAATAAATAATGGTTCTGTTTCAGAAATTTCAAATGGTAGGTATGATAATAAACCAATATTAAAACAATGGAATGAAAAATTGTCTAATTATGCAATAAAAACTTTAGAACATAGAAAAATTTACACAGTAATATATAGACCAGCTGTTGCAATATTAGTAGCAGTAATAAGCATTATAATAGTATGTTTAAAAGAAAAAAAGAAAATGTATTTATTAATATTATTACCAATGTTATTAAATATTGGAACATATGTATTCTTAATATCATCACAAGATCAAAGATATTTTTATCCATGCTTTATGACAGAATATATATCAGTTTTAATGCTAGCTAATTGTATAATAAAAAATAAAAAATCTGAAAAGAAAAAAAATGATATCGAATTAAATAAAGAAAATCCAAAGACATTAATAATTATTCCAGCTTATAATGAGGAAGAATCTATAAAAAAAGTAATAAATAGTGTATATGATCAAGATATAAAAAATTGTGATGTATTGGTTGTAAATGATGGTTCAAATGATAATACATATAAAGAAGCTCAAAAAACTAATGCAATAGTTATAGATTCACCTAATAATTTAGGAATAGGTGGGGCTGTTCAAACAGGATATTTATATGCAAAGAAATATAATTATGATATTGCAATTCAACTAGATGGGGATGGACAGCATGATCCTAAATATATACAAAATTTAATTAATGAAATTTTAAAAGGAAATGATTTAGTTATAGGATCTAGGTTCGTAAAGAAAACCGATTATAAGCAAACTTTTTTTAGAATGTTTGGTATTAATATAATTTCTTCAATAATAAAATTGATGACACATGTAAAAATTTATGATACAACATCAGGTTACAGGGCTGCTAATAAAAATGTTATAGAAGAGTTTGTAGAAAATTACCCATATGATTATCCAGAACCATGTACTAATATGTATATGATAAAAAAAGGATATAAGGTAAATGAAATACCAGTAAAAATGAAAAAGAGAGAAACAGGAGTATCTTCAATATCACCATTAAAAAGCATAAGTTATATGTTTAAAGTAATTCTTTATATTTTCTTAATGGGAATTAAAGATTAGAAGGAGGAAAAAATGATATATTATTTTGCAATAATATTTTCAATAATATTTATAATATTTATTATGCATTTAGTAAGAAAAAATAAATTGGAAGAAAAATATTCAATTTTATGGCTATTCGCAGGTATTGTGATTTTGATTGTTTCTTTATTTCCACAATTAATTACTGTGGTTGCAAATAAATTTAACGTATTTTATCCACCAACCCTAATGCTATTATTTGCAATAATAATTTTAGGAACATATATTATTCACATTAGTATTGTTATTACAAAGCAAAATAAAATGATTGTAAAATTAACTCAAGAAATGGGAATATTAAAGGAAAAAATTAAAAATCAAGAAGAGAATAATAAAAAAAATAAAGAAGAATAGAGGAAAAAAGATGGATGAATTTAAAAACCATACATTTGTTATATGTGCATACAAAGAGTCAAAATATCTTGAAGAATGTATAAATTCATTACTAAACCAAAAAGTAAAAAGCAATATTATAATGTGCACATCAACACCAAATGATTATATAAAAAATTTAGCTAAAAAATATAATATAGAATTATTTATAAATCAAGGAGAAAGTGGCATTGGACAAGATTGGAATTTTGGCGTAAGTAAAACTAAGACTGATTATGTTACTGTGGCACATCAGGATGATATATATAATGAAAATTATTTAGAAGAAATTGTAAAATATATAAATAATGGCGAAGATTTCATTATTGCTTTTGGAGATTATGAAGAAATAAAAAATAATAAAACAATTCCATTAACCAAGAATTTGAAGATAAAAAAGATATTACAAAAGCCATTAATAAAACATGGCAAAAAGAAGTGGGCAAAAAAATTTTCATTAAGATTTGGCTCATCAATTTGTTGCCCTTGTGTAACTGTTAATACAAGAATAACTGGTAAAAAACCATACAAGGTTGACATGAAATGTGATTTAGACTGGGATACATGGTATGAGTTTTCAAAAACTGATTACAGATTTTTATATATAAATAAACCAATAATGAAACATAGAATACATGAAGAATCAGAAACCTCTAATTTAATAGAGAACAATATTAGATTAGATGAAGATTTAGAAATGCTAAAAAAATTATGGCCAAAACCAATTGCCAAAATAATAATGCATTTTTATAAAAATGCGATAAAAACAAATAGTTAAAAGACTTATCAAAAAACGAAAGAAGTTATGGTGAAAAATTTGGAAAAAGAAAAAAATTTTAAAAGTAATTTTATATGGAATATAGTTGGAACCGGGTTTAACGCTTTTAATTCATTATTTTTTTTAGTAGCAGTTACAAGGATTAATGGTGTAAACGATGCAGGAATTTTTACTATTGCATATTCAACAGCATGTATTTTATATGTTATAGGTGTATATGCGGGTAGAGTTTTTCAGGTAACAGAAACAAATAAAAACATAAATAACAAAGAATTTATTTTAAATAGAATATTATCATGTGTATTAATGATGGGATGCACATTAATATTTGTTCTATTTAAACATTATGACAATTATAAATCTATAATTTTTATATTTTTGGCATTTAGTAAATGCTTAGAAGCTTTTAGTGATGTATTATATGGAATATTACAAAAAAACAATCAGTTAAATATTGTTGGAAAGTCATATTTTTATAAAGCAATATTAAGTGTAGTATTATTTGTTGTAGTTGATATATATACCCAAAATGTTATTATATCAATAAGTATGATTATACTTGTATGGATTTTAATGATAATATTTTATGATTTTAGACATATAAAAAATTTATTAGATAAAAAAGAAAATATATCAATTAAAAAAAGCTTTTTAATATTTAAAAATGGATTTTTTATATTTATTATTTCGTTTTTAGGGCTTTATTTAATTAATGCTCCTAAATATGCAATAGATAATTATCTTGCAAATGATTTACAAACTATATTTGGAATAATAGTTATGCCAGCTACAATTATGGGACTAGTTGGGCAGTTTTTATTACATCCATATTTAACAACTATTGTAGAATTATATAAAGAAAATAAAATAAATCAATTAAATAAATTGATTTTTAAGATTGTAAAATATATTGTTTATTTTGGTATTGTTGCTTCAATTCTTGCTTATTTAATTGGAATACCAGTATTAAATTTGATTTATGGAATTGATATAAGTGAATATAGAATTCATTTAGTATTTATAATTATTTCATCTACATTATATAATATAGGAATAATTTATTCTACATTACTTACAACTATTAGAAAAACATTTATACAATTTGTAATATATGGATTAATATCTATTATTGCATTAATTATATCTGATATATTAACAAAAATGTTAAAAATTGACGGTTCAGTTATAGCATATTTTATTATAATGTTTTTATATTATGCTTTATATTTTATAATTACTAAAATCATATTTAATAAAATTAAATTAAAAGGAGAGATGTCTAATGGAACAACCAAAAGTCTCAGTGATAATACCAGTATATAATTCTGAAAAGTATATAGCAAGATGCTTAGATAGTGTAATAGAACAAACATATAAAAATATAGAAATTATTATTATAAATGATGGATCAAAAGATAAATCAAAAGAAATTTTAGATGAATATGAAAAAAAATATCCTAATATCATAAGACATATTGAGCAAGAAAATAAGGGTGTTGCAAAAACAAGAAATTATGGAATAAAAATTGCAAATGGAAATTATATTACATTTATAGATAATGATGATTATATAGATAAAGATTATATAGAAATTTTTGTAAATGTGTTAAAAGAAGATGAATATGATATTGTTATGGGAGGATATAGAAGACCGAATGAATATGGAAAAATAATAAAAAAATTAGAGCTTCAAGATGAAGAATGGTCTAAATTTATGATTATGGCTCCATGGGCTAAAATATATAAAAAAAGTTATTTAATAAACAATAATATAGAATTTTTAAGTGTTAATTTAGGAGAAGATATATACTTTAATTTAAAGGCTGTTTTAATAAGCGATAAAATAAAAATAATACCTTATACAGGCTATAATTGGTTTTTCAATACTGCTAGTGTTTCAAATACTACACAAAAAAATATTACTCAGTTGCAAGTGTATGAATTACTAAATAATTGCTATGATATGGTAAAAAAAGAAGGATTATTAGAAAAAAATTACAAAATAATTGAGACACATTTTATAAGATATATTATATGGCTATTATCATTTTCAACTAAAAAGCTAGATTATAAAACTATAAGTAAAGAATATGATAAAATATTTAAATGGTTAGAAGAGAGATTTCCAGATTATAAAAAATCAAAATTAATTGGGTTTAATAAGCCTAAAGGGGAAATATTGTCAATAAGACTAATGCTTACAATATTTATAAGATTTCATAAATTGAATCTTGGAAAATTATTAGTATATATATATAGCAAATTATAATAAAAGTTTTAATATAGAAAAAAATTCTATTGATATACTTCATTAACAATGATATACTAGAATTGTAAATAAAAAATGTAGAAAAATATATATAGGTGATGGATTATGATAAAAAAATTAAAATTAATTATATTAATATTATGTGTAAATCTGGTATTATTAACATTTTCTAGTTATTATAATATATCAAATGCAGCAACTTACAATCAGGTAATTCTTGATGCAAATTATACAAATAAAAATGGAATTGAAATTTTTCCAGAAAGTTATCAAACTTTATTAAACAAGTTAGTTGATCAAACAGGACATACTAATTGGAAATTTAAGCCATTTTATACAGATATAGACTGGAATGAACTTGTTTCAAACGAAACGAATTGCTTACATAATACGATATACAAAGATGGTTCATATCCAAATTCTTGGTATCATTCATGCAATAAACAGGGAGATAAAAAATATTATTGTGCTTCAAAAGAGATTACTTCATATTATATGGATCCAAGAAACTTTTTAACTGAAACAACGATATTTCAATTTTTAGATTTATCTAGCAATACATATGTTTCTGTTTCTGATATTAAAGCATTTGTAAAAAGTACATATTTAGAAGGAAGTGCAAATGGACAATCTTATGCCCAAATGATTTATGATGCATCACAAGCTACTGGAGAAAGTGCATATAGTATAGTAGTAAAAATATTTCAGGAGTTAGGTAATGGAAAAGATTTACCATATATGATATCTGGCAAAGATAGTACTTATCCTAATGTTTATAATTTCTTTAATTATGGAGCAACAGATGGAGAGGGAAATTTGGCAAGAGGATTGGAATTTGCCAAAAATCAAGGATGGACAACTCCTCAAAAGGCATTGATAGAAGGTGCAAAATTAATTTCTGGTTCATATACAAAACAAGGACAAGTTAATAAATATTTATATAAATTTGATGTAGTAGGAAAAGAAAAATCAGAACTGTATAACCATCAGTATATGACAAATGTTCAAGATCCAAATTCACAAGCATCTAATTTATACAAAGCATATGATAAAAATGACTTATTAGACAAAAGTTTAACATTTGTAATACCTATTTATAAAAATATGCCTGTATATTCAAAATTACCAGGAAATGCATCTGGAAATATTTATTATGTAAGTTCAAATTATGATTCTGTATTTTATAGAGATCAAAATAAAAATATTATTGGTTCATTAAGAAAAGATACTTTGGTTTCTTTAATACAATCAAATGCTATAACAATTAATGGATTGCAATATGGTAAAATTTTTTATAATGGAAATATAGTATATATGGCAATGAGTTATTTATCACCAGTTAATACAAAAAAAGATGTGTATTATGTTCCAAGCAGCGGAAAAGATTATACCGGATCTAACAAAGATTCAAATGCTATGGTTTCTTATAAAGCACAACTTCAAAATATAGGTTGGACCAATTATGGAAAAGACGCACAAACAATAGGAAATATTGGGGGAAATAGAAGACTTGAAACAATAAATATTACTGTAAAAGAGTCATTGGTAAATGAAAATTTACAATATAGAACACATGTACAAGATTATGGATGGATGAGCTGGAAAAAAGAAGGGCAAAATTCTGGAACAATAGGAGAATCAAAAAGAATAGAAGCTATACAAATTAAATTTAGAAGTTCTAGTGAATATAATATATTATACAGAGTATATGTCTTAGGAAATGGATGGACTGGATGGAGTAAAAATGGTGAAACAGCAGGAACCACAGGACAAGGTAAAATGATTACTGCAATTGAAATAAAGGTTGAAGAGGCTAAACCGTTAACAAACAAAGGTGTTCAATATACAGGAAATGCTGAAATTGATACTAAAGCTAAAATAAATTATAATACTTATTTAAAAGATGCTGGATGGAAAGGCTGGGTAAGTGATGGTAAAGAAGCAGGTTCTTCTGAACAAAATAGAAAAATAGAATCATTAAAAATTAAATTAGGAAGTTCTATTTCAAATAATAGTATTCAATATAGAGCTCATATTCAAGATATTGGTTGGACTAACTGGACACAAGATGGTAATAATTTAGGAACTGAAAAAAGTAATAAAAGAATGGAATCAATCCAAATTAAATTGAAAGATAGTTCAAAATATAATGTAATGTATAGAGTTCATGTACAAGATATAGGATGGATGAATTGGGTTAAAAATGGTGAAACAGCAGGAACTGTTGGCCAAGCAAAAAGAATAGAAGCAATTCAAATTAAACTAGAACCAGTAACAAATAATATAAGTGTATCATATAAAGTACATGTACAAGATGTAGGATGGCAAAATTGGTTAAATGGTGGAAAAACAGCAGGAACCACAGGAAAATCTAAAAGGCTTGAAGCAATTCAAATTAAATTAAATGGAGTAGACTCTTCAATAAAAGATGCAATTCAGTACAAAGTACATGTACAAGATATAGGATGGATGAATTGGGTTAAAAATGGAGAAATAGCAGGAACTACAGGAAAATCTAAAAGAATAGAAGCGATTCAAATTAAGCTAAATAGTAGTTTAGGAAAGAATGTTAAATATAGAGTACATGTACAAGATATAGGATGGACAAATTGGGTTAAAAATGGAGAAATAGCAGGAACTGTTGGAAAATCAAAGAGAATAGAGGCAATTGAAATAAAAATAGAATAAAAAAGGAGAAATTAACTATATGAAAAGAATTACTAATATTTTGGTTGTTAATTTAATAATAATATTTGCAATAGGCATAATAAGTAGTTTTACTTATTATGCTATTGCTGTTTCAAATGATACTGGGGTAAAAAGTTTGACTGTAACACCTATAATAGGTGAATTAAAGCAAGATGAGGAAAATAATAAGATATATAGAACAAAGGTTGAAAATAATATTACAGAGGTTAATGTAAATGTAGTTCCAAATAACAACAATGCAAAAGTAGAAATATTAGGAAACACATATTTACAAATAGGCACAAATAAGGTAACAGTAAAAGTTACTGCTGAAAATGGAGATAATGACACATATATTATTTATGTTAGAAGATCAGATACTCCAATTGCCGAAGAAGAAATAATATCAAATGTTCAAGAAGAAAAAGAAAAAAAAGAGGAAAATACTACTCAAACAAATCAAACTAATCAAGAAGAAAATAATACCAAAACAGAAATAGTAGAAGATAAGAGTGAAGAAAATGTTATTAGTCAACCAGAAAATGAAATGAATGAAACAAATGAAATAGATGAATCAGAAAAACAAACTAAAAAACCAAATACAAACATATTGCCATATGTTTTAGTTACATTACTAATAATTGTAATATTAACAGTTATAGTATTATATAAGAAAAAAATAAGGAGGAAATAAAATTGAAAATTTTAATTACAGGTGCAAATGGAATGCTTGCAAAAGAAGTAAAAGAAAAATTTGCAAAAGGCAATGAATTAATTTTAACAGATGTTGCAGAATTAGACATAACAAATGAGGAGGCAGTTAGAAAATTTATAACAGATACAAAACCTGATTATATAATAAATTGTGCAGCATTTACTGCAGTTGATAAAGCAGAAGAGTGCTATGAGTTAGCAAATAAAATTAATGCAGATGGACCAACAAATCTTGCAAAAGCTGCAAAGGAGGTAAAAGCAAAGTTAGTTCATATTTCAACAGACTATGTATTTGGCGGAGATTTAGATGTATCAAAAGATTATAAAGAAGATGACCCTAAAAATCCAGTAACAGTGTATGGAAAAACCAAGCTACATGGAGAAGAAGGAATCGAAAACAATTTGGATGAATATTATATTTTTAGAACTGCATGGCTATATGGAATTGGTGGAAATAACTTTGTTAAAACAATGACAAAATTAGGTTTAACAAAAGATGAACTAAATGTAGTAGCAGATCAACATGGAAGTCCAACATATGCAAAAGATTTAGCACAAATAATATACCAAGCAATAGATAAAAAAATTCCTTATGGAGTTTATAATGCAACAAATAATGGCTATACAACATGGTATGATTTTACAAAAGAAATTTTAAAAGAGCAAGAAATAAATTGTAAAGTAAATCCAGTAACTACTGATGAATATATAAAAATGATGAATGTTGTTCAAGCAAAAAGACCATTTAATTCACAAATGTCAAAAGCAAAACTTGAGTCATATGGAATTAAAGTGCCAGAATGGAAAGATGGTTTAAAAAGATATTTAGAAGAGGCAAAAAAGATAGAAGAGTAGATGAAGATAAAATTTATTTATACAGATTTTAATGAAAGGAATGAATAAAAATGAATAATAGAAAAGGAATTATTTTAGCAGGAGGAAGTGGAACCAGACTATATCCATTAACACTTTCTATTTCAAAACAACTTATGCCAGTATATGACAAGCCAATGATATATTATCCATTATCAATGTTAATGTTATCAAATATTAGAGATGTATTAATTATATCTACACCAAGAGATGTAAATGCTTTTAAAGAATTATTAGGAGATGGTTCAAAATGGGGAATGAAATTTACATATGCCATACAAGAAAAACCAAGAGGGCTAGCAGATGCATTTATAATAGGAGAAGAATTTATAGGTGATAGTGATGTTGCTATGGTCCTAGGGGATAATATATTTTATGGACAAGGTTTAACTGGAAAATTAGAAGAGGTATCTAATAATCATGAATATGCAACAATATTTGGTTATCCAGTAAAAGATCCAAGAGCATATGGTGTTGTAGAAGTGGACGAAAATAGTAATGCGGTATCAATAGAAGAAAAACCTGAAAAACCAAAATCTAACTTATGTGTACCTGGGTTATATTTTTATCCAAATGATGTTGTAAAAATTGCAAAAAAAATTAAGCCATCAGAAAGAGGAGAACTAGAAATAACATCAATTAATGATGAATATTTAAGACAAAAAAGACTAAAGGTTGAAAAATTAGGAAGAGGTCTTGCATGGCTTGATACTGGAACACATGCAGATTTAATAGAGGCTGCAAACTTTATTAGAACAATAGAAAACAGACAAGGGATGCAAGTATCTTGCCCTGAAGAAATTGCTTTTAGAAAAAATTGGATAAATAAAGAAAAATTATTAGAAATTATAAAACCATTTTTAAAAACAAATTATGGAAAATACTTAAAGAGTTTAGCTGAAGGAGAAATCTTTTAAAAGTAAAAAAGCATTTATAAATTAATATAAAATGTTAATAACCAATATTTAGGAAGGAAGAAGCAATATGGGAAAATTTAAAAAAAATAGTACATCTATAGAAGGTGTATATGTTATAGAACCTACTGTATTTGGAGATAGTAGAGGATACTTTATGGAGACATATAGTAAAATAGATTTTGATGAATTAGGATTAAATTATGATTTTGTACAAGACAATCAATCAAAATCAAAAAAGGGAGTGTTAAGGGGGTTACACTTCCAAAAAGAAAATACACAAGCAAAATTAGTTAGATGTATAAAAGGAGAAGTATTTGATGTAGCTGTTGACTTAAGACCAGGAAGTAAAACATATGGAAAATGGGAAGGAATTGTATTAACAGAGGAAAATAAAAAAATGTTTATGATTCCAAAAGGTTTTGCACATGGATTTTTAGTATTATCAGATGAAGCAGAATTTGCTTATAAATGTGATGATATTTATAATCATGAAGCAGAAGGCGGATTAAAATTTGATGATCCGGATATAGGAATAAAATGGCCTATGGGAGATTTGAAACCAGAAGATTTATTAACATCTGAAAAAGATGCAAAATGGCCATCATTAAAAGAATTGAAACAAACAGATCTATTTAAAAATTTATAATAAGGGAGAAAAAAAATGAATAATAATATTTTAGTTACAGGAGCAGCTGGTTTTATAGGAGCAAATTTTGTAGAATATTTTGTAAATAAACATCCTGACTATAACATAATAGTAGTGGATAAATTAACATATGCGGGAAATATGGCAAATTTAGATAAAGTAAAAGATAAAATAACATTTGTAAAAGCAGATATATGTGATTTTGAAAAAATGAAGGAAATATTTGAAAAATATAACATAAATGGAGTTATACATTTTGCAGCAGAATCACATGTTGATAACAGTATAAAAAATCCATTTATATTTACACAGACAAATGTAATAGGAACACATACATTATTAGAAACTGCAAAACAAGTATGGGGAGAAGGGAGCACAAATAAATTTGTTCATATATCAACAGATGAAGTATATGGTTCATTAGGAGAAGAAGGATATTTTACAGAAAAATCACCAATTAAACCAAGTAGTCCATATTCTTCATCAAAAGCAAGTTCAGATTTAATTGCATTTGCTTATAAACAGACCTATAATATGAATATAAATGTGACTAATTGTTCAAACAATTATGGACCATATCAACATAACGAAAAATTAATACCTCATATGATAAAACTTGCAATAAATAATGAAAAGTTACCTGTTTATGGAACTGGAAAAAATATTAGAGATTGGTTATATGTTGAAGATCATTGTAAAGCAATAGATTTAGTATTTCATAAAGGAATTTCAGGCGAAAGATATAATATAGGAGGACATAATGAAAAAAGAAATATTGATATTGTAAAATTAATATTAAAGCATTTAAATAAACCTGAAGATTTAATAGAATACGTAGAAGATAGAAAAGGACATGATTATCGTTATGCTATAGATCCAAGTAAAATAAATGAACAATTAGGATGGAAGCCAGAAACAAAATTTGAAGATGGAATTATAAAAACAATAGATTGGTATCTAAAAAATCCAGAATGGTTAAAATAAGTTATAATTTAGTCATTAAAAGAAAGAGGAAATAATGAAACTAAAAAAAGTATTGATTTTTATAGTATTAATAATAGTAAATTTTGTGATATTTATGCCAAAACAGGTAAATGCTAACAGTGATATAATAGTTGCTTTAGATCCTGGACATGGAGGTAATGATCCAGGGGCTGAAGCTGGTGGAATAAAAGAAAAAGATGTAAATTGGAAAATTGCTAATAAAGTAAAAGAGATACTAGATAAAACACCAGGAATAAGAGGTGTTATAATAAGAAGTTATGATGAAAATCCATCATTAGCAGATAGAGCAACAAGGGCAAAGAATAATAATGCTAATTTATATGTAAGTTTTCACATTAATTCTAATAATACTAATATTGTAAGAGGTTCAGAAGTATATGTTACAGCATATAAAGGAGAAGATAGATATAATAAATATTGTACTAATCTTGCATATAGTGTATTAGCTAATTTAAGAAATGTAGGAGTTCCATCACGACTATCTACACCTATAATTAAATACAGTGAAGAAAGTAGTAGAATATATTCAGATGGATCAAGAGCTGACTGGATGGGAATGATTCGTAATCCTGTTTATAATGGAATTCCGGCAATATTAATAGAACACTGTTATATAAATAATATATTTGATAGACAGAATTTTTTAACTAGTGATTCTAAAATTAATAAAATGGCTGAGGCAGATGCAAAGTCCATTATTGAAAATAAAGAACTATTTAGAACAATTGATTATACAAAAAAGTTTTTAGGTGGAACTAAAGATTCTAAAGCAATGATATCTTATTTAGCTCAGTTACAAAATATTGGATGGACTGGTTGGGGAGAAGATGGAGAAACAATAGGAACAACAGGCGGTAATTTAAGACTAGAAACAGTAAAAATTTCTCTTGCAGATGAATTGAAGTCTGAAAAACTACAATATAGAGTACATGTGCAAGATATAGGCTGGATGGATTGGGTACAAGATGGACAACTTGCAGGAACAGTTGGAAAATCTAAAAGAGTTGAGGCAATACAAATAAAGTTAAAAGATTCAGAAAAGTATAATGTACAATATAGAGTACATGTACAAGATATAGGGTGGACGAATTGGACGCAAAATGGACAAATTGCAGGAACTACAGGAAAATCAAAAAGAATAGAAGCAATTCAAATTAAATTAGATGGAGTGGATTCTTCAATAAAAGATGCAATTCAGTATAAAGTACATGTGCAAGATATAGGGTGGATGAATTGGATATCAGATGGAAAAACAGCAGGAACTACAGGAAAATCAAAAAGAATCGAGGCAATTCAAATAAAATTAAATAGCAGTTTGAAAAAAAATATAAAATATAGAGTACATGTACAAGATATAGGATGGACAAATTGGAAGAAAAATGGAGAGATAGCAGGAACTACAGGAAAATCTAAAAGAATTGAGGCAATAGAAATAAAAATAGAATAATTTATAGAAATGAGGTTAATATTGGGAAAAAATAATTCTAAGAAGATTAAGTTAAATGAATTAGATATAAAACACTTAAATATTAATACGATAAAAGGATTATATTTGGAATATAAAGAAATTATAAATTATTTGATTTTTGGTGTCTTATCAACAGTTGTAAATTTTGCTTCATATTTTATATTTGCAAAATTATTTCATATAGATGAAGTTGTAAGCAGCGGACTTTCGTGGTTTTGTGCGGTTTTATTTGCATATATAACAAACAAAATATTTGTATTTGAAAGTAAAACAAAAACAGTAAAAGAATTTATAAAAGAAATGATGTCATTTTTTGCGTGTAGAGTACTATCAGGAATTTTATGTGATGTTGGAACATTTGCCTTAATGGTAAAAGTTCTTAATATAAATGACGTAATTGCAAAAATTGTTACACAGATAATGGTAGTTATATTAAATTATGTACTTAGTAAATTAGTAATCTTTAAGAAAAAAAGTGAAAAATAGAAAGCTTTTAGGAGGTACAATGAAAAAGATATCTATAGTAATACCAATGTATAATGAACATGAAATAGCTAATATGTGTTATAAAAGAATAAATGAGGTAATAAAACAATTAAATAATTATGAATATGAAATAATATTTATAAATGACGGAAGTAAAGATAACACACAATTAATATTAGAAGAAATTGCAAAAGAAGATAAAAATGTAAAAATACTATCTTTTTCTAGAAACTTTGGTCATCAAGCAGCAGTAACAGCTGGAATAAAATATGTAACAGGAGATGCAATTGTCATAATGGATGCAGATTTGCAAGATCCGCCGGAATTAATACCAGATATGTTAAAATTGTGGGAAGATGGAAATGAAGTAATATATGGAAAAAGAAAGGCTAGAAAAGGAGAGTCATTATTTAAGTTAATGACAGCAAAAATGTTTTACAATACACTAAATGCATTGTCAGATGTAGATATTCCAAAAGATACAGGAGACTTTAGGCTTGTAGATAGAAAAGTAGTAGATACAATAAATAATTTGCCAGAACATAATAAATTTTTAAGGGGCTTATTTAGTTGGGTAGGCTATAAGCAATATGCATATGAATATGAAAGACAAGAAAGAAAAGCTGGAAAAACAAAATATCCATTAAAAAAGATGTTAAAATTAGCATCAGATGGTATTGTAAGTTTTTCAACAAAGCCATTAAAAATAGTGGGAGGATTAGGAATTATAACAATTATAATATCTATTATAATATTAATATATTCATTAATATCATATGCGTGTAACTTAAATCAGTTAACTCCACGGTTGGACTTCAATAATGGTTGCAATAACACTATTTAGTGGAGTACAATTATTGTCAATATGGATAATTTCAGAATATATAGCAAGAATATATGACGAAACCAAAAGAAGACCAGAATATATAATAGATAAAAAAATAAATTTTTAAAATAGTGAATATAATGTAAAGAACATATAATTTATATGTTCTTTTTTATGTAAGGAGGAAAATAATGATAATTGATTTGCATTCAGACACAATTCAAAGAGCAAAAGATGAAAAGCTAAAATTAACAAGTAAAAAACTTTCGGTAAATTTAGAAGAAACAATGCAAAATTTACCGTACATACAAGCTTTACGGAACATTTGTAAACCCCAAATACAATAAACAAAATGGAGGATTTAATAGGGCAATTAGTATAATAGATAATTTTTATAACATATATGAAGAAGAAAAAGATAAGATATTTATAATAAAAAGCAAAAAAGATTTAAAGAGTAAAGAATTGAAAACAAAAACAGGAATATTTTTAACAATAGAAAATGGAAGTGCAATATCAGGGAATTTAGATAATATCGATATTTTATATAAAAAGAAAATTAGAATGATGGGAACAGTATGGAATGATGACAATGAATTAGCCTGTGGAGCACATACAACAAATGACAAAGGATTAACAAATTTAGGAAAACAATATATAAAAAAATTAGAAAAAAAACATATATTAATAGATGTGTCACATATGTCTAAAAAAAGTTTTTATGATACACTAGAAAATACAAAAGATCCAATAATTGCAAGCCATTCATGTGCATATACAGTTTGTAATCATAAAAGAAATTTAAGTGACAATCAAATAAAACAAATTGCTAAAAGGCAGGGAATTATAGGAATATGCTTTTGTAAACCATTTTTAACAACAAATTCTAAGGCAACTGTAAAAGATATAATAAAACATATAAACCATATTGTAGAATTAGTTGGAATTGATTATGTGGGTTTTGGAAGTGATTTTGATGGCGTAGAAGAAGAAAATAAACTAGAAGATATAAGAAGTGTAAAGGATATTAATAAAATTATTATTGAATTAGAAAAAGAAGGCTATAGTAAAGAAAATATTGAACAAATTACAAGTAAAAATTTTTTAAGGGTGGCAAATTCAGTTTGGGAATAATGGTCCTCACTTGCCCTTCACGGAATATATATTTAGATTGTAAAATAAAACAAAAAAATGTTTGCAAAACTATTGACAAAAAAATGTTCTATTTGTATAATGCATACAGAACATTTTTTTGGAGGTAAAATATGATAACAACTTTACACATAAAAAATATAGGAATAATTGATGATTTAAGTATAGATTTAAATCAAGGGTTAAATGTATTAACAGGTGAAACAGGAGCAGGAAAAACATTAATAATAGACTCTATAGGAATAATATCAGGAGGTAGATTCTCCAAAGAAATGATAAGAAAAGGAGAAAATACATCATATATCGAAATATGTATGTATGAACCAAATAGCAAAGAAGCAATAGATGGAAATATAATAGTATCAAGACAGATATGGGCAAATGGAAGAAATATGTGCAAAATAAATGGAAGAATGGTTACAGTAAATGAACTTAAAGATTTTATGAAAAGATATATAGAAATACATGGACAAAATGATAATCAAACATTATTAGAAAGTAAGACACATCTAATGTATTTGGATTCATTTATAGGAGATAAAATAATAGAGATAAAAAGCAAATATTATGAAAAATACCAAAGATTTAATGAAATAAATATAGAACTAAAGGCAAATTATGGAGATGAAAAAGAAAGAGAGAGAAAATTAGATTTATTAAGATACCAAATAAGCGAAATTGAAGAAGCAAATTTAACAGAAAATGAAGAAGAAATATTAGAAGAAAAAAGAAAAATAATGTTAAATTCAGAAAAAATATCAAATAATTTAAATAAAGCAGATGAAGCAATACAAAATAGTAGTATAGATAGCTTAAGTATTGCAATAAGAGCCTTAGAAAAAATAGAAACTATAGATAAAAATTATGAAAAAGTATCATCAAATTTAAAAGGAATTTATTATGAATTGCAAGAATTGGCAAGAGATATAAGCAACTATAAGGAAGATATATATTTTGATGAACAAGAAAGAAATAAAACAGAAGAAAGATTAGACTTAATAAATTCATTAAAAAGAAAATATGGAAACACAATAAAGGAAATATTAGAATATAAAAAAGAAATACAAGAAGAAATACAACATATAGAAAATTTAGAAGATTATAATAACAAATTAAAAAGTGAATTGGAAAAAATACAAAATGAAATGGAAGAAATGTCAGAACAAATAAATAAAATAAGAGTTAAGCAGGCACAAAAATTAAGTGAATCAATAAATTTAGAATTAAAAGATTTAGAAATGAAAAATGCAAAAATAAATGTAAAAGTAGAAAAACAAGAAAACTTTAATAAAGAAGGAAAAGACAAGGTAGAATTTTTAATTTCTACAAATTTAGGAGAAGACGAAAAAGAACTAATAAAAATAGCATCTGGAGGAGAAATGTCAAGAATAATGCTTGCAATAAAAAAGGTATTATCAGATACAGATAAAACACCAGTAATGATATTTGACGAAATAGACACAGGAATTAGTGGTAATGCAGCAAATGCTGTTGCAGAAAAATTGAATTTAATTTCAAAATTTCATCAAGTATTGTGTATATCACATTTGCCAAATATAGCAGCTGCAGCAGATTATAATTATTTTATTAGTAAAAAAGTAACAAATGAAAGAACAAATACAAATGTAAAATTGTTGCAAGAAAAAGAAGTTATAGAGGAAATAGCAAGAATTTCATCAGGAAAAGTAAATGATGTGACAATAAAATATGCAACCCAGTTAAGAAATAAAAAAGTATCATAAAGAATAAATTGTTAAAAAATGGAACATACTATAATAAATAATAAGGAGGGAATAGTATGAAAGATTTTTTAGCAATAAAAGATGTAAATGCTTTAGAGGTATTAGATTCCAGAGGAAATCCAACAGTACAAGTAGAAGTTGTAGTTGATGGGGGCTTTTCAGGCATGGCAATTGTACCATCTGGAGCATCTACAGGGAGCTTTGAAGCTGTAGAATTAAGAGATGGTGAAAAAGATAGATTTTTTGGAAAAGGTGTACAAAAGGCAGTAGAAAATGTCAACAAAAAAATCTCAAAAAAATTAATAGATATGAATGTTTATGATCAAAGAAAAATTGACGAAGAACTTTTAAAATTAGATGATACACCAAATAAATCAAATCTTGGAGCAAATGCAATACTTGGTGTATCACTTGCATGTTGTAAAGCGGCAGCAAATTCTTTAGGAATGGAATTATATAACTACATTGGAGGAATAAATGCAAATGTATTACCTGTTCCTATGATGAATATATTAAATGGAGGAAAACACTCAGATAATAATATAAATATACAAGAATTTATGATAATGCCAATAGGAGATATAACATTTAGTGAACGATTAAAAAGGGGAGCAGAAGTATACCAAACTCTAAAAAAGGTGCTAAAAGAAAAAGGATACATGGTAGCTGTTGGAGATGAAGGAGGCTTTGCACCAACACTACAAAGTGAGGAAGAAGCACTAGATTTAATAATAGAAGCAATAAAAAAAGCAGGTTATGTTCCAAAAAAAGATATTGTTTTAGCATTAGATATTGCAAGCACTGAAATGTATGAAGCGGCTAAAAAAGAGGGAAAAGATGGCTATTATTTTTGGAAAACTAATATTTTAAAAAGTAAAGAAGAAATGATAGAATATATAGAAAATTTATGTGAAAAATATCCAATAGTATCTGTAGAAGACGGTTTGGCAGAAGAAGATTGGGAAAGTTGGAAAATTTTAACCCAAAAGATCGGAAATAAAGTTCAGCTTGTAGGTGATGATTTATTTGTTACAAATCCAAAAAGATTGCAAAGGGGAATAAATAATAATATTGCAAATTGCATATTAATAAAACCAAATCAAATAGGAACATTAACTGAAACATTAAATACCATTTTAATGGCACAAAAAAACGGCTATAAAACAATAATTTCACATAGATCAGGTGAAACAGAAGATACAACAATAGCAGACATAGCAGTTGCAGTAAATGCCGGACAAATAAAAACAGGAGCACCATGTAGAACAGATAGAGTTGCTAAATATAATAGATTATTAAATATAGAAAACGAATTATTTAATTAAACAAAATAAAGCCCCTTAAGAAATTTAAGGGACTTTTAATTTATTAAAATTTTATTTATTTCATTTTTTTAGAAATATGTACAAATTTAATTAAGAAAAATATTGAAGCACCTGATATAATTGTAATAAATAAGGCAAGAGATGTATTACCTGCTTTTGGTAAATCTTGTGGAGCTTCTTTTGGTTCTGTAAGTCTTAATTTTGGTGTAATATTAGAAGTTTCGTTTTGCTCTTTATCATTAAAATCTTTATATTTCATATCAATTTTTTGGTTTGTGTTTAAAATTTTATCAACTATAGAACTATCAAAGTCTTGTTTTAATTTTAATTTATATTGTACAACAGCAGTTTTTCCATATTCTAGTTCAGGTATTGTCCATGTTATTTTATTAGTCTTTTCATCTATTTTGGTAGAGATATTTCCAATATTTGCATTTTTTACATATGCAAAATCAAAGTTTTTAACGATTTCGTCTGGAAAATAATCTTCAATTACAATATCTTTAAAAGTATTGTTTGTTGGCATTAAACTGTTATAAATATCTGTTGTTATTGTTTTTTCTATATCTTCATCAGATATGTAATAAAACATTCCAGAGGTTGGAGTTTGGGCAGTTCCAAAAACTTCTTTAATTATATCAGAATATGTTTTTGTTGTTCCACTTACTATTGTATCTGGTGTGTCAATTCCTGTAAGCATAGTAATTAAAGTAACATCATTTTTTGTTATTTCCTTTAATTTGTTTTTTGTTCTATTAATTGAATAATCTGAATATAATTGTTTATTTTCTGTTGTTGCTGTAGATTCAAAAAGTGAAAGGTTTGGAATACCATCTGTTAAAACGATTATATATTTATTATTTTTTTCATTTGAAAATTGTTTATAAGCTAATTCTAATCCTGCTTCAAGATTTGTTCTAGGTCCATTTTGAGGAATATTAGTTAAACTATTAGTTATTTTAGTAGCATCATTTGTAAGAGAACAAAGTACATTAGCATCTTTAATTGTTCCTTCTTCACTATAATTAGAAGTATTTAAAGAAGCAAATGTCACAACACTTATTTTTAATGCTGAGTTATCTTTCAATAAATTTGTAATTAATGTTTTTGCTGAATTTTGAATTTGACTTCTTCTTGTTGCGCCTTGATTAGTCATGCTATCTGTACTATGTGAATTATCAAGCAATAAAACTAATTCTCCTGTAGGTTTTGCAACCTCATCTTCATTAGTTACTTTTAACTCAATTGTAACTTCTTTGTTATTTAAATCTTTAGAAATAAGTTGTTTTTGAAATTTTGAATTTTGTCCAAATTTTATTTCACAAATAGGTTCTTCAACTACTTCCATTTTTACAGTACTATATGATGCAAATGAAAAATTAGCTATTAAAATTAATACTAAAAATAAGATACTTAAAATTTTTTTCTTCATTTTTTTATCTCCTTATTAAATAAATTATTATTTTACTAAATAATTATAACAAAATAATTATAAAAATACAACAAAGTAGTGGAAAATGTAACATAAATGTGATAAAATTGTTACATAGTTGTAAAAGAAAAACAAAATAATTAGGTGAAAATAAAATGTTAGAAAAAATAAATTCATCACAGGATGTAAAAAAATTAAATTTAAAAGAAAAAGAAATATTAGCACAAGAAATAAGAAAATATATATTAGATATTGTATCAAAAAATGGCGGACATTTGGCATCAAACTTGGGGGTTGTAGAACTAACTATTGCATTAAATGTAGTATTTGACATACCAACAGATAAGGTTGTTTGGGATGTTGGACATCAAACCTATGTACATAAAATAATTAATGGAAGAAAAGAAGAATTAAAAAAAATAAGAACATTAGGGGGAATAGCAGGTTTTCCAAAAACAAATGAGTCTGAAACAGATTGCTTTAATACAGGACATAGTAGTACATCAATATCTGCAGCACTTGGAATGGCAAGGGCAAGAGATATAAAAGGCAATGATAATTCAGTAATTGCAGTTATTGGAGATCGGAGCTCTAACAGGAGGAATGGCTTTAGAAGCATTAAATGATGCAGGGGCTAGTAAAACAAGAATAAAAGTAATATTAAATGATAATGAAATGAGTATATCTCCAAATGTTGGAGGAATAAATAGATTTTTAAGTAAACTTAGAACTAAAAAAACATATACAAAATCAAATAATTATATAAAAAAATTTGTGAATAATATTCCAATTGTCGGAAAAACGACAGTAAAAGTAATTCAAAAAGTAAAAAGGAGTATAAAACAATTAATTATACCAAAAATGTTTTTTGAAGATATAGGTTTTACATATTTGGGACCGGTAGATGGGCATAATATAGAACAGCTAGAAAATATACTTACATTAAGTAAAAAAGTAGAAGGTCCTGTATTAATACATGTTTTAACCAAAAAAGGAAAAGGGTATAAAATAGCAGAAGAAAATCCAGACAAATTTCATGCAACAGCGCCATTTGATATAAATACAGGGAAAAGTAAGGTTAAGAAAAGTGCTGATTATTCAAAAGTTTTTGGAGAAAAATTAGTAAAACTTGCAAAGAAAAATGAAAAAATAGTTGCAATAACAGCGTCAATGAAGGATGGTACAGGACTTACAAAATTTAAAGAAGAGTTTCCAAATAGATTTTTTGATATAGGAATTGCAGAACAACATGCAATAACACTTGCAGCAGGAATGGCAAAAGAAGGTATAATACCAGTTGTTCCAATTTATTCATCATTTTATCAAAGGGCATATGATCAAGTAATACATGATGTGGCAATTCAAAATTTACCAGTAATTATGTGTGTTGATAGAGCAGGACTAGTAGGGCAAGATGGAGAAACACATCAAGGAACATTAGATTTAGCATTTTTTAGATTAGTTCCAAATTTAACGATTATGGCACCAATGGATTTTAAAGAATTGGAAGATATGTTAGAATTTGCGGTAACCCTAAATAAGCCAGTAATAATAAGATATCCAAGAGGTGGAGAAGGAAAAACAAAAATAAATAGCCATGAAAAAATTAAATTTGGAAAAGCACAAATACTGGAAAAAGGAGCAGACTTAACAATTGTTGCAATTGGAAAAATGGTAGAAAGGGCAGTAGAAATTGCACATGAATTAAAGAAATGTAATATAGAAGCAGATGTTATAAATGCTAGGTTTTTGAAACCATTTGATGTAAAAACAGTTAAAGAATCAATATTAAAAACTAAAAATATAGTTACTATTGAAGATGGAACAAAAATAAATGGATTAGGAACTACAGTAAAAGAGTTAATTATAGATGAAAAAATTGAAGGTGTAAAATTTAAACAATATGCATATCCTGACGAATTTATAAAACATGGAAAAGTAGAAGAGCTAGAAAAAATATATGGATTAGATTCTATAACAATAAAAAATGATATATTAAAAAATATATAAGAAAGGAATACTATGGAAAAACAAGAAATTTTAAGTGAGTATAAAAGACAAGAAGATAAAATTTTAATAGCACAAGTATTAGATAAAATAAAATTTTCACAAACAAGGCAAAAAATTGAATATACAGATTTTTTGGATATGTATCAAATTTCATGTGTAGAAAGTTTCTTAAAAAAGAATAATTATAAAAATTATATATTTTATGGTGGTTTTGATAATGCAGAAAGAAAAGCATTAATAATTTATCCGGAAAAATATAATATGGAAATGTTAGAAAAAAATTATAATAAAATTTTAAGTATAGTAAGAATTGAATTACCAGAAGAAATGAATGGAAAATATGCGCATAGAAATTATTTAGGTGGAATAGTAAAACTTGGACTAAAAAGGGAAAAAGTAGGAGATATTTTGGTGTTTAATAATGGGGCAGATATTATAACTTTTGTTGATTTTGCAAATACACTAAAAACAGAGTTAGGATCACTTACAAGATTTCAAAATAGCAAAATTATTGTAGATGAGATAAGTAAAATAAGAAAACAAGAAATAAAAATAGAAGAAGTAAAAATAATTGTTCCATCATTAAGACTAGACAATATTGTATCAGACTTAGCTAAAACTTCAAGAAGTAAGGCTGTGCAAATAATGGAAGCACAAAGAGTATTTGTTAATGGAAAAAATGAAATAAAAGCATCTAAGCAAATAAAACAAAATGACATTATTACAATAAGGGGAAAAGGAAGATTTATAATAAAAGAATTTACAGGAACAACTAGAAGTGGAAGAACGGTTATTTTAGTTGAAAAATATATTTGATTATTATTGTAAACCATGCTATAATATATATATCTAATTTTTTGGAGGGATTAACATGAATGGGTTGATTCGATTAAGAACAAAACGGACAAATGATTATATACCATTAATGAAAGTGATGGTATCAACTGCATCAGAAGAACCTGATATTCACACAGAATGTATTAGGATGATTTTTAAAGTAATGGAAATAGCTGAGAAGTTAGATGGTTATGTTCAAGAAATAGAGGATTATCCAGAGCTTGAATTAGGAGAAAACTATGTGGTTGGTATAACATTACAATTTAAAAAAAATTTAAAAATGCTGGAATTCGTTAAATCTCTTAAAGAAAACCTAAAATAAGAGCGAAAATTTTCGCTCTTATTTATTTTAATTCGACCACAGTAACTCCCATTTCACCTTCACCAAAAGTTCCCATTCGGAAGCTTTTAACATGTGGATTAGTTTTTAAAAAAGTGTGAATTCCATTTTTTAATTTTCCAGTTCCCTTACCATGTATAATTCGAACAGTAGAAAGTTTTGCTAAGCTACAATCATCTAAAAACTTATCAATAAGTAAAACAGCGTCTGATACAGTCTCACCAATAACATTAATTTCAGTATTAATATTTTTAGACTTAGAAAAACTATTAAAATTATAAGCTATTTTTTGAGTAGTTTTTGAATTTTTAGATTTTGACAAAAACTTAATATTTACATTCATCTTTAAACTACCTACTTGTACTTGCACTTCATTAGATTTTGAAATATTAGAAACTACAGTACCGTTCTTGGTTTAAATTAGAAACAAAAACATTTAAACCAGGTTTAATTTTAGTAGCATCTAAAGGGATAATATCTATTGTAGAATTATTGTAATTAATAGAATTATTTTTAATTTTATTGTTCAAATCATTTCTTATATTGTTTATATCTTTATATGAAGAGGAATTTATAAGCTTTAAGGCTTTGCTTGCTTCTTCTTTAGCACTTATTAAAATATTTCTAGCTTCAATTTTTGCGTTATTTATTAAGTTTTCTGCTTTTTGTTTTTTCTCTTCATCTTCTTTAGCTAAAGATGTTCTAAGACTTGATACTTTTTCTAATTCTTTTGATATTTCATTTTTTTGTTTTTCAATTTCTATTTTTTCATCATAAATATTTTTTAATAATTCTTCAAATTTTACATCCTCTTCATTTAAAAGTGATTTTGCTTTATTTATTATTTTAGAATTTAACCCTAATTTTTTGCTAATTTCAAATGCATTACTCTTACCTGGAACACCAATTAAAAGCTTATATGTAGGAGATAATGTATTTATATCAAAATCAACAGAAGCATTTTCAAAGCCAGTATTTACTAAAGCATATTTTTTTAATTCCTGATAATGTGTTGTAGCAATTGTTATACAATTTTTACTATAAAAATATTCTAAAATACTAATAGCTAAATTTGCTCCTTCTAAAGGATCTGTTCCAGAACCAAGTTCATCTACCAAAATTAAAGAATTAGAAGTAGATGTATTTATTATATCTACAATGTTTACCATATGTGAAGAAAAGGTACTTAAAGAGTTGCTAATACTTTGGTCATCACCAATATCTGCAAAAACATTATCAAAAACAAATATTTCTGACCCATCATCAGCAGGAATGTTAAGCCCACTACATGCCATAACTGTAATAAGACCAACAGTTTTTAAGGTTACAGTTTTACCTCCGGTATTTGGACCTGTAATAATTAAAGAAGAGTATTTTGAACCAATTTCTATATTAATTGGAACAACCTGTTTTATATCTATTAAAGGATGCCTTGCATTTTTTAAATTAATTTGTTTATTTTCATTTATAATAGGTGTAATACCATATATTGTTTTAGAATATTTTGCTTTTGCAAAAACAAAGTCAAGTAAACCAATTGTTTCTTGGTCTAATTTTAAATTTTGGGTATATGGAGTAAAACTTTGTGACAAGTTTTTAAGAATTTTTTCAATTTCAATTTTTTCTTCAATTTTTAGATTGTTAAGTTCATTATTAAGTTCAAAAATTGACAAAGGTTCTATAAATACTGTAGAACCAGTACTTGAAATATCATGTACAAAACCTTTAATTTGAGCTCTATATTCTTCTTTTACAGGCAAAACATATCTATCGTTTCTAATTGTAACTACATTTTCTTGTAAATATTTTGAATATGTTGATGAGTGCAAAATGTTGTTTAAAGATGATTTTATGTTTTGCTCTAATTTTCTCTGATTTTTACGAATAGTTTTTAAAGTAGAAGATGCATCATCTGAAACTGTATTTTCATCTAGTATTGATTTAAAAACATTATTATATAAATCTTCATTTGTGTATAACATATTAAAATAATTGACTAAAATTACATAATTAGATTGGTCTATAAAATTTTGACTAAAATATTTTTTTAATTCATTTGCATTTTTTAATATATTAGCTAAATCTAAAAGAGCTTTTGCTGTTAAAACTCCATCTGATTCAAGTAATTTTAAATATATTGTAATGTCTGTTATATCATAAATAGGCGCACTTCCAGCTTTATATAAAATACTTGTTGCTTCACTTGTCTCTTGCAACATTTGTTTTACTTTATTTTTATCATTAGATGGTAATAGCTCTAGGCAAAGTCTTTTACCAATAAAAGTTGTACAAAAATTTGATAATATTTCTAAAATTTTATTGTATTCTAATTTGTTTAAATAGTATGAATTCATAGTAATTCTCCTTGCTTTTTGTTTTATATATTATACTAGGCAAAACATGAATAGTCAAATTATAAAATTGTCGAATTTTGACAATTGAAATTATTAAAGAAAATCCATTTAAAGTACCACCACCATATGAAAAATTAATGGGGAATTTACATGGTAAAAAAATATAGTAGGAAAATGGCAAATAAAAATGTTGTTTTCCTACTATTTTTTTTCTAAAATTTGAGAAAATATTGGCTTTGCAATATTAAAAGAATAATAAACTAAAAAAATAAAATATTTTTGCCAAAAATCTATACAAATTTTAAAGTTATGATATAATGACTAAGATAAAATACAAAAAGATAATTGGAGGAAATCTAATGGGAAAAATAGTATTATTAGACGAATTAACAATAAACCAAATAGCAGCAGGAGAAGTTATAGAAAGACCAGCATCAGTAATAAAAGAAATGGTAGAAAACTCAATAGATGCAGGAGCAGACAAAATAACAGTAGAAATTAGAAATGGTGGAATATCATATATAAAAATAACAGACAATGGCTCTGGAATTGCAAAAGATGACTTAGAAATAGCATTTGAAAGACATGCAACAAGTAAAATAAGAAATGCAAGCGATTTAGATACAGTAACATCTATGGGATTTAGAGGAGAAGCATTAGCAAGTATTGCAGCTATTGCAAATGTAGAATTAGTTTCAAAAACTAAAGAACAAGATGTAGGCTATAAAATTGTAGTAGAAGCTGGAAATGTACTAGAAAAAGAAGAAGTAGGCTGTCAAGTTGGAACATCAATAACAGTAAATAATTTATTTTTCAATACACCAGTAAGATATAAATTTTTAAAAAAGGATTATACAGAAACAGGCTATATAGAAGATGTAATTACAAGAATTGCATTAGTTAACCCAGGAATTTCATTTAAATTAATAAATTCACGGAAAAACAATAATCCAAACATCAGGAAATGGAGACATAAAAAGTGTAATATATAGTATTTATGGAAAAGATATTGCACAAGGAATAATAGAAACAAAGTACAATTATGAGGATATTGAAATTACAGGAGTTATAGGAAAACCTGAAATTGCAAGATCAAATAGAAGCAATCAATTATTTTTTGTAAATAAAAGATACATAAAAGATAAAACATTATCAGCAGCAACAGAGCAAGCATATAAAGGCATGATACCAATTGGTAAATTTGGATTTGTTGTATTAAATATAAAAATGAACCCAGCAAAAGTAGATGTAAATGTGCATCCAGCAAAATTAGAAGTAAGGTTTGAAGAAGAAAATAAAGTTTTTCAAGCAATATATCACACAATAAAAGACACATTATTAAAAGATGACTTAGTTGCAAATACAGAAAAAACAAATATAATAATTCAAAATAATGATAAAATCCAAAGCTTTGATGATTTAAAATCTATAGAAGAAAAGCATTCAACAGGAGGACTATTTGGTTGGAAAAAGAAAAGTAAACAAATAGAAAATTATACAAATGAAGAAAGTAAAATAAAAACTAATATAATTGAAGACTTGTATATGGACAAAAAACAAAATGAAACTAAATTAGAAAATAATAGTGAAGAAAAAGTTGACAACTTAGTAGATACATCTGATGTTCTTAATCAATTGAAAAATATGCAAGAAAAAATAAAACAAGAAAAAGAAAATGTTGAAGAAAAACAAGACTTAAAGGTTATGGAAGAGACTAAAGAGAATGTAGAACAAAAAATTCCAACTGGAGTAAATTATACATACTTTGGAGAAAACAAAGAAAAAGTAGAGTCTTTGTTAAGACAGCTTCACCCTAATATTTATAATGATACAGAAAATAAAGAAGAACAAACAATAGAAAACAAACAAATAAATGAAGTAAAACAAGAAGAAAATAATATTCTAAAAGAAGAAACCAATAAAATAGAAACAAATAATGATAACTTTATAGAAAATAAAATCCAAGACAATAATAATGATATTAAAGAAAATGTAGTAGTTAATGAACAAAATGATGAAGAGCAAGGAAAAAAAGAAAATGAAGATTCAAATTATGAAATAACAAAAAAATTCAAAGAATTAAAAAATCAGTTAGATGAACAACAAAGTCAAATAACACCAGAATTTAAAGAAATGTACCAAAAATTATTTGGTACAAAAATAGAAGATAAACCAAAAGAAGAAAAAGAACAACAAGACAATTTGGATGCAGTCGATATAGTAAAAGACAATGTTTCAATGTTTGAAAACATAGGAACATACCAAAAACCTGCATACAAATTTATTGGAATTGTATTTAAAACATACATAATTGTCGAAATAGATAAGGAAATGTATATAATAGATCAACATGCAGCCCATGAAAGAATAATGTATGAAAAAGTTAAACAAAATTACTATAGCCAAACAAATAAAGATTGCCAAATGTTGTTATTACCAGATATAATAACACTTTCACATAAAGACATGGAAATTGCCAAAGAAAACTTTGCAATGTTTAATCAAGCAGGATTTTCTTTGGAAGAGTTTGGAGAAAACACAATAAAACTTACAGGTGTTCCAACATTTTGTATAGATTTAGACACAAAAGAATTATTCTTAGAAACATTAGATGAAATAAATACAGTAGCAAGAACAGCAAAACAAGAAAAAGAGGAAAAATTTATTGCGACAGTTGCATGTAAAGCAGCAGTTAAAGCAAATATGGCTTTATCTGTAGAAGAAGTTGATAGTTTAATGAATAAATTATTAGCACTTCCAAATCCATTTACATGTCCACATGGAAGACCAACAGCAATAAAAATGACAAAATATGATATAGAAAGAAAATTTGCTAGAAAATAGGAGAAAAATTTATGCCAATAATTATAACCATAATGATTGCAATGTTTTTAATTTTAATAAGTTGGACATGGCATAATTTAGGAGATATAGAAAAAATTAAAAAAATAATTACAATGATAGTATTATTTGTCTTAATATATATTGTAACATTAATAGTGTTTAATATATCAAAAAGTGATATATTATATAATTCAAAAGAAGCAATGGAAAATGTAAAAACAATTTTAGTACTTTTATTTACAATGGTAAATGGATTAATTATTATGCCATTTATTGCAAAAATACTAAATAAGATATCATGTAATGATATTGATTACAAGGATGCAAAAAAAAGTTTTTTAGTAATTTTTATACTATTTATAATTGTAATTATTTTTGAATGTGGGTATTTAAAAGATATTCAAAATGGAATATTAAATGTATATAATAAAGCAACATTAAAATAATAAATATATTGTACAAGGAGTAAACAAAATGGCAAAACCAAAAGTAATAGTTATATGTGGCCCAACAGCATCAGGTAAGACAGCGCTATCAATAGAACTTGCAAAAAAAATAAATGGACAAATAGTTTCAAGCGATTCTATGCAAATATATAAAGATATGAATATAGGAACAGCAAAACCAACTAAGGAAGAAATGCAAGGTATAAAACATTATTTGTTGGATTTTGTATCTCCAGATGAAAGATATAGTGTTGCAGATTATAAAAAAGATGCTAAAAAAGCAATAAAAGAAATTATAGAAAATGGAAAAACACCAATAATTGTTGGCGGAACACGGTTTATATGTTGATAGCTTAATATATGAAATTGAATACCAAGATATTAAGTTTGATGAAAATTATAGAAAACAATTAGAGGAAAAAGCAGATAAAGAGGGACTAGAAAACTTATACAATATGGCAAAAAAAATAGATGAAGAGGCAGTAAAAAAAATAAGCCCAAATGACAAAAAAAGAATATTAAGAATTTTAGAAATATATCATGCTACAGGAAAAAATAAAACTTGGCAAGAACAAGAGTCAAGAAAAAATCCAGTAGAATATGATTATAAAGTATTTGCTATTAATTGGGATAGAGAAAAATTATATGAAAGAATAAATAAAAGAGTAGATATAATGCTAGAAAATGGCCTTATAGAAGAAGTAAAACAAATAAAAGAAAAATATAAAAAGTTTCCAACTGCAATGCAGGGACTTGGCTATAAAGAAGTTGTTGATTTTTTAGAAGGAAAATGTAGTTATTCAGAAATGGTAGAAAAAATAAAAATGGAAACAAGAAGATATGCCAAAAGACAGCTTACATGGTTTAGAAAAAATAAACAAACAATATGGTTAGACGGAGAAAATGATATACAAAATAATATAAAAATTATTTTGGAGGGTATAAATTGAAAAAAGAAAAAGAAAAAGGAAAGAAAA
>QWCN01003286.1_pt1 | contig 43583 bp, 50 predicted proteins | sample 1972711 | NCBI WGS metagenome assembly QWCN01 (sample SAMN09866707, study PRJNA288562) | Human gut metagenome isolate term1_stool, whole genome shotgun sequencing... | isolation source: gut | host: Homo sapiens | place: USA: California
AATTGCTGTCCTTGCGGTTTATTATAGCTGGTAGTGTATAAGCGTGGGTTCATCATATTTGGTGTGGTATCTTTAACTATGGGAAACTCCGTTCTCCCAGTTCGAAACTGTCTGCCGCGTCACATGGAACAGGCTGCCGAATTGCTCTTGCGTTAATTGCCGCTCTCTGCGGATAGACATGATTTGATTTCCGATACTCATAACATCACCTCCTGCCCTCAAGTATGCGGACAGCACCGCAAAATGTAAAGCAATTCTTCTTTTACATAGGGCCTGTATGCGGCAAAAGGACGGCGCAAGCCGTCCTTTTGTGTCACATTACGTTGTCCCTCTCCCCTTTTTGTGGCCATGTTATGCCTTCAGGCAGCGCAGAACGGCCATCAGAATGGAGTAATACTTGCTGTCAGGCGTATCAGCGCGGCTTGTGATGACCACTGGGCAGGACGCGCCGCAGATGGTGCTGGCCATGGTCTTGCCGGCGATGTAGGTGCAGGCCTTATACAGCACGTTGCCGATCTCGATATAGGGCACCAGCAGGATGTCCGCCTGGCCAGCCACGGGATCATGGATGGCCTTGTGCTTCACGGACTCCATGGAAATAGCACCGTCCAGTGCCAGAGGGCCGGAAATGATGCAGCCGGGCACACCGCGCTCCGCGATCTCTTTAGCGGAAACGGTAGAGGGCATCTTCTCGGTGACGTTCTCCACGGCGGACAGAACCGCCACCTTGGGGCACTCGATCCCCAGCGCGTTAGCCACAGGCAGCGCGTTCTCCACAATGCCGATCTGGGTATCCACATCGGGGGCGATGTTGATGGCGGCATCGGTGATCATCACGAAGCGGCCCTCGTACTCGAAGATGCCGCACTGGCTCACCAGGCGCTTGCCGCTGGCAGGGATCAGTCCCGTCTCTCTGTTCAGAATGGCGCGGGCAAAGTTGGAGGTTTGGAGAATACCCTTCATGGGGATATCCGCCTTGCCCTCGCGCACCAGCTGCACCGTCAGCTTTGCGGCGTCCAGCTCCTCGCCATCGAAATCCACGATCTCATAGTCCTTCTCGCTCTCGCCCATCTCATGCAGCATGGCGATGATCTCATTCTTTTTACCTACCAGCGTACCCTCGACAACGCCCTTGCGGCGGGCATTGACCACCGCGCTCAGCGCCGGTTCATCGTGGGCATTGGCCAGCGCGATGCGCTTCTTCATGCCGCAGCCCAGCACATAGGCTTCCAATTCTTTAAAAGATGTAAACATTTCCTTTTACCTCCGTTTTTGGCTCCCATTTCCCCGGAAACCATCTTTTGACGGGCCCATTATACCCCCTGCCGGCGCAAAAAACAACCGAAAATTCCACACGGCCTTCTCCCTGTTTGTAAAACTACTTGCATTGCCGCCAATTTTACGGTATACTGAACAAAATAGGTTTGGGAGGGCGCTGCTGACCATGTTCTGGAATTTTATTTTTTACGGGATGATCGCCGTGGGCGCGATTTTATTTGTATCTCTGACGATCTACCGCATCGACTGGGCACGCCATCCGGAAAAGTACAAGGACCTGGTGGAAGACGAAGATCCGCAGAAGGCCGAGTATCGCAAGAAAAAAGAGGCAGACAAAAAAGCTGCCGCTCAAAAGGCCAAGGAGAAGGAAAAGCAGCTTAAGCGCCAGAAGCGCGTGGACAAGCTGAACCACTACCGCGCCATCAACGGCAAGGGGCCCGTGGGCATGGACGGCAAGCCCATTGACAAGAAGAAAAAATAAGCGAAAAGCATCCCCCGGCGCATGCGCCGGGGGATGCTTTTTCTTATTTCCGTTTTCCGAGTACCAGCGGCAGACCGCCGATAAGTACCGCCGCGATCAGGGAGACTGCTGCCTTAAAGGGCCAGAGGATTTTCAGCGTTTCCACAAAGACCACGGCCGGCTCCGCCTCCAATTTGATGCGGAATCCGGGAATAGCAAAGCTCATGATCATGTATGCCGCGATAAAGGTAACGATGGCTAAAATTAGGGAACACATTTTACGCTTCATAGCAAGCCCTCCTCGTACATGACATACCGATGCTTCTGCCTCTCATTATAGCAAAAGTATACCAAACAGCAAAAATAATGTCAATTACAAAAGGGTTACGCGGCAGTAACAGTTGATTTCATAGAATGACGTATGATAGGCCAAACTACGGCAAAGGAGTGATGGTATGATACCCTGCATCGACAGCTGTCGCTGGCAGCAGGACGGCGTGTGCACGCTGGACACCTGCGACAACGCGATTGGCCAACCAAGCGCTTCCCACCCTTGCCTCCATTATGTGCCTATTGTCCCCGAGCCAGCAGCTGCAACGCCCGGGAGATATTCGCCACAGGAAGAAGCTCCAAACCAACGGGTGCCTTCAGATCTTTGACCTTGTGAGCTGGCACCATGCATTGCGTAAAGCCTAAACGTTTTACTTCCGACAGGCGTTGTTCCATGTGGGTGATGCTGCGTATCTCGCCGGAAAGACCCACCTCCCCTATCGCCGCCATCGTGCTGGGGACAGGTTTATCCAAATAACTGGAGGCGATGGCTACCACCGCCGCCAGGTCGGCGGCAGGCTCATCCAAAGTCAAGCCGCCGATGATATTCAGATAGGCATCACACTGGCTGACTTTCAGGCTGCCGCGCTTTTCCAGTACCGCCAGCAGCATGGAGGCACGGTTGCAGTCAAAGCCGTTGCTGCTGCGCATGGGACGTGCCCCGGCACAGGGCGCCAGCAGGGCCTGCACCTCCGCCAGCACGGGCCGCGCGCCCTCCATCACGCAGGTAACACAGGTGCCGGAGGCGTCGGCGGGGCGGCCGGAAAGCAGCATTTCTGAGGGGTTCTCCACCTCACGGAGCCCGGCGTCCAGCATCTCGAACACGCCGATCTCGTTGGTGGCGCCGAAGCGGTTTTTTGCCGCCCGCAGGATGCGGTATGTCATGTGCCTGTCGCCCTCGAAGTACAGCACACAGTCCACCATGTGCTCCAGCACTTTAGGACCGGCGATAGAGCCTTCTTTGTTCACATGGCCAATGACAAACACCGTGATCCCCTGCCCCTTCGCCAGCTGCATCAGCGCCATGGTACAGTCCTTCACCTGTCCCACGCCGCCAGCAGGCGAATCCAGCTCCTCGTTGTACAGCGTCTGGATGGAGTCCACAATCAGGATGTCGGGCTGCTCCTGCTGTACACACTCCAACACATCACCCAGCCGCGTTTCGGACAGGACAAACAGGTTTTCGCTGTCCACACGCAGGCGCTCCGCCCGCAGCTTCAGCTGACGGGTAGACTCCTCGCCGGATACATACAGCACCTTAGCAAATTTCCCCAACTGCTGGCATATCTGCAGCATCAGGGTAGATTTGCCGATACCGGGTGCGCCGCCCACCAGCACCAGCGACCCCTTCACCGCACCGCCGCCCAGCACGCGGTCCAGTTCACCCATTCCGGTGGAGAAACGTATTTCCTCGTCCGCCTGCATATCCGTAATGCGAGATACCTTTACAGGCGCTTTTACACGGGATATTTTGCTGTTTTTGGACGGACGCTCCGCCGCCTGCTCCACCATGGAATTCCATGCGCCGCACACCGTGCAGCGTCCGGACCAGCGAGGACTCTCGCTGCCGCACTCGGTGCAGAAAAACACGGTCTTAGCCTTCATATTTCATCCCTCATTTGTACAGTATTGGCAAAAACCCGCTGCGATGGCAGCGGCCATGTGCAGTTGATAGTCTGGCTGCTGAAGCAGCACCGTCTCCTCCGGGTTTGACAGAAATCCGCATTCCACCAGCACGGCGGGGCAGTCCGCATGCTTCATGATGTAAATGCTGTCGTCGATACGCTTTGCTGCTTTTTCCCGGGTATTAACAGCCATATTCAGATCGTTCTGAATGCACAGCGCCAGCGCTTCTGCACCGTCCTGTCCGTTATGGAAGACCTGTGCACCGCTGACACCGGGATGACCCGGCAGGCTGTTCTGGTGGATACTGATGAGCCGAGCGTCAGCGCATCTGTTGATGATCTCCACACGCTTTTTCGTGTCGGATACCTTCTGCTGCCGCAGCGTAGCGGCAGGATCGTCACATAGGGCCGCCTCCCCTGTCCGGGTCAGCAGCACTTCATAGCCGCAGAAGGTCAGCACATCCGCCAGGCGCAGGGTAATGGCCAAATTCAGGCCGCTTTCGGCCACGCCGCTGTCCGACACCGCCCCGCCGTCCGCGCCGCCGTGGCCGGCATCCAAGATGACCGCCCGCTGTGGCGAAGCGCTGCCCGAAACGGCCGCCGCCCCGGGACGCGCGGTCAGCAGCAGTGCACCGCACAACGCTACCGCGGCCACAACTGTCAGCAGATGTCGTTTGCGAAGCAGCAACACCATGGACCTCCCTCCCCTTCGGGAGAGTTTATGTGTGTTTTCTTCATTGTAACACAGCATAGCAAAATTGAAAACGATTTTCTTCACCGCCAAAACCGCCAAGGCATAAGATATAGCGAGCCGCTGTGAACGGCTCCACTACCGACAAAAGGAGGAAATTCTCTTGTATACAGAGAAAACGGCGGCAGCGCGGGCGGAAACACAGCCCGCCTGCGGCGAAGGTACTGGCCAGCTTCCGGCCTGCGGTGCGCTGGCTTTCCCCTATGTGGCCATGCAGGGTACAGACCCCGTGCGCTACGACGACCAGGAGGCCCTGCGGCAGGGCACACTCTTTCCCGGCCTTGATCTTCCCTTCCACAAGGAGCTGCGGTCCCGCTTTCCACAGGTAGACGGTCCCCTGCTGGAGCTGATGGCGCTGGATTTTGCTATCGATGAGCTGGGTCTTTACCTGACCACACACGCAGATGACCAGCAGGCTTTGGAGCTGTACTGGTCATACATCCGGCTGGGCCAGGAGGGGCGTAAACGCTATCAGGAAAAGTGCGGACCGTTGATGCAGACGGATATCACGCCGGGCAGCTATCAATGGCTGAACGACCCGTGGCCGTGGGATGGAAAGGGGAACTGAGCCATGTTTGTCTATGAGAAAAAGCTGCAATACCCTGTGAAGATCAAGAATCCCAACCCCAAGCTGGCAGCGGTCATTATCAGTCAGTATGGTGGCCCGGACGGCGAATTGGGCGCTTCTCTGCGCTATCTCAGCCAGCGGTACTCCATGCCCTACGCTGAGTTGAAGGGCCTGCTTACCGACATCGGCACAGAAGAACTGGGACACCTGGAGATGGTGGGGACTATTGTTCACCAGTTGACGCGAAACCTGTCCGACGAGGACATCCGGACTGCCGGATTTGACGCCTACTTTGTGGATCATACCACGGGAGTCTACCCCACCGCGGCGTCCGGTTTTCCCTGGTCGGCAGGCTCCATCGGCGTTACCGGCGACATGATCGCTGACCTGACGGAGGATCTGGCCGCCGAACAGAAGGCGCGCCTGACCTACGACAACATTCTGCGCCTGTCCGATGATCCGGACGTCAACGATGCCATCAAGTTCCTGCGTGCCCGGGAGATCGTCCACTTCCAGCGCTTCGGCGAAGGTCTGCGCTTGGCCAAAGACCGGCTGAACGAAAAGAACGTATATTTTATGAACCCATCCTTTGACAAATAGTGCCGCAACAATAAGCTGTCCCCGGCTCTGCCGGGGACAGCTTATTGTACGACATCCCCCAGGTTTCCCCGGGGGATGTTCATTTACGGCACGAATGCACCCAGTATGTGCAGAACCCGGTACGCCTGATAGTCGTAGGTACTCAGCGGCCGCCAATCCACATCCGCGCTGTGGGCAGCTACCAGTATTTTGGCTGGATCACCGTCAGAGCTGGGCTGTACCACCACCGGTGAGTGCTGGAACACATCCCCACTGAACCTTAGCTGTATCACATCTCCCAGCCGCGCCCGGGAGAGGTCCTGCGTCTCCTGGGCCACCGGCCCAACGGAGCGTTCCTCACGCACCAGAAAGTCACGCAGAAATTCAACGCCCGTCCAGGAGGGCGATTTGTCATTGCTGTTGATATAGTACCAGCCGAAGGTAGGTGTATAGTTCATTACACCTGTGCCGACGTAGATGCACTGTGAGGCATAGTTGGTGCAGTCACCGCCGATCTCCTCATAATCGTAAAAGGCCGGATTGCGGCCGTAGGCCCAGCGATGGGCATAGTTCACGGCCTCCAGTCTGTCATACGGACGAAAAAGCATCTGGCATCCCTCCGCCTTATTGTATGTGCCCTCACCTTCTGATGTGATATTTTCCGTTACTTTTCCGTGACTTTTCTGTTGTCCTGCATTGACTTTATATGGAAAATACTATATCCTATTAGGTCAGAAGAACATGGAATGGAGGTTTCCCATGAATAAAGCAGAATTGTCCGGCGTGTGCCGTCAGATGCGCCGGGACATCATCAACATGACCGCCAACGCCGGCAGCGGTCATCCCGGCGGCTCCCTGTCCGCGGTGGAGCTGGTGGCCAGCGTATTCTATAACCATATGCGTATGGACCCCAAAAATCCGCACTGGGCGGACCGTGACCGTTTTGTGCTCAGCAAGGGCCACGCTGCCCCCTGTTACTACGCGGTTCTGGCAGAGTTGGGCTTTATCAGCCGCGATGAGTTCAAGAACTTCCGGCAGCTGCACAGCATCCTGCAGGGCCACCCGGACTGCAAGAAGGTCCCTGGTGTGGACGCCTCCACCGGCTCCCTGGGTCAGGGCTGCTCTATTGCCGTGGGTATGGCGCTGGGCGCCAAGGTGCAGGGCAAGGACACCAAGGTGTTTACGCTGCTGGGCGACGGTGAGTGTCAGGAGGGCCAGATCTGGGAGGCCCTCATGTCCGCTGCCCACTATAAGCTGGACAACCTGACCGTGATCGTGGACAACAACGGCCTGCAGATCGACGGCAGCAACGACGAGGTCATGTCCCTGGGCGATATGCCCGCCAAGCTGCGGGCCTTTGGCTTTGATCTGCACGAGATCGACGGCCATGACCTGGACGCCATTGAAGCAGCGCTGGGCGCGCCTGTGACGCCTGGCAGGCCCAAGGCTATCTTGGCCCACACGGTCAAGGGCAAGGGCGTATCCTTCATGGAAGGCCAGGTGGGCTGGCACGGCAAGGCGCCCAACGAGGAACAGCGGCAGCAGGCATTGAAGGAATTGGAGGACTGAGCCATGAGTGAAAAGATCGCCACCCGTGAAGCCTACGGCAAGGCGCTGGTAGAGCTGGGTGAACAGAATAAGAACGTCGTGGTGCTGGATGCCGACCTGGCTGGTGCCACTATGACCAAGTATTTCAAGGCGGCGCATCCCGAGCGCTTCTTCGACTGCGGCATCGCCGAGGCCAATATGATGAATATCGGCGCCGGTTTGTCCACTATGGGGCTTGTCCCCTTCTGCTCCACCTTCGCCATGTTCGGCGCTGGGCGCGCCTATGAGCAGATCCGCAACACCATCGCCTATCCCAGATTTAATGTGAAGATCTGCTGCTCCCACGCCGGCGTGTCTGTGGGCGAGGACGGCGGCAGCCACCAGGCCATCGAGGACATCGGTCTTATGCGGCTGATCCCCGGCATGACCGTCATCGTCCCTGCTGACGCCAATGAGGCAAAGAAGGCCACCTTTGCCCTGGCGGAGTTTCAGGGTCCCGCCTATATGCGTCTGGCGCGTTTGGCCACCCCGGTATTCGAGGAGGACTATCCCTTTGAGATCGGCAAGGCCAATGTGCTGCGCGAGGGCAAGGACGCGGCGGTGTTCGCCTGCGGTCTGATGGTCAACGAGGCGCTGGAGGCCGCCAAGCTGCTCTCCGCCGAGGGTATCGAGATCAGCGTCATCAACGTACACACCATCAAGCCCATTGACGCGGAGTGCGTGACAAAGTACGCCGAAAAGTGCGGCAATGTCATTACCGTGGAGGAGCACAGCGTCATCGGAGGTCTGGGTGACGCTGTGGCCGATGTACTGATGGGCAAGGTCTGCTGCAAATTCCGCAAGATCGGCGTCAACGACCGGTTCGGTCAGTCCGGCAAGGCTGCCGACGTGCTGCGGGAATACGGCCTGACCGCCGATCAGATCGCGGTCAAAATCAAAGAGACACTGTAAAGTAGATATAATTTACAGCTGCTGTTATCAGCGGCGGCACGGATATCATCCGCGCCGCCGCTTTCGCTGTCCAAAATAATCGAAATAATTTGTAAGATTCCGCCGAGCCGCGCGTCATATAGACAAAGGAGGTGGCAGCAGATGGAATTTGAGCAGGTCTATGACCTGTACTTCCGGGATGTATACCGCTATATTCTGAAGCTATCCGGCAGCGAGCATGTGGCGGAGGAGATCACCAGCGACACATTCTTCAAGGCACTGCGATCCATCGGAAAATTCCGGGGCAGCTGCGACATGCGGGTATGGCTGTGCCAGATCGCCAAGAACCGCTATTATACCTATTTGCGGAAGGAAAAGCATACCACTCCGCTGGAAGAACTGCCGGAGTCTGTGGGCAGTGCGGATACCCCCGAGGAGCTGATCGGCGCACGGGAGGAAGCCCGGCAGATACAGGCTATTCTGCATGACCTGCCGGAGCCGTACCGGGAGGTGTTCATGTGGCGGGTATACGCCGAGCTGTCTTATAAGCAGATCGGTGAATTGTTCGCCAAGTCGGATAACTGGGCATGCGTCACCTACCACCGTGCCAGAAACATGATAAAAAACAGATTGGAGGACAGCAACAATGAAAAATGAATGCAGTATCGTCCGCGACCTGCTGCCGCTGTATGCGGAGGGCATGCTCAGCGAGGACAGCGCCGCCTTTGTCAAAGAGCATCTGGATACATGCGAAGAATGCTGTGCACTGTCCGCCGGTGAAGAGCCGTCCGCTCCCACCGACGCGGACACGGAGCAGCGCACCGGTGAAGCCGGCGTTCTGCGGACGCTGAAAAAGAAGCTGCGGAAGCAGACCTGGTGTGCCATCGTCATTACAGTGGCCGTGGTGCTGCTGGTTACACTCCTGCTGCGGCTGAACCCCATCGACTATCTGGCAGACATCAGCGCCACTAAGGAATACACCATCAGCGACCGCATGGCGCTGCTGTTCAAGGGCGGGATTTCCGACCGGGCCACAGCATTGTCCGTTCTGAACAGCGTACACATTGTATTTGAGAATAAAGAGGAAGACGTGTACAACAAGATGGCGATGTCACGGGAGGAAATTTCTTATTACTTCGGCGCACTGATGAACTACTGTGTCCCGGAGGTATTTGAAGGCGAAATTCTGACCACCTATCACATCGACCTGTTGTCGGCACATTTCGGCGGCAGCTCCGGGAAAATGTGGGTCAAATACGGATACAGCCATTTCGATCAAGCCCATGATCTCAGGCCATACGACAGCACCGGCGCGATAGACCATATCGCGCTTTGGAAGCTGGAAAAGCGGGATGACGGTTATTGGCGCGTTGTGGAGATTGTCAACAATATGGAGCTTGGATGCATATATAGCGATTGGTATAAGGATTATGCGAGAGGCGATACGGAGTTGAATATGTCCTGGTACGCCGATTGAAAAAATCCCCCGGCTCTGCGGAGCCGGGAGATTTTTTTATGCGGCTGCTTACGCCTTGCCGGCGCAGCCCAGCACGTCCACCAGCTTGTGGCGTACCAGCTCCTTGATGTTGGCGCGGGCGGGCTTCAGATACTCGCGGGGATCGAACTTGTCGGGGGCCTGACGCAGCTGCTCCTCGGGTACGCCGATGGCGTTGGGCATCTTGCCGCCGTGGTCGTTGATCATCTTCACATACTCCTGCGGTACGGAGGAGGAGCCGTGCAGCACGATGGGGAATCCGGGCAGGCGCTTGCTGACCTCCTCCAGCACGTCGAAGCGCAGGGGAGGCGGCACCAAAATACCCTTCTCGTTGACGGTGCACTGCTCGGGCTTGAACTTATACGCACCGTGGCTGGTGCCGATGGCAATGGCCAGGGAGTCGCAGCCGGTCTTGGATACGAACTCCTCCACCTCCTCGGGACGGGTGTAGGACGCGGCGTGGTCAGCCACCTTCACGTCGTCCTCGATACCGGCCAGCGTACCCAGCTCCGCTTCCACGACGACGCCGTGGTCATGGGCGTACTCCACCACCTTGCGGGTGATCTCGATGTTCTCGGCAAAGGGCTTGGAGGAGGCGTCGATCATCACGGAGGTGAAGCCGCCGTCGATGCAGCTCTTGCAGGTCTCAAAGTCGGGGCCGTGATCCAGATGCAGCACGATGGGGATATCGGGGCAGGTCGCTACCGCCGCCTCCACCAGCTTCACCAGATAGGTGTGGTTGGCGTAGGCGCGGGCGCCCTTGCTGACCTGCAGGATCACGGGAGCGTGCTCCTCCTGGCAGGCCTCGGTGATGCCCTGTACGATCTCCATGTTGTTGACGTTGAACGCGCCGATGGCGTAGCCGCCATCATAAGCCTTGGCGAACATTTCCTTGGAAGTTACCAGTGCCATGTCAAAGTCTCCTTTATGATAAATTTTGCAAGTATGCACCTGTTGTATGGAACGTTCCTATTGTATCATATTTTTACGGATTTGCAAGCACAAACTGTTTACAACGGCTATTCTACATGGTAAAATACCCGTTGTAAACACAAAAATTCCGCTTTTGGAGGTATGCGAATATGAAAGAACTGCGCGGCGCGTGTATTATCGGTCAATCCGGCGGCCCCACTTCCGTTATCAATGCCAGTGCCTACGGCGTGATCGACACGGCGCTGAAGTCCGGCGCCATTACCCAGGTGCTGGGTGCCGAGCACGGCATCATGGGTGTACTTAACGATCGGCTGTTCGACATGGGGCAGGAGGATCCCGAGGAGCTGCGCCTGCTGAAGTATACCCCCTCCTCCGCACTGGGCTCCTGCCGCTATAAGATCGCCGATCCGGAGCTGGACGATACTGACTACAAACGCATCCTTGAGGTCTTCAAGAAGCACGATGTACGCTATTTCTTCTATAACGGCGGCAACGACTCCATGGACACCTGCAATAAGATCAACCAGTATATGCAGTCTGTGGGCTACGAGTGCCGCGTTATGGGCGTGCCCAAGACCATTGACAACGATCTGTTCGGCACGGATCATTGCCCCGGCTATGCCTCTGCCGCCAAGTACATCGCTACCTCCATTATGGAGGTCTATCAGGACGCACACGTGTACGACAAGGGAATGATCGTGGTGGTGGAGATCATGGGCCGTCATGCCGGTTGGTTGGCCGCAGCTTCCGCCCTGGCCAGCGAATACGGCGCGGGCCCGGATCTGATCTATCTGCCTGAGACGGATTTCAGTATGCCAAAATTCATCGAGGACGTCAAGAAGGTCTACAATGCCACGGGCAACTGTATTGTGGCCGTGTCTGAGGGTATCCACTATGAGGACGGCGGCTTCGTCTCCGAGGCCAAGGTGGCCGCCAACGACGGCTTCGGCCACGCCCAGCTGGGTGGTCTGGCCACTATTCTGGCCGAAGTGCTGAAGGAAGAGACCGGCGCCAAGGTCCGAGGCATCGAGCTGAACCTACTTCAGCGCTGCGCTGCCCATCTGGCCAGCGAGACGGATATCGAAGAGTCCTACATGGCCGGCAAGGTGGCCGTGGAGAACGCGGTCAACGGCATCAACGGCCGCATGATCGGTTTTGAGCGCGGTATCCAGAACGGGAAGTATGCCTGCCGCACCAAGCTCGTTCCGCTGGTGGAGGTCGCCAACGTGGAGAAGAAAATTCCCCGCGAGTGGATCAATGAGGAGGGCAATGGCGTGAACCACCAGTTCATCGAGTATGCGCTGCCGCTGATCCAGGGTGAGCCGGAGCTGCCCAAGCAGGACTCTCTGCCCCGCTTTGTCAAGCTGAAAAAGGTGCTTGCTAAGTAAAAACGTTATGCATAAACAGCTGGAAAGTATTTTTGCTTTCCAGCTGTTTTTACATAAAGGTACGCCCTCCGGTATCGCCGGAGGGCGCGTATGTCATTTTGCATTTTTCTGATAGATGGCGTACAGTCCCTCCATCAGCAGATATTTGTCGTACACCACGTGGTTGCGGCAGTATCGGGCGATCACCGGTGCGTTTGGGCCGGTGGCCACGATAGAGGGCTCTGCTCCGCCCAGCGTCTCACGGATACGGTCGATGACCCCATCCAGCATGGCGGCGGTGCCGTAGACGATGCCGCTTCGCATACAGTCCTCGGTGTTTTTGCCGATGAGCTGCCGGGGGTGCTCCAGCGAGATATTGGGCAGCTGCGCCGTATGATGGGACAGCGCATCCAGCGACAGCCGCACGCCGGGGAACATCAGTCCGCCCTCGTAGGTGCGCTTCTCTGAGATGTAGGAGATGATGGTGGCTGTGCCCATGTCGATCATGATGATGGGCACCGGGTATTTTTCCAATGCCGATACCGCGTTAGCCACAATGTCCGCGCCCAGCTGCTGGCTGTTGAATTCCATGCGGATGTTCAGCCCGGTCTTGATGCCTGCGCCAACTACCATGGGCGGCTTGCCCAGAAGGCGCGTCAGCGCCTTTTCCATCATGAAGTTCATAGGCGGTACCACACTGGATAAGATCGCCCCGCTGACATCGTGGATATCACAGCCGTACAGTGTAAATAAATTCATCAGATCGATGCTGATCTGGTCCGCTGTCTTGCGGCTGTCTGTGTCAATAGATGCCAGAAATTTCAGCGTTTTCTCCCGGTCAAACAGCCCTACGGAAATATTGGAATTGCCGATATCGATGGCCAAAAGCATATATGTCCTCCTCCCTATCCACCTTTCCTACTGGTGCTATCATACCACGCGGCGAACTGCTTGACAAGGGTACGGACGCAAGAAATCTCCCCCGGCCCTGCCGGGGGAGATTTATATGTATGCCGCTTATTCCTGCGCCACAAAGGCGTCCGCTTCGTCCACGGTGTGCATATGCTCCAGCATACGCACCACCATGTTGCTGTAACCCCACTCGTTGTCATACCAGGCGATGAGCTTCACGAAGTCCTGATCCAGAGAAATACCCGCTGTCTCGTCAAAAATGCAGGGGCAGGGATTGCCGATCAGGTCGGTGGATACCACCTGGTCGCGGGTATAGCCGATAATATCCTTCATATACGTCTCGGAGGCGTGCTTGACCTCGTAGCAGATGTCCGCATACGATGCCGTCTTGCTGAGCCGCGCCGTCAGGTCCACCACGGATACGTCTGCGGTGGGTACGCGGAAGGCCATGCCGGTCATCTTGCCCTTTAGAGACGGGATCACGCGTCCAACAGCCTTGGCCGCGCCGGTGGTAGTCGGGATGATGTTGTTGAGGATGGAACGGCCTGTGCGCCAGTCACTGCCGCCGCGGCTGTCCACGGCCTTCTGCTTAGCGGTGGATGCGTGGATGGTGGACATCAGGGACTGCTCGATACCGAACTCCTTGTGGATGACATAGGCCAGCGGCGCAAGGCAGTTTGTGGTACAGCTGGCGTTGGAGATGACGCGCATGTCGCTGCGGTATTCATCACTGTTGACGCCGAAGACAAAGGTAGGGGTGGCATCGTCCTTGGCGGGGGCCGTCAGGATGACCTTCTTGGCGCCGCCCTTGAAATGGCGGGAGGCCTTATCGGTGGTGTTGTTGGCGCCGGTGGACTCGATGATGTACTCCGCGCCGCAGTCTGCCCAGTTGATCATGGCGGCATCGGACTCGCTGTATACCTTGATCTTGCGGCCGTTGACGATCAGGTCACCGCCGGCGTGCTCCACAATTCCGGGGAAATTCCGGAATACGGAATCATATTTCAGCAGATAGACCATGTAGTCCACGTCCGCCTTCCGCAGGTTGATACCGCATACGTCAAAGCGCTCCGGGTCGTCTGCAAGTATACGCAGCACCACCCGTCCGATACGGCCGAAGCCGTTGATACCGATCTTGATTCCCATGTGATTGTCCTTCCTTTGTTCCACCGCCCGGGGCGGCCGTATTTGTTCCAAGTACATTATACCAGCTTACATAAATTTGTCACTATAAAAGTAAAAAATATTTCACAATAATTGAGGTTTTACACCTGTTTTTCTACCGAAAAATTCAAAAAACAATGAAATCAAAACCAAATGTTCCATACGTTTCAAACCTTGTAAACGTGCAGTTTCTTACGATATACCGCCTTAAACAGGGCAGCCAGGCGTTTGCCCGGCTGCTCTGTTATGGAGAATATATCCGGTGTTACAGAATAATGCAGATAAGTCCGCCGCCGCCCTCGTTGATTATGCGCTCCAATGCCTGCCGCAGCTTTGCCTGTGCATCTGCCGGCATACGCTTCAGCTTTGCCTGCAGGTCCTCTCCTACGATCTCGTGGAAGCTGCGGCCGAAGATGTTGGACTGCCACAGCTTTCCCGTATCGCCCTCGAATTCCTGCAGCAGATAGTTTACCATGTCCTCTGACTGCTTCTCGTTGCCTACGATGGGGGAAACCGTCGTCTCGATATCTGCACGGATCAGATGGATAGACGGCGCACTGGCTCGCATCCGCACGCCGTAGCGTCCTCCCTGCCGCACGATCTCCGGGTCCTCCAGGTTCAGCTCCTCCACGCCGGGCATCACGATGCCATAACCGGTTTCCCGGGCGGAGCGAAGGGCCGGCGCCACCTTGTCGTATTCCCGTTTTGCCTCCGCCAGCTCACCGATGATCTGCATCAGGTCGCCGTCGTCTGCCACCTGCAAGCCGCTGCGCTGGCTCAGCGTTTCAAAGAACAAACGCCGCGGCAGCCGTATTTCCACCTGTGCCACGCCGCTGCCCAGATCAATGGTGCTGGCTGCCGCACTCTCAATATTTTCGCCTTGGGACAGCGCTGCCAAGCATGGCGGCAGTGCACAGATACGTGTCAGCTGGGACGCAGCCTCGCCGATCTCCTGGTACAGTCCGCTGCGGATGGGGTGTTCACCCGGCAGCGCATCTACCCATTCGGGAAGAAAAACATCCAGTTCCCGTAAAGGGAACTGATACAGCAGATCCCGCAGGATATCGCCGATGTCTTCCTCCGTCAGTGTCAGGCAGTTGACACAGCGGCAGGTCACGCCGTACCGTGTCTGTATTTCTGCTGCGGCAGCAGCTGCCCTGGGATCCTCCGGCTGGGCAGAATTTACCAGCACCACGAAGGGCTTGCCGATGTCCTGCAATTCTCGTATGACGCGTTCCTCCGCCTCGCGGTAGTCCTCTCGAGGAATATCCGTGATCGTGCCATCGGTGGTCACCACAACACCCACCGTGGCATGGTCGGTAATGACCTTGCGGGTACCGATCTCCGCCGCTTCGGTCATGGGGATCTCATGATCGAACCAGGGTGTCATCACCATCCGCGGCGACAGGTCCTCAAACTGCCCTACGGCGGAGTCCACCATATACCCCACGCAGTCTACCAGCCGTACCGAGAAGGCCGCGCCATCCGCCAGCCGGAGCTCCACAGCCTCCTCCGGTACGAATTTCGGCTCTGCCGTCATAATGGTGCGCCCAGAGCCGCTTTGCGGCAGTTCGTCCTGTGCCCTGTCACGCCGGTAGCTGTTTTCGATGTGCGGCAGCACCAGCGTCTCCATAAATCGTTTGACAAAGGTGGATTTTCCCGTGCGGACCGGTCCCACAACACCGATATACACGCTGCCGCCGGTTCGCTGAGCCATATCCTGATAAATAGACGTTGTCTCCATCATAATGCCATCCTCCGAATGCTGTCTGTTGCCTTATTTCTATGCGCTGCCTCCGTGGTTTAGAAGTGCCTGATCTTCCACAAGAGTAAGGCGGTTTTGTAAAAAAGCCTTGTTCTTTCTGCCTTTTTGTGCTAAAATCAACACAAGGTCAACTATTCGGCAGATCAAAAAGAGTGCGGAGGGTATTGGTATGGAAGAGAGAGGTATTGACCGGCGCGTCAGAAAGACAAAACGGCAGCTGCGGCAGGCACTGATGGATCTCATGTCTGAGAAGCCCTCCAAATCCATCTCCGTCCGCGAGTTGGCTGAGCGTGCCGACATCAACCGCGGGACCTTCTATATCCACTATAAGGACGTCAGCGATCTTCTGCAGCGGCTGGAGGACGAAATGGCCGAGCGTTTGATCCTTGTCTGTAAGAAATACGCCTACTCCACCAGCGAAGTCGATGCGTTTCCCTACCTGACGGAGCTATACCGCTTCGCCCGGGACAATGCAGACCTATGTTTGGTGCTGCTGGGCCCCAATGGCGATCGGGCGTATACCGAGCGTATCTGCGGCATCCTACGCAGTTATTTCCTGCGTGACTTCCTGGCCCGGTTCTATTCCGGGAGCAGCGACCGTCTGGACTATTTCTGTTCCTTCATTGTCTCCGGCAATCTGACGCTGACGCTGGAGTGGCTCTCCAGCGGTGCAAAGGAGACACCGGAAGAGATGGCCGCCCTGGCCGGTGCCATCATCATGGACGGCGTCCGGACACTGTGATATATGCAAAGAGACAGGGCGTCTGCCCTGTCTCTTTTATACAGTTCCATCGCAGACTGTGCATCGATGATGGCCTTTTCTGTGCCGCGTATCGCGGCACACGCTTTTCCATCACGCTCGATCCGTTCTATTGTCAAATAATCACTCTCCCCATAGATAAAGGCGGCCGCGAGGCCGCCTTTCGTATGTTCTCCAATCAATCCTGCTGCCAGTTATGCCAGACGTTCTGCACATCCTCATTGTCATCCAGCATATCCAGAAGCTTCGTCATGCTGCGGACATCGTCCTCACTGGTCATGACAATGTAGTTCTGGGGGACCATCTCGATCTCCGCGCTCTCGAAGGAATAGCCCTTCTCCTCCAGCGCCTTGACCACGTCGTTGAAGCTGTCCGGATCGGTGGTGATCTCAAACACGGGGCCGTCGGCCTGCATATCCTCGGCGCCGGCATCCAGTGCGTCCATCATCACGGTATCCTCGTCCAGCTCGCCCTCTTCGTTGTCGATGACGATCACACCCTTGCGGTCAAAGGACCAGCTGACGCAGCCCTGTGCGCCCATGCCCTTGCCGAATTTGTCAAAATAATGGCGGATCTCGGGTGCAGTGCGCTGACGGTTGTCGGTCAGCGCCTCCACGATGACAGCAACGCCGCAGGGGCCATAGCCCTCGTAGGTGACAGATTCATAGTTATCGGTATTGCCGGAACCCAGTGCCTTGTCGATGGTGCGCTTGATGTTGTCGTTGGGCATATTGGCTGCCTTGGCCTTGGCGATAACAGTGGCCAGGCGGGAGTTGTTGTTGGGGTCGCCGCTGCCGCCCTGCTTGACGGCCACGATGATCTCCTTGGCGATCTTGGTGAATGCGGCGCTGCGCTTGGCGTCGGCCGCCCCCTTGGTCTTCTGAATATTGTGCCACTTGGAATGTCCTGACATGGTTTACTTCTCCTTTATGCAGTATTGGATGATCTCGCGGCTGTGCGAGGTCGAACATAAGACGTCGACTGCGGGGAATGCCTCTGTCAACCGGTCTTGCAGTGCGGGACACACCACATTCTCCGTGGGAAAATGACCCGCATCGATCAAATTTAGCCCCTCCGTGTCTAAAAAGTCGTTATATTTCAGGTCGGAGGTCACAAAGGTGTCGCAGCCTGCGGCGATAGCCTGCGGAATATAGCAGCCGCAGGCGCCGCCGCCCACCGCCACCCGGTGTACCGGCCGCCCCGCGTCCACATAGCGCAAACCATTGCATCTTAATAATTCTATCACAGAATGGGTGAACTCCACAAGGGGTATTTCACATTTTAACGTGCCGATCCGCCCTATTTTTTCCTCCGTCAGCATTTTCAGGTCGGAAAGGCCCAGCTTCTGCGCCAAAACCTCATTGACTCCACCGGCCGCCGCGTCCAGATTGGTGTGCATACAGATGGCGGCGACGCCGTGGCGTATCAGCTCTGTCAGTACCCTTCCCTGCCGGTCGTCGGTGCGGACTGTCTGCACCTGGTGCCACGCACAGTTCATCACCGGATGGTGTGCCGCGATCAGCTGGCAGTCTTTTTCGATGGCCTCGGCCACCACCTGCGGCGTTACGTCCAGCGCGACCAGAACGCGGCGCACCTCCGCTTCCGGGTCACCCACCAGCAGACCCACATTGTCCCAGCTCTCCGCCAATTCCCGCGGTGCCCAGGCGTACAGATACTGTTCGATATCCCGTACCGTTGTCATAGGGTTTTCCTCTTTTCTTCTATCTGCTGTGCCAATGCTTCCGCGGCCTCTGCTCGGTGCAGAGCGTCCTCTCTGCCGCTGCGGCGCAGACCTTCCGCAATATGAAGCAGCTTTTCGGCGTGCTGGGTGAGATAGTCCGCATACAGCGGGTCGCCGTCCAGCAGAACACCGGTCAGCGTCTGTAATTCAGTCAGCGCCGGACAAATGCCACCTTTCACGCGCAGCACCGGATACAGGTAATTCTTGTCCCACACCAGCCGCTCATCTGTAAAGGCGTAACCATTTACAGATAGCCATCGGCGCAGCTCTGCGGCCTTTGTCATGGGTTGAAGCAGCAGCGTATGCGCGCCGTCCTTCGTCCATGGCGCACTTTCCAGGATGGCGATGATGGTCTCTCCGCCCATGCCGGCGATGATCACTGTATCCGTTTCCTCCGGAGAGATATTGGCCAGCCCGTCACACAGGCGGAAGCTGATACCCTCCACGCCATATTCCTCCGCAGTCCGCCGCGCGTGCGCCAGAGGCTCTGCGCCGATGTCCGCAGCAATGGCGCTTTGGATACGCTCTCTTTGCAGCAGCCACACCGGCAGATACCCGTGGTCCGTGCCGATATCCGCCAGACGGCAGCCCGCCGGTGTCATGTCCGCCAGCAGTTGGAGCCGCGGTTGTAATTGCAGTCGTCTCTCCATATTTCCCTACGCAAACGGCCACGCATACGCTTGCGTATGCGTGGCTTTGTTTTTTGTTTACTCGGCGATGGGCTTGTTGGCTTCCTCGTTCACCAGCTCCAGCAGCTTGTCCACATCGATGCCGTGAACGGCGCAGGCCTCCTCCACCGTCTCGCCGCGGGAGGACGGGCAGCCCAGGCAGTGCATACCAATGGACAGGAAGATGGGCGCGGTCTGGGGCGCAACGTCCAGAATATCACCGATAATGGTGTCTTTCGTGATCTCAATCATGTTGGAAAACCTCCAAATACAATATTGTGCTGATAGTATACCCCAAAATGCCGGAACTTTCAACAGGATTTTTCTCATCCTGCGCTATAAAAACCGCCCTCCGGCGTACCGGAGGGCGGTCTATTCTATCTACTTAACAGTGTGCAGTCAGCAGATCAGCCGTTCTCACGCATCTTGGCGAAGCAGTCGCTGCAGTACACAGGACGATCGCTCTTGGGCTCGAAGGGCACCTTGGCCTCGCCGCCGCAGGCAGCGCAGACAGCGGTGAAATACTCGCGGGGACCACGGGCAGCGTTCTTGCGCGCGTCACGGCAGGCCTTGCAGCGCTGGGGCTCGTTCTGGAAGCCGCGCTCAGCGTAGAACTCCTGCTCACCGGCGGTGAAAACGAACTCTTTGCCGCACTCTTTGCACACTAAGGTTTTGTCTTCGTACATGATTTTACCCTCTCTTTGAGAAAAAATATATTGCGCTCAGCCTTTGCTGATATCGCCGGATAGAAGCTGCCGCGCTATTTTGCGGCGCAAACGCTGCACGGCGTTGTCCACCGATTTGGGGGACCGGCCCACAGTTTCTGCGATCTCACGGCAGGTGAGACCGTCCAGATAATACCCTAAAATCTTTACCTCGAATTCGGACAGCAGCTTGCGCGCGTTTTCCAGCAGAGCGGCAGTTTTTTCGCAGTCGATGACCCAACCCTCGGGATCGACGTGGGCAAAGGAGAGATTCGCGTCAAAGAAAGAGGTATCCAAAGGAACGGCTTGGTTCAGAGGTGAATGCTTTCCGGAGGCGGCAGCACGCAGCACAGAATACAGCCGCCGACGAATGCAGGTCTCGGCAAAAGTGCACAACGAGGCCTCGTGTCCTGGCTCGTACTCCCGTATTGCCTTGATAAGCCCGAACATTCCCTCCTGCAAAAGGTCCTCGCTATCCCCTCCCGCCAGAAAGTACGGACGGGCGCAGGAGCGCACCAAACGGTGGTAACGCCCTACTAGGATCTCCTCGGCGTCGCGGCTGCCCTGCTTTACCAGAACGCACAGCGCCTCGTCGCTCAGCGTCTGCAGATGGTCATATTCAGCCCTTGTATCATTCACCATACGCTATTATACCTTTTTACAAAATAATTTGTCAAGTCAATCGTGTAACTTTGTCAAAAATAACTCAAATTTGACGGCTTTCTTGCGGAGAACAACCGAAAAATTCCACCGAACCGTCTCTGCGCACTACAATTCCAGCTGCTGCTGGCCCGTAAACGCAATGTGCAGATGTGCATAGGCCTTCTGCGTAACGCAGCGCCCTCGGGGCGTTCGGGTCAAAAAGCCGATCTGCATCAGGTATGGCTCATACACATCCTCCAGCGTCACCGACTCCTCGCCGATGGTGGCCGCCAGCGTGTCCAGACCTACCGGGCCGCCGCCGTAGTTTTCAATAATGGCCTTCAGCATCCGTCGATCTACGTTGTCCAGACCCAGATAGTCTACCTCCAGCGCCAGCAGCGCCTTGTCCGCTACGGACTTGGTGATAACGCCGTCGGCCATCACCTGGGCGAAGTCCCGTACCCGCCGCAGCATCCGGTTGGCGATACGGGGCGTGCCCCGGGACCGCCGCGCGATCTCCATAGCGCCCTCCGGTTCAATAGACACGTTCAGGATGCCGGCGCTGCGCGTCACGATTTTTGCCAGCTCCTCAGGCGTGTAGAGTTCCAGCCGCAGCGTCACGCCAAAGCGGTCCCGTAGCGGTGCAGACAGCGACCCTGCCCGTGTTGTGGCGCCGATCAGGGTGAATTTCGGCAGATCCAGCCGGATAGAGTTGGCAGAAGGCCCCTTGCCGATGATGATATCGATGGCGTAGTCCTCCATGGCCGGGTACAGGATCTCCTCCACCGCCCGGTTCAGCCGGTGTATCTCATCCACGAACAGGATATCGTTCTCACTCAGGTTCGTCAGCAGCGCCGCCAGGTCCCCGGGCTTCTCGATAGCCGGTCCGGAGGTGATGCGGATATTCACGCCCATCTCCTGGGCGATGATGCCCGCCAGTGTGGTCTTGCCCAGTCCCGGAGGGCCGTGCAGCAGCACATGGTCCAGAGACTCTGTCCGCCGCCGCGCCGCCTCAATGAAGATCGACAGGTTTTGCTTGGCCTTCTCCTGCCCAATGTATTCCGCCAGTGTGTGGGGCCGTAGAGAACCTTCGTTGGCATCCTCACTGAGAAACGTTTTGGCGACGATAGGCTCCTCGTACAGGTCCGCCCCGAAATCAATGCTCATGTGCGCCCCTCCTCTACTTCATCATGCGCTTCAGCGCCTGCCGGATGATGTCCTCCAGCGTCAGCGCTTCCATGTCGATATCTTTCAGCGCTGCGGCGATCTCCGCGCTGCCGTAGCCCAGCACCGCCAATGCCGACTGCGCCTCATTTTTCTTGCTGTGGGGCACCGCAGCCATCGCGGGCGCGCCGCCCTTAACGGATGTGCCGCCCAGCGCTTCCTCCCGTGCCAGCTTGTCCTTCAGTTCCAGTATCACCCGCTGAGCGATCTTTTTGCCGATGCCGTTGGCGGCAGTCAGTGCTTTTTCATCCTCTGTCACCACCGCCAGCGCCAGCTGCTGCGGTGTTACGGCGGACAGGATAGACAACGCCGCCCTGGGGCCTACGCCGGATACACCGATCAGCAGCTTGAAACTCCGCAGCTCACTCTGATCGGCGAAGCCGAACAGCTCCATGGCGTCCTCGCGTACATTCAGATAGGTGTACAACTTGGCCGGTGCGCCCTTTTTCAGCTGGGAGAGCGTATAGTTCGTCGTGGCACAGGCGTAGCCCACGCCGCTGCAGTCGATGACCGCCAGCCCCGCATCGATCTCCGCCACGGTGCCGTTCACATAGTAATACATATCAGACAGTCTCCTTCACGTCGGGGTCCTTACGCCGCAGCAGGCTGGTAGCGCTGCGGGCATGGCATATGGCGATGGCCAGCGCGTCTGCCGCGTCGTCCGGCTTCGGCACTGCCTTCAGCTTCAAAAGCCGCTTTGTCATGTCCATCACCTGCTTCTTGTCCGCCAGGCCGTAGCCAGCCACCGCCTGCTTCACCTGCATGGGGGTATATTCGAATATGGGTACGCCCAGTCGCTCTGCCGTACACAGGATCACACCCCGCCCGTGGGCCACGGCGATACCTGTGGTGATGTTTTTGCTGAAAAACAGCTCCTCAACGGCGATCTCATCAGGCTTCAGTTGGGCGATCAGAGCGGTCATGTCGTTTTCGATCTGCACCAGACGTGTCGCCAGCGGCAGTCCCGCCTCGGTAGTCACAGCGCCGTATTGCAGCATTCGCACACTGCCCCGGTTCGATTCGATCAGCCCGAAGCCCACAATGGCGATGCCGGGGTCAATGCCCAGTATCCGCATAGCTGCGCCCACCTCCCAACATTTGTTCTATTATAGCAAACTGGAATAAAAATAGCAACAAAAACCGCCCGGAAAACCGGGCGGTTTGATAGGCTGTTATGCACGGGGATGGGCCTTATTATATACATCCTTCAGCTGCTTTTTGATAACGTGTGTATATATCTGCGTGGAGCTGATATCCGCGTGACCCAGCATCTCCTGAATGGATCGCAGATCGGCGCCGTTTTCCAGCAGGTGTACGGCAAAGGAATGGCGCAGGGTGTGGGGGGTGATATCCTTCTCAATGCCCGCTTTTTCCTGATAGTACTTGATGATCTTCCAAAAGCCCTGGCGACTCATGCGTTCGCCGCTCATATTCACAAACAGCGCATGCTCTTCCTCATCGGCGATGAGCCGGGGACGAATATCCCGCACATAGTCCTCCAGCGCCTTCACCGCAGCGGTGTACAGCGGCACGATGCGCTCCTTTCCCTTGCTGCGGCAGCGGATAAAGCCGGCGGACAAATTGACATCGCTGACATCCAGACCGATCAGCTCACTGACTCGAATTCCGGTGGCATACAGCAGCTCCAGCATAGCGTGGTCACGGAATCCCTTTTCGTCCACGCATTTGGGCTGCTCCAAAAACAGCTCCACCTCCCGGTTGGTGAGGATCTCCGGATACTTCCTCTCCACCTTCATGGCCACCACACTCTTGGCCGGGTTGCTCTTCACAGCGCCGCACTGCATCATATAGGCATAAAATGACTTGATCGATGCTGTGGACCGCGTGACTGTGGCGGGGCTTTTGCCGCTGTGGGTCATATGCAGCAGATACTCATTGATCGTCTCTTTCTTCACCTTCCGCATATCCGTTACGCCAACGGAAAGCAGCCAGCTGTGAAACTGGGTCAGATCACGTATATAGGAGCTGAGGGTATTGGCGGAGGCGTGCTTCTCCTCAGTCAGATAGTCGCGGTATGCCGCGATAAAGTCCGTCATGTGTCCCTCACTCCTCTCTCTTTCAAGTCAAGCCTGGCATCAGCCATGCAAAAAGCCGCGGCACCAGGGCGCACTCCGCCACTGTCCCGGTCAGCAATACAAACACACAGATGATCACGCTCCGCCGGTCTCTCACCTCCGGCTTTTGACGTTCTGCCTGGCGCCACGCACACGCAAAGCTGTCCGCCGCTATCGTCAGCAGACATGGTATGGTGAACAGACACCGCAGTCCCAGCGCCGCCAGCGCCAATACCACGCCCTGCTTTCCCAGTGCAGCGGCAAAGCACTGCACCGCGAACGACAGGAAGAAGCCCTGGGCCGCGCACGTCAGCGGGATCAGCATCACGCCCCAGGCTGTACAGCCCAGCAGAAACGCCGCGGCCGGATAGCGCAGATAGGTCCATAGGACCTGCCACAGCCCCGCGCTGCGCGGTTCTTCTGCATTCAGCCTCGCATAGCCTGTCACATAGCGGCTCAACGACAGCAGATCCTCCGACGCCACAGTCCGACCCGCTAAAAAGCCCGCCAGGATCCCGGCGGCAAGAAACAGGCACAGTATGTACAGCCGCGCCTTCGGCGGCTGGAGAACAGGCATACGGCGACGATGCAGCTTCATAGGGCTCACCTCGTCCACAGTGTATGAGCCAAGCCCTCTCGATAGACGTGCCAAAACGTAATAATAAATATATGGCAAAATTCACAAAACCGCAAGAGGTTTTCCGCAAAAACATATTTTTTGTAAATTATGTCAAAATGTTATGTCAACTTAATTATGTAAACAAGGTATACAGGGGTACTGACGCGGTTTATAAAAATGCCGAAATCCCAATATCCGGGGAAATGCCGAAAATACCTGCACCATATCTTGAAAAGCGTGATGCGGCGAACGACTCCCCTGCCGCCCGCCGCACCGTCGGATAAAAAATGCCGCAAAAACACGTTTTCGTTATTTTAACCATGCGCCGCTTTATGTTACCGCCCGTTTTCGACGGTCACCGCCCTTCCGGCGGCCGCTGCGGGGCCTCCGCCGCTTCTGCTTCGTTCCGATCAGTCCCGCCAAAAGGCCGCCGCCCCACACGGCGCAGGTCTGGGCAATGCCGCTGCCGGCAAAATGTATCGCCTCGTTTCCCGTCAGCGCCGCGATCCACATTGCACCATATACACAGGCGGATACTGCCAGCGCCCGAGGCAGCGGACCATCGCCGCCCTGCCGTATGGCCATACGTCCGCCGCAGAAGCACGCCAGAACGCTGCTGCCCCATACCAGCGGGCCCATCGCGCGCTCCGGCACGATGCCCCGCAGCAGGAGCAGTGACGATACGCCCAGTGCTGCCAGCAGCACGACTGCCGCTGTGGCGGTGCCCAGCCACGTTCCTTTGCCGGCCAGTTGCTTCCAAGACATAAGAATACCTCCCGCATCAGCTTTGCTTCAGCTTATGCGGAAGGTCTGCGTCACATGATACACCGGTACTGATCGCTGTCAGCGCAAAAAGAGCGCCGCCCTCCGGGCAGCGCTCCTCTCGGTCTGTATTACTCGGCGTCGGTTTTGTCAGCCTCAGCGGGAGCCTCGGTGACCTCATCAGAGGTCTTCTCCTCCACAGCGGGAGTTTCCTCCGCGGCCTCTTCCTTCTTAGCCTTCTTCACCGGACGCTGCTGGGCGGCAGCCTGCTCGTCCAGGGTACCTACCTGGCCGATAGCAGACTTCAGGAACTCTACGCGAACGCGGTCCTCGCTGGTCTCGATGACCACAGTACGGTCGGTGATAGCCACGACGCGGCCGTACACGCCGCCGATGGTGGTCAGCCAATCGCCCTTCTTCAGAGAACTCCGCATCTCCTCGGCCTGCTTTTTCCGCTTGTTCTCGGGGCGGATCATCAGGAAGTAGAAGATAGCGATCATCAGGACGATCATCAGAATGGTGGAACCCATGCCGCCGGTGGTGGTGGCAGCGGCAGCATCAGCGTAAGCGATCTGAATCATGGAACATTACTCCTTTAACAACAAAGTGATACTATTATACATAGTTCTTTTGCTTTTGGCAAGAGGTTTATATCTTCTCCGCCAGTTTTTTACTGTATTCCTCCCGGAATGCGTCAAAGCACCCGTTGTCCAGGCTGTCACGGATACGCTCCGTCAGCTTGTTGTAAAAATACAGGTTGTGCATCACCGCCAGGCGCATTCCCAGCATCTCCTCCGCTGTAAACAGGTGCCGGAGATATGCCCTGCTGAACTGCCGGCACACCGGGCAGTCACATTCCGGATCGATGGGCTGTTCGTCCAGCTTGTACTTGGCATTTTTGATGTTCAGCGTGCCCTTCCAGGTAAACAGCTTTCCGTGCCGCGCGTTGCGCGCCGGCATCACACAGTCGAAGAAGTCCACGCCCCGGGCCACGCCCTCTATGATGTTGCTTGGCGTGCCCACGCCCATGAGATACCGCGGCTTGTTCTCCGGCATATACGGCTCTACCGCGTCGATGATCTCATACATCACCTCCGTAGGCTCTCCCACCGCCAGTCCGCCGATAGCATAGCCGTCGCAGTCGATCTTGGCGATCTGCTGCATATGCCATATCCGCAGATCGGCGTAGGTGGCACCCTGGTTGATGCCGAAAAGCATCTGTCCGGGGTTTACCGTGTCCGGCAAAGCGTTCAGCCGGTCGTGCTCCTTTTTGCAGCGTTCCAGCCACCGCAGCGTCCGTTCGCAGGAGGCCTTGGCGTAGTCATAGGGCGCGGGGTTTTCCACGCATTCGTCAAAGGCCATGGCGATGTCGCTGCCCAGATTGCTCTGGATACGCATACTCTCCTCCGGACCCATGAAGATGCGGTGTCCGTCCAGGTGGCTGGCAAAGGTCACACCCTCCTCACTGATCTTCCGCAGCCCCGACAGCGAGAACACCTGAAAGCCGCCGCTGTCGGTGAGGATGGGGCCATCCCAGCGCATGAACTTATGAAGTCCTCCCATTTGCCGCACCACATCGTCGCCCGGCCGCAGATGCAGGTGGTATGTGTTGGACAATTCGATCTGCGTCCCCAGCCGTTCCTTCAGGTCGATAGCGCTGACGCCGCCCTTGATGGCGGCCTGGGTGCCCACGTTCATAAACACCGGTGTCTGCACTTCGCCGCCATGGGCACAGGTAAACACACCTCGCCGGGCTTTTCCCTCTTTTTTGATGACCTTGAACATTTCTCTCTCCTGCTTTCACTGAATAAACATCGCATCGCCAAACGAGAAGAAGCGGTACCGTTCCTCCACTGCCTGCTGATAGGCCGCCAGCACGTGCTCTCGTCCCGCCAATGCCGATACCAGCATGATGAGTGTGGACTCCGGCAGATGAAAGTTTGTTACCAGTGCGTCCAGCACCTTGAACTTGTACCCCGGATAGATAAAAATATCTGTCCATCCGGCGCTGGCACGCATGGTTCCATCCTCCGCTGCCTGAGATTCTATCGTGCGGCAGCTGGTGGTACCCACGCAGATGACCCGCCCGCCGTTTTTCTTCGTCTCGTTGATAAGATCGGCCGTCTCCTGGGGGATCACACAGTATTCACTGTGCATGGTGTGGTCGGTGATCTCGTCCTCTTTCACCGGGCGGAAGGTCCCAAGTCCCACATGGAGTGTAACGTATCCTACCTTTACACCCATTGCCTGTACTCGCTCCAGAAGCTCCGGCGTGAAATGTAGCCCCGCTGTGGGCGCCGCCGCCGAGCCGTTGACCTTGGAGTACACCGTCTGATAGCGTTCCTGATCCTGCAGCTCTTCCTTGATATACGGCGGCAGGGGCATCTTGCCAAGTCGCTCCAGCACCTCCAGGAAGATCCCTTCATAAGAGAACTTTACCAGCCGGTTGCCGTCGGGCAGCTCGTCCACCACCTCCGCCGTCAGCTCTCCGTCGCCGAAGGACACCCGCGCGCCCTTCCGCAGCTTCTTCCCCGGACGGACAAGGCACTCCCACACGTTGTCGCCCCGGTCGATAAGCAGCAAAATTTCGCAGGCTCCGCCGCCGGGCACCCGATGGCCCAGCAGACGCGCCGGCAGTACCCGGGAGTTGTTCAGGATCAGGCAGTCGCCCGGACGCAGATACTCCGGCAGATCGTAAAAATGCCGGTGCTCTACCGCCCCTGTTTTCTTGTCCAGCACCAACAGCCGTGAGCCGTCCCGCCGTTCCAACGGTGTCTGCGCGATCAGCTCCTGCGGCAGGTCAAAGTAAAAATCGTGTGTTTTCATCGTGTATCACTCATTCATTCAAAATTTGCACACCGCGGGATATTATAGTATATTTCCCGCCTTTATGCAACGTTTTTCCCGGGAAAAGTTCCTTTGCATAGGGAAAAGCCGCGGTCATACCGCGGCTTTTCCAAAAAACGATGGCAATAATTACAGATGCAGCGCACAGCTTACACCAAAATAGCCTTGTGGAACACCTTTTTGCCCTTTTTGATGACCACACCGTCGCCGGTGAACTGTTCGCAGCCGAAGGTCGTCTCAATGGCCGCCACCTTCTCATCGTTGACGGAGACGCCGCCCTGCTGCACCAGCCGGCGCGCCTCACCCTTGGAGGCCGCCAAACCGCACTTCACCAGCAGGGTCAGCACGTCGATGCTGCCGCCGCCGAAATCATCGTTGGTCAGCTCGGTAGTGGGCATATGCTCCGTGTCGCCGCTGCCGGCAAACAGCGCCTTGGACGCGGCCTTGGCCTTCTCGGCCTCCTCCTCGCCGTGGACCAGCTTGGTCAGCTCGTAGGCCAGGATCTCCTTGGCCTCGTTCAGCTGAGAGCCCTCCCAGGTGGACATCTTGTCGATCTCCTCCAGCGGCAGGAAGGTCAGCATACGGATGCACTTCAGCACGTCGGCGTCATCCACGTTGCGCCAGTACTGGAAGAACTCGAAGGGGCTGGTCTTGTTGGGGTCCAGCCACACGGCGCCGCTGGCGGTCTTGCCCATTTTCTTACCCTCGGAGTTCAGCAGCAGGGTGATGGTCATGGCATGGGCGTCCTTGCCCAGCTTCTTGCGGATCAGCTCGGTACCTCCCAGCATGTTGCTCCACTGGTCGTTGCCGCCGAACTGCATGTTGCAGCCGTAGTGCTGGAACATGTAGTAGAAGTCATAGCTCTGCATGATCATGTAGTTGAACTCCAGGAAAATGTAGTTCAGCGGCTTCAGCCACTCGGAGTTATACAGCATCAGCGCCTTGCCGTCGGAGAAGTCGATGAACTTCTCCATCTGGCGCTTGAAGCACTCCGCGTTGTGCTTGATGGCATCCTCGGTCAGCATCTGACGCATGTCGGTGCGGCCGGAGGGGTCGCCGATCAGGGTCGTGCCGTCGCCGATCAGGGCGATGGGCTTGTTGCCCGCCATCTGCAAACGCTTCATCAGGCACAGCGCCATAAAGTGGCCCACGTGCAGGCTGTCCGCCGTACAGTCAAAGCCGATGTAGAATGTGGCCTTACCGTTGTTGACCATCTCGCGGATCTCTTCTTCATTTGTGACCTGTGCGATCAAACCGCGGGCCACCAGTTCCTCATAAATACCCATAGCTTCAATTTCCTTTCTGTATGTTCATTTGTTTTCTTGTGACAGGGAATAAAAAACGCCCCCTGTCATCTCGACAGAGGGCGATGCAGACGCTCGCGGTACCACCTCATATTCGCCATGCCCTCGCAGACACGACCTCGTTGGGTGCAGACACACCCTACCGCTGTAACGGGCGGACCCGACACATCCCTACTGGTCCGTCATGGACGTTCAGAAGGCTGCTCCGGGATGTATTCACTCATTTCTTCCTCTCCTCCTTACACCGGCCGGAGGCTCTCTTTGCAGGTCTGAAATGCGCTACTTATTCCCTTCATCGCTGTTACGGTATCAAGTTGAGGTTATTGTAGCAGATTTTTTTCGTTTGTCAACCACTATTTTCATGTTGCGAAAAACAGCTACAGCTCCGTCCTGAATTTCTCCGCCTGTACCAGCAGCTCCTCTGCCCCGTCCAGCATGGTCTGGGACACATGGCTGCCGCCGGTGAGCCGCGCCAGCTCCTGCCGCCGCTGCTCTCTATCCAGCCGCCGCACCTCTGTATAGGTACGGCCGCCTCTTTCGCCCTTCTCCACGGAGAAATGCGTGTCCGCCATAGCCGCCAGCTGCGGCAGATGGGTCACGCACAGCACCTGCTTTCTGCGGCTGATACGCGCCATCTTTTCCGCCACCTTCTGGGCCGCCCGGCCGGAAACGCCGGTGTCCACCTCGTCGAACACCATCGTCCCCACGTGATCCTGCTCACTGAGCACGTTCTTCATAGCCAGCATGATCCGGGCCAATTCGCCGCCGGAGGCGATCTTGTGGATGGGACGCAGCTCCTCGCCCACGTTGGCAGACATCAAAAACCGTACCGTGTCCATGCCGTCGCTGTCCAGAGGCTTTTCTGCAAAGTCCACCGCAAAGCGTATCTTCCCCATGTCCAGCTGCTGTAGTTCTGTCAGTATCTGCGCCGTCAGCCGATCCGCCGCCGCCTTTCGCGCGTCGGACAGCGCCTGCGCCGCCTGCCGTGCCTCCTTCTCCGCCTTGGACAGCGCCTGCTCCAGTCGCACCAGCGTGTCACCGGCATCCTCGATCTGCGCCAGCTCCGCCTCGCACCGGGCCTGATAGTCCAGCATATCCTCCACGGTCGCGCCGTACTTCTTTTTCAGCCGGTACAGCAGGTCCATCCGGCTCTCCACCCGGTCCAGCTCACCGGGCGACACATCCAGCTCGCCCCGCTTGTCCTCCACGGTAGCCGCGATATCGTAGACCTCGCTATACGCCTCCCCCAGACGTTCATACAGCTGGCCGAAAGCGTCATCCAGATGTCGTACGCCACCCAGCGCGTCCTGGGCCTGCCGCAGAGCGCTCAGCGCCCCGCCGCCGCTGTCGTCGCCGTTCAGGGCATAGTCCGCCCCGGCCACCGCGTCCAGGAACTTCTCCGCGTTCCGGAGCATCCCCCGCCGCGCTGTCAATTCCTCTTCTTCACCGGGCGTCAATTTTGCCCGACGAAGCTCCTCGATCTGATATTGCAGGGTGTCTACCCGCCGGGCCTTTTCCGCCTCATCCATCTGCAGCGCCCCGATCTGCCGCCGTATATCTGTAAAGTTTTTATACTTCTCAGCATATGTAATTGCAAGACTTTCCACCCTGCCAAAGCTGTCCAGATACACAATGTGCTGCTCCTCGTCCAGCAGCTGCTGCCCGTCGTGCTGCCCGTGGATATTCAGCAGTCGGGCACCCAGTGCCCGCAGCTGTCCCACTGTTACCGGACGGCCGTTGACCCGGCATACGTTTTTGCCGTCGGTCTGGATCTCCCGCTGCAGCAGCAGCGTCCCATCCGCCTCCGGCTGGATGCCCAACTCCTCCGTCAGCTCCGGTGCCATACCGGAAAAAGCCGCGCTGACAAACGCCTTTTCGGCCCCGGTGCGGATCAGCTCCCGGCTGGTCCGCTGCCCCAGTACAGCGCTCAGACTGTCGATAACAATGGACTTGCCCGCGCCGGTCTCACCGGTCAGGGCATTGAACCCCGGTGCGAATTCGATATCCGCCGCCTCGATAATGGCGATATTCTCAATATGCAGCAGCTCCAGCATACCGATCTTCCCTCCTCAGCGCAGCATCTGCCGCACCTGTTCGCAGAAATCCGCCGCGTGGGCACTGTCGTGAAATACCAGCAGCACCGTGTCGTCGCCGGCCAGCGTACCCACGATATCCGTATCCTCCATGCTGTCCAGCGCGAAGGCGGCGGCGTTGGCCATGCCGTTCATCGTCTTGATGATCGCCAAATTCTGGGCGTTTTCCGCCGATACGACGCACTCCCGAAAGATCGTCTGCAGCTTCTCCTCAAAATTCAGCTTGGGCATCTGTGCCGACACGGCATAGCGATATCCTCCCATGCCGTCCGGTGCCTTCATCAGGTGCAGCTGCTTGATGTCACGGGAAACAGTGGCCTGCGTGCAGGCAAAACCCCGTACCGCCAACAGCTGCATCAGCTGCTCCTGTGTCTCCACGGCTGTTTCCTCAATGATCTGCAATACCGCTGTCTGCCGGTCATTTTTCATGCTTCAGCGCCTCCATCCCCATCTTTGAATCCAGTATCTCACAAAAGCTCTTTTTACTCAGCCGCACCAGCTTTGTCACGAACTTCGACTGCCGTGTCCGCACCACATCGCCGTTTTTCAGCGAAAACGCCTTCCCGCCGTCCACAGACAGATATACGAACTTCCGATTGGCGTCCGCCGTTTCCACCAGCAGCGTGTGCTCCGGCGAGAGCACGTAGCTGCCCGCCCGGGTCGAGTGGGGGCAGATGGGCGTCAGCAGCAGATTGTGAGCCGTGGGCTCCACGATGGGCCCGCCGGCCGCCATAGAGTACCCCGTGGATCCGGTGGGCGTGGACACAATGGCCCCATCGCCGGTGATCCTGGTCAGCCGGCCCTCCTCCGTGGATACATCCAGCCGCACCACCCGGGCCACACTGCCCTTTGAGATCACCGCGTCGTTCAGCGCGATATTGTTGTATACCGGCTTACCCTCCCGCAGCACGGTCACGTCCAGCATCATCCGGGACTCCACGGCAAAATCCCAGCTTTTCAGGTCACGCAGCCGTTCCAGCTCGTTGGGCTCCAGCTCGGACATAAAGCCAAGGCTCCCCAGATTGATGCCCAGCACCGGCACATTGTGCAGCGCCACTGTCCGGGCCAGATGCAGGATCGTACCGTCGCCGCCGAAGGCGATCAGCATATCCGCCCGCTTGATCTCCTGCTGCAGCTGCCGGATGGGTACACCCAGCTGATCGTCATACCCCTCCCGACTGAAGGGCAGACATACCACCGTTTCAAAACCGAGCCCCTCCAGCAGCTCCCTGGACCGCTTGGCCACGGTCAGCTCGCTGTCCCGATAGGGATTTGGGCAAAGGATCACACGTTTCATATCTCCCCATGACCTTCCTTCAACGCAGAATGTGAGGCGTCCACCAACGCCCGCAGGTCAGGGACGCAGTCCGCTTCCCCGCCCTTTTTCAGATAGCCGAGGTACTCGATATTTCCCTCCGGCCCGCGGATAGGAGAATATGTAATACCAAGAACTGTAAAGTTATTTTCCTTTGCATGACGCAAGAAGTTCTCCAGCACCTCCAGGTGTACTGCCGGGTCACGGACGACGCCCTTTTTCCCCACCTTTTCCCGTCCCGCTTCAAACTGCGGCTTGATGAGGCAGGCCACCTCGCCGCCCTCGCGCAGCAGCGCATATAACGCAGGGAAAATCAGCTTCAGCGAGATAAAACTCACGTCGATGGACGCAAAATCCAGCGCCTCCGGTATCTGCTCCGTGGAGAGATATCGCGCGTTGGTCCGTTCCAGACACACCACCCGTGCATCGCTCCGCAGCTTCCAATCCAGCTGTCCATAGCCCACATCCACAGCATAAACCTTTGCCGCGCCGTTTTGCAGCATACAGTCCGTAAACCCGCCGGTGGACGCGCCGATGTCCGCGCACACCTTGCCCTCCAATGTGATGGGAAAGGTCTGCATGGCCTTTTCCAGCTTCAGTCCGCCCCGGCTCACATACCGCAGGGCGTGACCCCGTACCTCCACACTGGCGTCCTCCGCCACCGGTGTTCCGGGCTTGTCCGACCGCTGTCCGTCCACGAATACCAGACCTGCCATAATGGTGGCCTGGGCTTTCTGGCGGCTCTCGCACAGCCCGCGTTCTGTCACAAGCACATCCAGCCGTATTTTTTTGCTCATGCCAATACCTCCCGCACCGCCTGTGCGATGCCCTCTGCGTCCAGACCGAGGGCGTGCAGCAGCTCTACCGTGGACCCCTGGCTCGGGAGCGTCGTGCCGACGTTTCGCAGTACCAGCTTTTCCGTGCCCGCGCCCAACTCCAACAGCAGCGCGCCCAGCCGTTCGCCCACCGCGCCGGCGCGGAGCTGATCCTCCGCGGCCACTATGCGCTTTACGCCGTCCAGCGCCCGGCAAATACCGTCGCTGTCCAGCGGCGCGACCCGGTTCAGCTTTACCACCCGGGCGGAAACGCCCTCCCCCGCCAGCAGCGCCGCTGCCCGCAGCGCCTGCTGCGTCAGGATACCGTAGGTCACGATGGCCGCGTCTGTCCCCTGACGGAGCACCGTCACAGATTCAGCGCCGCAGTCGCCTTCATACCCGTCCTCGCCGCCCCGGGGATACCGCACCGCCACCGGTCCGTCCATCTCCAGCACCGCCCGCCGCAGCATCTGCCGCAGCTCGGCAAAGCTGGCGGGCGAGAGCACCGTCATGCCCGGTATCTGGCTCAGGTAGTCCAAACAGCCGTGGTGTGTCTCGCCGTCTGCGCCCACGATGCCGCAGCGATCCACCGCCAGCACCACATGGAGCTTCTCCAGCGCCATATCCTGCACCAGCATATCGTAGCCCCGCTGCAAGAAGCTGTCATACACGGCAAACACCGGGATCAGCCCCTGCTTGGCCATACCGCCGGCCATAGCCACACCGTGGCCCTCCGCGATACCCACGTCAAAGAATCGCCGCGGGAACTCCCGTGCAAAGCCTGTCAGACCTGTGCCGTCGGCCATGGCGGCGGTGATGGCGCACACGCGCCTGTCCTCCCGCGCCAGCTGCCGCAGTGTCTCGCCGAACACATGGGAGAACGTTTCTTTGCCTGCCTGCCGTACCTTTCCGGTAGCCGGATCAAAGGGCCCTACGCCGTGGAACTTCTCTGGCTCCCGCAGTGCATAGTCGTATCCGCTGCCCTTCACGGTGTGGACGTGTACCAGCACCGGGCGCCCGGCCTCTTTGGCTGCCTGCAATACCGCCGTCAGCCGCTGTACGTCGTGGCCGTCCACCGGCCCCATGTACGCAAAGCCCATATCCTCGAACACGGTGCTCACCGGCGGCAGCAGCGTCTTTTTCAGCGCTGTTTTTACCTCGTGGCTCCACTCATACAGTGTTCGGCCCGCCGGCAGCTTCTCCAGTGCCTTGCGGTAACGCTTCTTGAATTCGTAATACTCCGGGTCCGTCCGCATCTTCGACAGCTGCTTGGACAGCCCGCCTACATTCCGGTCGATGGACATTCCGTTATCGTTCAGAATGACCACCAGCGGTTCGCCGCTGCCGCCGGCGTCGTTGAGGCCCTCAAAGCTCAGCCCGCCGCCCAGCGCACCGTCGCCGATAACGGCCACCACATGGTAGTCCTGCCCCAGCAGCGTCCGCGCCCGTGCCATGCCCAGCGCTACCGACACCGAATCCGACGCGTGCCCCGCCATAAAGGCGTCGTGCACACTCTCATAGGGCTTGGGAAAGCCTGACAGTCCACCGAACTGCCGCAGCGTATCGAACAACTCCCGTCGGCCGGTCAGTGCCTTGTGTACGTAGCATTGGTGCCCCACATCCAGCACCAGCCGGTCCGTGGCTGTGTCGAACACCCTGTGGATCGCCACCGTCAGCTCTACCACGCCCAGGTTGGATGCCAGGTGCCCGCCGGTGCGGGATACCTGCTCCACCAGAAAGCTCCGCAGCTCCCGGCACAGCGTGGCCGTCTGCTCCTCGGACAGACATTTCACGTCTGCCGGGCTGTTGATCGTCTCTAAAATCAAATCTGTCTCCGTCCTTTATCACACAGGTATCATACGGGTATTATACAGGTAGGCATAAACGCCTATACTCCTAATCTTAATTGGCACATTATTGTATCACATTTGTACCTGATTTACAACTGTATTTCCAACTGTTTATGCAAAGCATCCTGCATAAACAGCCGCCCTTGTCCAGCTGTCATCAGGCATTGCTCGATACCCCAAGTTGGTACGCCAAAAATGTATCAGGTGCTCCGCGATACGATCTAAGGCGAAGGCAGGTATCGGCTTCGTCCTTGGGCAGACGGAGCAGGACGCGGGGCACGTCTATCTCCGTTCCTGTATCGCCCTGTAAAATGAAAACGTTATGCCTGCCAGCCAAGGCTGACAGGCACTTTTTTCGTCCCGCGCACATAGGATATACCTGTAACGAACCCTATAAGGAGGTCATTCCATGAATGAACAGGATATTGTCAACAAGCTGAAAAGCGACCCCCGTGCATTGAAGTCTGTCATGCAGTCACAGGACGGCCAAGCACTGCTGAATATGCTCTCCGGCGGCAACAGCGCCGCACTGGGCCAAGCAGCGCGCCAGGCTGCCTCCGGTGACACGGCAGCTTTGAGCGCCATGCTCTCCCGTGTGCTGTCCAGTCCACAGGGCGCGGAGCTGGTGCAGCGGCTGGAAAACAAGCTTCAACAGTAACGGAAAGGAGGACACAGCGTGGACGACGTCAATGAAAAACTTAACGCGCTGCTGTCCGACCCCGGCAGTATGGCGCAGATCATGCAGTTGGCGCAGCAGCTCTCCGGATCCATGGGTGGCGAGAACACACCGCCATCTCCTCCGTCACCTCCTCAGGCGGTCCCACCACCTGCGCCACTGCCGGCCATTGATCCCCAGGTCATCGCCAAATACCTGCCCCTGCTGCATGAGCTGACCCGCGACACCAGCCAGACCACCCAACTTCTCTACGCCCTGCGGCCGTTTCTGAAGGACGGCAAACAGAATAAGGTGGAGCGCGCCGCCAGGCTGGCGCGGCTTATCACTATCGGCAAGCGCTTTTTGACGGAAGGGGGAGGTCTGCCTGTATAACCGCTACATTCGCGGCGATGATGGCGTCTATACACGTGTCCCCATGGACGAAGCGCCGCCGCGCCCCAATCCGCCGCCGAAGGGTCCTCCGCCACCCCCGCCGGAGAGCCGTGCACCGGAGCGCGGCTTCTTCAACGACCTGTTGGAAAAGCTGCACCTCGGTGATCTGGACGCCGGCGATCTGCTGCTGTTGTTCCTGCTGTTCTATCTCTCCAGGCAGAAAGCGGATGAAGAGCTGCTCATCGCCATAGGATTGCTGCTGATATTGTGACTTCCAGTATTTACATTTGCAAAATGGTTACAAAACGGTTACAATTTACCCAGTCTTGCAAGGCAAATACCACAAGGAGGTACAGCAACTATGTTCTGCAATTTCGACTGCGCTTCCCTGCTGAAGCTGCTGTGCGGCTTTTTCGGCAAGTGCTGACGCATATACGCACATAAAAACATCCCCCGACAGTCTGTCGGGGGATGTTTGCGTGTAAATAGGAATTACTTCACAGCCTCAGCCACCGCAACAGCCACGGCCACGGTCGCGCCGACCATGGGGTTGTTGCCCATGCCCAGGAAGCCCATCATCTCCACGTGCGCGGGGACGGAGCTTGAGCCGGCGAACTGCGCGTCGCTGTGCATACGGCCCATGGTGTCGGTCATGCCGTAGGAGGCGGGGCCGGCAGCCATATTGTCCGGGTGCAGCGTGCGGCCGGTGCCGCCGCCGGAGGCCACGGAGAAGTACTTCTTGCCCTGCTCGATGCACTCCTTCTTATAGGTACCGGCCACAGGGTGCTGGAAGCGAGTAGGGTTGGTGGAGTTGCCGGTGATGGACACGTCCACGCCCTCATGGTGCATGATAGCCACACCCTCGCGGACATCATCGGCGCCATAGCAGCGGACATCGGCGCGCTCGGTCTCGGAATACCGAATCTCGCGGACGATGTTCAGCTTGCCGGTGAAATAGTCAAACTGAGTCTGCACATAAGTGAAGCCGTTGATGCGGCTGATGATCTGCGCAGCGTCCTTGCCCAGACCGTTCAGGATGACCCGCAGGGGCTCCTTGCGGGCTTTGTTGGCGTTGCGCACGATGCCGATAGCGCCCTCGGCGGCGGCGAAGGACTCGTGACCGGCCAAGAACGCGAAGCACTTGGACTCATCGCTCAGCAGCATAGCGCCCAGGTTGCCGTGGCCCAGACCCACCTTGCGGTCCTCGGCCACGGAGCCGTCGATGCAGAAGGACTGCAATCCCTCACCGATCTTCCGTGCGGCGTCGGCAGCGGTCTTGACACCGGACTTCAGCGCGATGGCCGCACCCACGGTGTACGCCCAGCAGGCGTTCTCAAAGCAGATGGGCTGAATGCCCTTGACGATCTCGTAGGGGTCGAAGCCCTTCGCCTTGCAGAGCTCGCGGCACTCCTCCACGGAGCCGATGCCGTACTGCGCGAGGACGCCGTTGATCTTATCGATACGTCTTTCGTAACTTTCAAACAGAGCCATTTTGTCGTCCTCCTTCTCTTATTCCTGGCGCGGGTCGATATACTTCGCCGCGTTGTCCCACTGGCCGTAGTGGCCGGTAGCGTTCTTCAGGGCTTCGTTGGCATCCACACCCTTCTTCACGGCGTCCATCATCTTGCCCAGACTGATGAACTCATAGCCAATGATCTCATCCTTGTCATTCAAAGCCAGCTTGCTGCAATAGCCCTCGGCCATCTCCAGATAGCGGGGACCCTTTTCGCGGGTGCCGAACATGGTGCCCACCTGAGAGCGCAGGCCCTTGCCCAAGTCCTCCAGAGACGCACCCACAGCCAGACCGTCCTCGGAGAAAGCGGACTGAGTGCGGCCATAGACGATCTGCAGGAACAGCTCGCGCATGGCGGTGTTGATGGCATCGCACACCAGGTCGGTGTTCAGCGCCTCCAGAATAGTCTTGCCGATCAGGATCTCGGAAGCCATGGCGGCGGAGTGGGTCATACCAGAGCAGCCGATGGTCTCCACCAGCGCCTCCTCGATAACGCCGTTCTTCACATTCAGCGTCAGCTTGCAGGCACCCTGCTGGGGTGCACACCAGCCGATACCGTGGGTAAAGCCGGAAATATCCCCGATCTGCTTGGCCTGTACCCACTTGCCCTCCTCGGGAATGGGAGCCGGACCGTGATAAGCGCCCTTGGCGACAGGACACATATGCTGTACTTCCGTCGTGTAGATCATAGTGACGATGTTCCTTTCTGTGTTATAGTCGTGCCTTGCGGCGGGTAAAACGAAATGGCGATCCATGTATCATGGCCGCTTCGCAGTCATTATACCAAATCTCCCCACAAATTGCAAGAAACATTCCAAACATTTGGACATTCTGCGAAATCGCCCATAAGCATTGACTTTTCCCGTAAAACCAGTATACTATTATAGTATTTTTATCAAGTAACGGAGGTCCACCCCTATGTCTGACGCCGCTTATTTTACCGAGATGGAAGCCAAGATCCCCACGGGCAAGGTCCGCACCCGCTTTGCGCCCTCCCCTACCGGTTATATGCACATCGGCAATCTGCGTACCGCCCTGTATACCTGGCTCATTGCCCGCAGTCATGGCGGCACGTTTATCCTCCGTATCGAGGATACCGACCAGGGGCGGCTGGTGGAGGGAGCTACCGACATCATCTACCGCACCATGGCCGAGTGCCACCTGAACCATGACGAGGGCCCCGACATCGGCGGCCCCGTGGCACCCTATATCCAGTCCCAACGTCGGGATACCTACGGCAAATACGCCCGCTTGCTGGCGGAAAAGGGCGGCGCCTATTACTGTTTCTGCGAGAAGTGTGCCTCCGAGGAGGACACCGGCGATTTTGACCGCGCCGATGATCCTTGCCGCGACCTGCTGCTGGAGGACGCTCTGCGCCGCGTGGAGGCGGGCGAGCCTTACGTCATCCGCCAGCGCATCCCCAAGGAGGGTACCACCACGTTCCACGATGCCGTTTTCGGCGATATCACCGTGGAAAACAGCACCCTGGATGACCAGGTACTGCTGAAACGGGACGGTCTGCCCACTTACAACTTTGCCAATGTGATCGACGACCACCTGATGGGCATCACCCATGTGGTACGCGGCAGCGAGTATCTGTCCTCCGCGCCCAAGTACGACCTTCTTTACCACGCTTTCGGCTGGGAGGTACCCACCTATGTCCACTGCTCCCCCGTCATGCGGGACGCGCAGAACAAGATGTCCAAGCGCCACGGCGACCCCAGCTATGAGGACCTGAAGGCAGAAGGTTATCTGACCGATGCCATTCTCAACTACGTTGCCCTGCTGGGCTGGAGTCCCAAGGGTGAGCTGGCGGAGCAGGAGATCTTCTCTCTTGATGCGCTTGTCAAGGCGTTTGATCTGACCGGTATTTCCAAATCTCCCGCCATCTTCGACAAGGCCAAGCTGGATCATTTCAACGCCGTCTACCTGCGTGCCATGTCCCCGGAGGACTTCGCCAAGGCAGCCGAGCCCTACATCCGCCAGAGCGTCAAGGGCGACTTTGACGTGGCGGCCATCGCCGCGCTGCTGCAGGCGCGCTGCGAGCGTCTTACAGATATCCCGGAGAAGGTGGACTTCTTCGATGCGTGCCCGGAGTACGACGTGGAATTCTTCACCAACAAGAAATCCAAGACGAACCCGGAGGTCTGCAAGGCCATGCTGGAGGCGGCTATTCCCATGCTGGCGGCGCTGCCCCAGTGGACGGACGAGGCCATCCACGATGGCCTGATCGCCTTAGCTGAACAATTGGGTGTCAAGAATGCCACCCTCATGTGGCCGGTACGTATCGCTGCTGCCGGCAAGCTGGTCACCCCCGGCGGCGCAGTGGAGATCTGCCGCATCCTGGGCCGTGATGAAACGCTCCGCCGTCTCCGCGCCGGCCTGGAGAAGCTGGCATGAAAAAGCAGTTTTGTGCCATCGCTGCGTTCTGGCACAGGGAATACGGCCGATTTGTCGGTATAACTGCCCTTGCTTTTTTGGCATTGACCGTGCTGGCTTACATTATCGGAAGGCTTTTCCCCGATGTTCCCGTAACCATTATACGCACCTTCAACGAGAGCATTGCAGACGCCGGTATTATCCGCGATGATGGCAGCTTCAGCGCGCTGGCCCTGTTCGGCAACAACCTTCGGGCTATGGTGATGACCGTGCTTTATGGTTTTATACCATTCCTGTATCTGCCGGCACTGTCTCTGGGACTCAACGCTGCGATCATCGGTATGCTTGCCGCACTGATGGATGGCCAGTGGCTTCTGTTGTTGGCCGGTCTTGTGCCCCACGGCATCTTTGAGGTCCCCGCCCTGCTGCTCAGTCTGGCCGCCGGACTCTGCCTGTGCAGAAATATCAATCGATACATCCGCTGCAACGAAAAAGGTATGATGAAGCCCCTGCTTCTGGACCTGCTTCGCGTGGTGGGATTGCTGGTGGTACCACTGCTGGCCTTGGCCGCTGTGATGGAGGCCTATGTCACTCCGCTGGCTATGCAGCTGTTCATGTAAGCCCCGTTTCCCATACGGTTTGTTTTTCCCGCGGCGCCGCCGCGTACTTGATTTTGAAAGGATTGATCCCGCAATGTGTGAAAAGACCACGAACGTTCCCGCTCTGTTTGGCAAAATGGTGTTTGGTGAGCAGCAGATGCAGCAGCGTCTCCCTGCCGCCGCCTACCAGAAATGGCAGCAATGCCTGGCCCAGGGAACGCCGCTGGATCGTACCACCGCCGGCGAGATCGCCAACGCCATGAAGGACTGGGCCATCGAAAAGGGCGCTACCCATTACACCCACTGGTTCCAGCCTATGACCGGCGTTACCGCTGAAAAACACGACAGCTTCATCACCCGCGACGGCAAAGACGCCGTGGTCATGGAGCTCAGCGCCAAAGAACTCAGCAAGGGCGAGGCAGACGCCTCCTCCTTCCCCTCCGGCGGTCTCCGCGCTACATTTGAAGCCCGCGGCTACACTGCATGGGACCCCACGTCTTACGCCTTCGTCAAGGACGAGACACTGTATATCCCTACCATTTTCTGCTCGTACAGTGGGCAGACGCTGGACAAAAAAACGCCTCTGCTGCGCTCTATGCGTGTGCTGGACAGGGAGTGCATCCGTATCCTGCGGCTGTTCGGCAACACCGAGGCGCAGCATGTCACGCCGCAGGTAGGCCCCGAGCAGGAGTACTTCCTGATCGACGAGAAGGTATACCGCCAGCGCGAGGATCTGAAGCTGTGCGGCCGCACGCTGTTCGGTGCCCGTCCCTCCAAGGGGCAGGAGCTGGACGACCACTATTACGGCGCCATCAAACCCCGGGTAGCCGCGTTCATGCGGGAGCTGGATCAGGAGCTGTGGAAGCTGGGCGTGCTGGCCAAGACGGAGCACAACGAGGTTGCGCCTGCCCAGCACGAGATCGCGCCCATCTACTCCGATGCCAACAGCGCCTGTGACAAAAACCAGCTGACCATGGAACTGCTGAAAAAGGTAGCCGCCCGCCACGGTTTGGTGTGCCTGCTCCATGAAAAGCCCTTTGCGGGCGTCAACGGCAGCGGCAAGCACGACAACTGGTCCCTGGCCACTGACACCGGCGAAAACCTTCTGAAGCCTGGCAGCACCCCCAGCCAGAACGCCCAGTTCCTGCTGTTTCTAGCCGCTTTTATCAAGGGCGTTGACGAGTACCAGGAGATGCTGCGCTGCTGCGTGTCCTATCCCGGCAACGACCACCGTCTGGGCGGCAACGAGGCCCCTCCCGCCATCATCTCCATCTTTCTGGGCGATGAATTAACGGCTATTCTTGATGCCATCATTCAGGGCACTGAGTATGTGGACATCACCAAGAAAAAGCTTACCATCGGCGTAGATACCCTTCCGGAGATCCCCCAGGACACCACTGACCGCAACCGCACCTCTCCCCTGGCCTTTACCGGTAACAAATTCGAGTTCCGTATGCTGGGCTCCTCTCAGTCCATCGCCAGCCCCAATGTGGTGCTGAACACCATCATGGCCGAGGAGCTGAGCCAGTTTGCCGATATTCTGGAAAAGGCCGACGACTTCCAGTCCGCGCTGCAGACCCTGCTGCACGACACCTTCACCGCCCACCAGCGCATCATCTTCAACGGCAACGGCTATGATGACGCCTGGGTACAGGAGGCCAAGCGCCGGGGCCTGGCTAACCTGCGGGACACGGTGGACTGTATGCCCGCCTACATTGACAAAAAGAACGTCGATCTTTTCACCAAGCACGCCATCCTCACCGAGACGGAGATGCGCGCCCGGTACGAGATCCACCTGGAAAACTACTGCAAGGTGTCTGCCATTGAGGCCAGCACCCTGCTGGACATGGTCCAGCGTCATATTCTCCCCGCCGCCAGTGCTTACGCCGACCGCCTAACCCAGACGGTCTTTCACAAGGAGAACAGTGTCCCGGCCTTGTCCGCCCGCATGGAAAAGACTCTGGCCCAGCGTGTTACCGACCTGGGTGAGAAGCTGTTTGATACCTGCGAGGCGTTGCACGCTGCCCTCAGCGATGCCCCCGCCGCGGACGGCGGTATCGACGCCGCACGGTACTACCGCTGCGAGATCGTTACCCGCACCCAGAAGGCCGGCGAGCTGATCGGCCGGCTGGAATCGTTGGTGGACGCCAAAGCGTGGCCGTATCCCACCTATGCGGATATTCTTTTCAGCGTGTGATCCAAAACATTGCAATTCTGTACAGAACTCACTCTCTTCGCAAAAAGCCTCCCCGGTCGGGGAGGCTTTTTCTTTCTTATTTTCCGCGAAGCGCCGCAACGATCTGCGTGTATACCTTCTCCGGCTCCCTCCGGAACCGTTCCGCCAACGCCTCGGCGTCGGCCTTATCGGCCACCATCAGATCCAACGTCATCAGGCTATCCACATCGTCCCGCAGCCGCAGCTCCACGGTGAACGTCCCGTTTTCACGCGGCGTCACCCGTCCCTGCACCTGCTGCCGCCGCACCGCCGCCTTGTTCCAAGCCGCGATATGCCTATCCGACAGCTGCCTTACGGAATATGGCAGGCTACTCTCGCAGATACCGCTGTTTCTCCGTCCCTTTTCCGTGATAACATACTGCCCGTCTTCCGTGACACGCAGATGCTCCGTTTTTACCAGGTCACCCAGACACTCCGCATAATCAAAGTAGTCGATGCCCTCGTCGCACATGGTCATGTCCTGCAAGTCGGCTCCGTCCACCGGCTCCGTCAGCCGCGACGCGATGTACAGGATCAGGAACTTGATCTCCAGCTTGTCCTGAATGAACGCGATACCCACATCGCCCACCTCCTTTTTTGGTATTATACAGCCATGAGCAAAACGCAAGAAACGCAGTAATTGCAATGGTTCCCGGCCATGGCTGAAACCGGAAATCACTCCATTGATATAGAAAGCGGAGCCCC
>QWCN01001123.1_pt1 | contig 43572 bp, 33 predicted proteins | sample 1972711 | NCBI WGS metagenome assembly QWCN01 (sample SAMN09866707, study PRJNA288562) | Human gut metagenome isolate term1_stool, whole genome shotgun sequencing... | isolation source: gut | host: Homo sapiens | place: USA: California
CAGCCTTATGGGGCAGGAATGGAACCGCCTTATCTGGGATTTGGCTGTGTTCGCAGAACCATGATGAATGGAAAAACCCAGTATTGGCCGTTTATTTTGCCGAAGATTCGCTACAGCATTCCTTCGGAAGAGATGGCCACACAGGAAGAGAATATTGACTGGCAGACTCAGGAGCTGTCTGCGACAGTGCTGCGGGATGACACAGAGGCTCAGAATTGGAAGTATCTGAGTGCAGCAGGCATGGATACAGAGGCAGAAGCCGAGGAAGCAGTGAAGGCATTTTTGAAAATCACAGTGTAGGAGGTGGCTTATGTATATAAGCGCATTGGATAAGAATTTTCCTCTGGCCTATACGGTGGAAGCGCAGACAGAGCTGGCGGAAAAAGCCGGAGGCATTGAAAAGCTTGGCGAATTTTTTTCAGAAAACAACGCTGCGGAGTCTGTGGAAAACAGCGTGTGGATGGCGGCAGTCATGATGAAGGCTGCAGCTCACCGGGAAAAGCTGAAGAGCAGGATGCTTGGTGAAGAATATACAGGAGGAGAACCGCCTGCTTATGAGGAACTGAGAGTGCTTCTGAATGTGGGAGAGCTTGGGGATTCTTTTAAGCTGGAACTTTCGGAAGCTATGAAGATGGGTCAGAAGACGACCATAGAGGTAAAAGAGGACAAAAGAAAAAACGGAGAAACCGCGCAGTAAGGATGACTTCTGCGTGGTTTCTCTTTTTTGGATTAAAGGCAGGGCTATCTAAGTGGGAGACACTGACGTCCACGCCTGGAGAAATTCAGGATTTGGCAGCCTGCCTGGCAATCAGCAACGGAGCCGAGGAAAAACAGACATTGACGTTTGACGAAGCGATGGAAGTGAGGTGAGTGTATGGGCGTAAATATCGGGCCTAAAATCGGTGTTGACGGAGAGGCTGAATATCGAAAGCAGATGGCCAATATCATTCAGCAGGCTAAGACTTTGGCCAGCGAGATGAAAAGCGTCACCTCTGCGTTTGATAAAAACGATAAGAGTGAACAAAAGGTAACGGCACAGACGGAGGTACTGACAAAGCAGATCGAACTGCAGAAACAGAAGGTACAGGAGCTTGCTCAGATGTATCAGAAATCTGCGGAGAAGCTTGGTGAGACGGATACCAGTACATTGAAATATAAGCAGAATCTGAATGAAGCTACGGCGGTCCTGAACAATATGGAGCGGGAGCTTGCCAGCCTGTCTGACGAGGTGGATGAGACCGGAGCCAGCCTGGAGAATGCCGGAGATAAGGCTACTACCTTTGGAGATGTGCTGAAAGCCAATGTATTGAGTCAAGCCGTCATAAAAGGATTTGAAAAGCTGGTAGATATTTCCAAGGAGCTGGCTGGAACGATGCTTGAAAACGCAGCCAGCATCAAGGCAGAGACAAGCCAGTTTTCACAGACCTTCGGTGAGATGTCCGGGACGGCAGATAAGGCTATCGGTAACGTGGCAGCCAATTCCGGAATTCTGCAGACAAGGCTGAACACACTGGGAAGCCAGATCTATGCGTTCGCCCGTGCTTCCGGCGGATCTGCCACAGAGAGTATGCAGCTCATGAAGAGTGCCCTGCAGGCTACAGCGGACAGTGCGGCCTATTACGACAGGAGCCTGGAAGATACAGCGGACAGTCTGCAGAGCTTCTTGAAGGGCAATTATGAAAACGACGCAGCATTAGGTCTGTCTGCCACAGAGACCACCAGAAATGCTGCAGCTATGGAAGCCTTTGGAAAGAAATTTAATGATTTGACGGAAATTCAGAAGCAGCAGACACTTCTGAAGATGGTGACAGACGCACAGGAGCTGTCCGGTGCTATGGGGCAGGCTGCCAGGGAAGCAGATGGATGGGAGAATGTGACTGGAAATCTGTCGGAAGCATGGAGACAATTCACCGGACAGGTGGGAGCTCCGTTATTGGAGCAGCTGGTACCTGTGATTCAGCAGATTACGGCCGGACTTACCAGCATGACGGATTCGGTGGACTGGGATGCATTTGGAAAAGAAGTAGCGGAGTTTGTAGGAACAATTGTGAATAATGGTCCGGAGATCTTATCTGTTGTTTCCGGAATCGGAGCTGGGTTTGTGACATGGAATGTGGTCAGTCTGATTTCCGGTATTGTGACATCGATCAAAACGTTTCAGGCAGCAAACGAAGGAGCCACCATCGCCCAGTGGGCCATGAATGCAGCGATGAAGGCGAATCCGATTGGAATCGTAATAACCGTAATTGCATCGCTTGTGGCGGCTATCATTACACTATGGCACACGAACGAAAACTTCCGAAATGCTGTGATTCAGATATGGCACACGTTGTATACTTCTATAGCGAATACGGCCGTAAATATAAAAAACGCTATTGTAAATGGGTTTAATGCTGCGATTAATTTTATAAAAGCCCTTCCATCTCAGGCCGTGGAATGGGGACGGGATTTTATCGACGGGCTGATAGATGGGATCAAATCCAAAATCAATACACTGGTAAATACGGTAAAAGGAATTGGAAGCAGGATTCGGAGATTTCTGCATTTTTCCCGTCCGGACGAAGGTCCTCTCCATGATTACGAAACCTGGATGCCAGACTTTATCCAGGGAATGGCAGACGGGATCTACAGGAATGCTTACAAGCTTGAGAATGCGGTAGCAAGTCTTGCTGGTGGCATGAATATCAACGTGACAGGACAGACAGCAACAGCCGGAGCAGCAGGCGGCTCTTATGTAATCAATGTATATGCAGCCAAGGGAATGAATGAGCAGCAGCTTGCAGACGCAGTCATGCAGCGGATTCAGCACCAGGTAAGGCAGAGAGAGACGGTGTATGGATAATGGGATTTTTCATTTTTAACGGAGAGAGCAGCGTGGATTACGGGGTACAGATTGAAAAGTACCCCGTCAGACCTTATCCGGAGCGAATTTATGACAGTTATACAGTCCCGGGACGTTCCGGAGATCTGGTATATGATACGAAGGCTTATAAAAATGTGGTGCAGTCCTATGAATGCTATTTTAAGAATCCGGGAGCAAGTTCGTATGAAATGGAACGGTATCTGACAGCGTGGCTTCTGCAGCCGAAGGGGTATCAGGTTCTGGAGGATTCTTATGATCCGGAAGTATTCCGCAAGGCAATTTATGCGGGGCCGGTGGAAGTCTCGAGCTTTTTTGGTAAGTATGGCCGGTGTACATTAGAATTTAACTGTCAGCCGCAGAGATGGCTAAAGAATGGTCAGTATCCGATGGCCGCAGAGGATGGAATGCAGCTGTGGAATGAAGGAGAACCGGCGCTGCCGCTGATTCAGGTGGCAGGAAGCGGAGCAGGAGTATTGAGCATTGGTTCCAGCATAATAGAGCTTCAGGAGATCCCGGACGGTCTGACCATTGATGTGGAATCTCAGAATATATATGCCGGACTGAAAAACCGGAATGAGATAGCAACGATTACGGGGGGATTCCCGGAACTTCCGCGGGGACAGACTGGAATCTCTTTTTCTGGCGGAATTACAGCCGTCAGCATAACGCCAAGGTGGTGGATATTATGATTCCTATTTTGTATGAAAGTAATGAAACAGAATTTAAAAGCCAGGGGCTTGGTTCACTGGCAGACGCGATCAGCTGCATTGTAACAGAGGAGAGAAATGGCATTTATGAATTGGAGATGGAATATCCACAAACAGGGCTTCGATTTGCGGATATCGTGGCAGGGAATATAATCTGTGCGATTCCTTCGCCATATCGAACCATGCAGCCTTTTCGTATCTATAAGGTAACAAAACCGCTGGGCGGCAATGTAATGGTTTACGCCAATCATATCAGCTATGACCTGAATAAGATCCCGGTCAAACCGTTTTCGGCTGGGACTGCAGCGGAAGCCATGGCAAAGCTGCAGGAGAACTGTGCAATAGCGAATGTCTTTTCGTTTGCAACGGATAAAGCCACAGCGGCAAATATGAAAATTGAGACGCCGACAGCGGCGCGTTCCTGTCTGGGAGGAATCCAGGGAAGCGTTCTGGATACCTATGGGGGCGAGTATGAATGGGATAGATTCAGTGTGAATCTGAAAAACCAGCGAGGTGTAGACTTTGGTGTGGTTATACGGTATGGTAAAAATCTTACCGGTCTTACCCAGGAAGGCGATGTGAGTAATCTGGTGACAGGAATCTATCCGTATTGGTATAGTGACGATACTCTGGTCACCTGCAATCCGCCGATCATATATGCAGAAGGAACTACCGGCCAGACTGCAGTGCCAGTTGACCTAACAGAGAAATTTGAGAGTAAGCCAACTCCAGCACAGTTAAAAAGTGCAGCGGAAAGCTATATCAAGAGTAATAATATCGGTGTCCCGGAGGTCAGCCTGACTACGGAATTCCTGAATCTATCGCAGATGTCAGGTTATGAGGATATGCAGTTGCTGGAAAAATGCGATTTGTGTGATACCGTTACTGTTCAGTATGAGCAGGCCTGGATCAATGCAAAAGCGAAAATTGTATCGATTAAGACAGATGTTCTTCTGGAACGCTATGATCAGATAGCGGTTGGCAGCATCCGGCCGAATATCGCGCAGACCATTGCCAGCCAGCAGACCCAGATAGATCAGACCGCGACCCCGAGTGTACTGCAGCAGTATATCAATTCAGCCACCAGCTGGATAACCGGTGGCCGTGGGGGCTATGTAATTTTTCAGAAAAATGCCGATGGCCAGCCAGATGAAATCCTTATTATGGATACACCAGACGTGGAGACGGCTACAAAGGTATGGCGCTGGAATCAGGGCGGCCTGGGATATTCGAAGAACGGATATAATGGACCGTATGCCACGGCGATCACGCAGGACGGGAAGATCGTGGCGGATTTCATCACTGCAGGGACGATGCTGGCGAATATCATCAAGGGTGGCACGCTGACCCTTGGCGGCAGCGGGAACGGAAACGGCGTGTGCGTTGTAAAAGACGCAAACGGGAATGATATCGTTACTATAAATATGGATGGGGTTTATGTAAAAAAAGGAGATATCAAAGGTGCATCAATCACACTGGGAGGTAGTGAGAATGCAGATGGAGTGCAAAAGGTATTAGATGCTTCTGGTAATACTATAGTCCAGATTAACGCAAATGGTATTCTTGTTCAAAATAACTCGTCAGTTAGCAAAAATTTTACCTATAAATACGGGGATACAGAGATACGGTTCCAAGGCCCGAATATTTCTGGCCATTATAATGGAAACAGGAGATTTATAATACAGTGTGGCGCCAATGGTGCGGCGGCATTTGATGGGTATACAGACATCAACGGCAATCTTTTTGTTGATGGCAACATTATATATACCGGAAACCTCATAAAGAGTAATTAGGAGGAAAAGATGAAGCTATACTATCCAATAGAGGTTGACCTTTTTAGACCTTACCCGCTCCCCATCATGGAGGCGCAGCAGAACAACATAGGCCGAGGCGCACAGGTCACGCTTAAAGCCAACGGCGCAATTATCCAGCCCACAAACGAGGAGCTGACCTTTTGGGCAAAAAAGCCAGACGGCAAGGTGTCATACCTTGCCGCCACGCTGTCCGGCACAAACGTACAGCTTGACTTTACCAACCAGATGTTGGCAGTTCCGGGCATGGTACAGGTGGAGATCCGCATGACTTCTGGGGACGGCGCGAGCACAACTGATATTAGCACGCCCATCTTTAGCGTGCGGGTCAACCCGTCCAATATCAGTGACGGAGCAGTAGAGAGCTCAAACGAGTTTACGGCTCTCTTACGGTCGCTTGGAGAGATTGAGGAACTGAAAAAGAATGGCTTGAAAGGCGATCCCGGAGAAGCCGCCTCTATAACGGTGGGAACCGTAGGACAGACGCCAGTCGGTACCGTGCCGACTGTGCGGAATTCAGGAACCGACTCCGCAGCTGTCTTGGACTTTACGTTCCCGGAAGCGGAGACAGGATTCTACGATGTGACCATGGCGCTTTCAGCTGGAGGCTGGGAGGGCACAGCGGCCCCATATTCCCAGACGGTATCTGCAAAAGGCATGACCGCAGAAAAGGCTGCTACCTATGCGCAGGTTACAGCCGAAACGATTCCGACCGAAGAAGAGCGAGCCGAATATGCCAAGCTGCAGGGTGTACTCCAGGGAGCTGGTCAGGTCACCTTTTACTGCATGGAGAAGCCGGTGATAGATCTGGCAGTCCGAGCCTACAACGGCGCAGGAATCGAAGAGAGCGGAGGCGGCGGAGCCCTAGATCTTGCGGTTATAGCAGCGGATTTTTCGGAAACGGCCACCTATGCAGTAGGCTCCTATTGCATCTATAACCAAGAGCTGAACCGCTTCACGGAGGCGAAGGAGGCCGGTGGCTGGAATGCCGGAAAGGTGGTTTCCACCACGGTGGCGGAGGAGCTTACGTCTATGTCACAGAGGCTGAATGAGCAGATAGAGAAGGACGCGCTTACCAGATTTGAAGCCGCATATCCAGCAAGCGGAAGCACGTACTACACAAAAATCCTGCATATAAACAGAAGTCAGTTCGTGGCAGAGATTCAGAGGGCTTACTTTGTAAATACCCTCAATGATTTCTGCATCTTGAAGTTTGATTTACACGCAGATGGGCTGTATGTTGGAGTCGGGGCACAAGGGCCGTTTATTAACAGTGCAAATGTGTGCCTGGCTAAAAAGACTGCTGGAAACGAGACATATACAGATGTATACATTGTCTCTCCTTATACGGCTGGCGGAAAGATGAGCATTAAGGAAATTTTGTCAGATATTCCAGACGGAGTAGCAGATCCATTTGCAGTTATTGAAAATGGAGAAAAGCATACAGAGGACGAACTGAAAGCAGACTATGATACGGTTACGAGGCCAACCGGATCGAGGGTGGACAGATATTATAAAAGAAAGCTGTCCTATACCACGGAAGTTCCGAGGGCATCTACAGGAGACACATTATCAAGCCAATATATTGATGACGGAAAATCGTACGAAATCCAGGAGGAAGTGAGAATCTACAGCAATCCGGCCAATGCTGATTTTTATATCACAACGTCAGGAAAAGAAAGGTGCATAAGCTTCTCGGCGGTGTTGATAGAAAAAACGTCTGGCATGACATACCCATTGCCGTACAGCAATATAGGATTAACCGATGCAGGAGCAAACGAGTTGGGAAAAGTAGTGATGCAAATCTCAGGACCGGATAGGACTTACGGAAGAATACGGGAAATAGGGACAACTGGAATCGCACTGTCAGACTGCATCCTGGCCGTAAGCAGGCAATATATCACAGTGTCATAGGAGGAATGCTATATGGGAATGCAGGGAATAATCCCACCAAACATTAATTATAACAAAAACATATCTGATGGATATCAGATCAGACCTTACACCGCAGGCGAGACCTGCATCCACAACAATACCCTCTATAAGGCCAAGCAGGATATCACAGTCGCAGAGGAATGGAATCCGGAGCACTGGGAAGAAACCACAGTAGAGCAGGAGCTTAGTGCGGTAAATACGAATATAGCTGACATAACCCCGGATGATGCCATCGTCGGCGGAAAGCCCTGGACATCCAAGCACATCGTGGATATGTTATGCCCGCCGCTGGAGGTGTCTGGTAACCCGGTACAATGCTATCCTGTGCCTGGGTACCCACTGGGTATCACCGCAAGTTGGGAGCCAGTACAGGAAGGCAACGGCGATCCGTCTCCGGATAATATCAGGCCCATCAAGGGACGGAATAGCGTGACGGTGATGCGCTATCCCACAAATATACTAAAAAATACAGCTGTGTCCGGCGAAAAAGTAGGTGTTACAGTTACCGTAAATGATGATGGAAGCATTCTCTTAAATGGTACTTCTGGTTCTAATTTTTCTGCATTTGGCATTGACCTTGCAACCATTACTTTTGTAAAAGGCATAACATATACCATTAGTGGGGTTACAGGATATACATCAAAATCATTACAGCTATTTACCGAATCTTCATACGCTTTTCCGCTTGGAAATAGGCTTGCATGTAGCGAAAAACCAACAACGGCAACAGCACAGAAAACCGAAAAATGTAAAGTGCGTCTATATCTATATCCGAACATTACCTACGATAATGTTATGGTATATCCCATGATTATCATTGGTGGAAACAAAAAGGAACCTTATAGTCCCAATACCATAGGTAGCGCAGAATTCCTTCTCGCACTACCTGATATCATTTACGGCGGATCCGTAGACGCTGTGACCGGAGAGGGGCAGAAAGAGTGGAACATCATAAATTTGAATGACAGCATATATGTGTTTAAAGAACAGGGATACTATGTCTTGAATATTCCTACATTAGGTGGTGTATCTGTGGAGAAGCCAGATACATCATTGGCATGCTGTTCTCATTATCCGCCCAGTACGAAAGCTGTTAATGGATATGGCTTTTATATGCGATATGGCGGAAATGGCTTTGTAATTTTTGATTCCAGATTTTCAACTCCGGAAGAATTGAAGGCATATTTTGCAGAGCAGTACGCCGCAGAAACACCCGTTCAGATTGCTTATAAACTTAATGCACCTACATCGTTCTCAGCGACCGGAAATGAACCTGTTAAAGCCCTATCCGGCGTAAATACAGTACTGACAGATGCAGACAGCGCAGAGGTCACAGGGCGTGTTGATCTGCCCCATGCGATAGCCGGACAGTAAGGTATATTCGCATTTACCGCATCAGAAATGGTGCGAAAATGAATAGTAACTTATCAACCAGGTCATTCCTGCAGACGCAGGAGTGGCCTTTTCCATGTCTCGAAAGGAGAATATCATGAATGAAGCAAACAAAATATTAGACACTTACAACGTAATAGTAGGTAGCGCTGTAACAGTGCTTGCGGCTATCTTCGGAAGCCATTGGTATCTGTTCATTTTCTTCCTGGTTTTTAATGCATTTGATTACGTCACAGGATTAATGAAGGCGCGGAAGCTGAAAAAGGAAAGCAGCTCTGTGGGCCTGGTCGGAATCGTTAAAAAGCTGGGGTATTGGATTATCATTGCGACAGCATTCCTGACAGCATATGCGCTCACAGCCTTAGGAAAAGATATCCTGCATATTGATCTGTCGTTTCTGGCGCTGCTCGGCTGGTTTACGTTGGCCTGCCTGATGATTAATGAGGTTCGCAGCATTCTTGAGAACTTGGTGGAGTATGGCCTTAATATCCCGTATGTACTTATCAAGGGTTTGGCTGTGACAGAACGGCTGCTGAATGATACGACAGATAGCATGCTTGGCAAGGATGAGCAAAACTTGGAGGAATAAGATAGTGATAATGGTAGCAAGTGCACGCTCGGATGAGCGCGGCAAATATACCGGCGGAAAGCCGGGCGATCAGAAACAGGCGTCAAAAACCAATGATACCAAGGGAGAGGTGAGTATGCAGCCCATGTATACTCACTCCAAGGGCTGGTACATACTGCGTCCGAAACGGGCTTCACATGCCGATGCGATCGCAGAGCGCGGAATCAAGGCCGCTAACAATTCCAACATTGGCTACAGCCAGTCTGACAGGCTGGGCGTGGTTAATCATGGCATTAACACCAAGGTCAAGACCAATGCAGACTGCAGCTCCCTTGTGCGGCAGGCCGTCAAGGAAGCGACCGGGAGAGACCCGGGCAACTTCACCACGGCGAACGAAGCTAAAGTACTGACCGCAACAGGATTGTTCACCAAAACTGCGTACATCAATCAGAAGAAGACTCCGGTGTACAACGGAGACATTCTTGTCACCAAGACCAAGGGCCACACCGTTATCGTGGTATCGGGAAATCCTCGGGTATCTGGCAATCCGTATCCGGTGCCGATCCGTACCATTAAGAGGACAAGACCCTTAATGAAAGGCGATGATGTTGGCTGGGTGCAGTATCACCTTGTCCGACTTGGATGCATGGCTGAGAAGAACGAGAACGGCGAGAGCAATATTGATAAGAAGTTTGGAGATATTTCTGAGGCTGGCGTGCATGAGGCGCAGAAGCGGTATGGTGTGGAGCAGAATGGAATTGTTGATGCAAAGATGGTGGAGATTCTTCGCTGGAATTAAGAAAGCCAGTGCGAAGCAATGTTAAAAGGGTATGGGACAAATCCCATCAAGAAGAATGGTTTGGGTAGCACCCAGACACTGCTTGCTACAGCTGTTTATGGGAGCTAAACAATTTTTTACTATCTATATAATACCATTTGGAGCCGACAAAACCATGACAGCCGTCCTCTCCGGTGAAGCCGACATCGGCTTCATGGGCTCTGAGTCATCCATCTACGTATACAGCCAGAATCCCGACGACTACATTGTCAACTTCGCCCAGCTTACCCAGCGCGCCGGGAACTTCCTGGTGGCAAGGCAGCCAATGGCGGACTTTGAATGGGTGGATTTGAAGAGTAAGGATATTCTGGGAGGACGGAAGGGTGGCGCACACATATCCATGTAAATTTAGAGACGATTGTGATTTTGTGTAATTGGGTGGAGGGAATGAATAGTGCGAAGACAAGATAGAATATGGTGAATATATAAGAAGTTTTGAGAAAAACATTACCGAACAAACATTGCAACCACGTACATTTTAGGGGCGATAGGTGCAATGTTTGCCGGATATTTAATGTATAGAGCTATTTTTGAGTATAATTTGACAAAAACTGAATAACATGGTATAGTACAAATAAGTTAACTCGTGAAGGATAAGGCTGGGTTCCTGAATAGGAGTAGGTCGTAAGACTGAGAATTCCTTTGCCCCTGGGGTTAGCTTATTTTTTTATGTTGTTCAAAATATTCTTAGGATCTTTTTTCAATTCATCAAATATGAAATCCACAGCCTGTTGTGAATATGAGTATTGAGGCTGAGAAAATTGTTTGTGTATATAGCAAAACTTTTCATTCCCTTTAAGGTCGAAATGTTTCACAAAATTTTGAAAATGGAAGCTATTAAATTTGACTTCATTACCATTATAAATCAAAACGATATTTTCCTTAGAGAGTCGCTCACGAATAGTATTAATACAAAGCTTTGCAGTGTATTTATGTGTATTATTCGGATCCTTCAGCTCTTTGACAATTTTTACTTTAGCATCGGCTGAGTTGTCTATTCCCACAAAAGATGTTGCAGCTTCCTTTTTCTTAGTGATGTAATGGAAGTGCTCAATGCGGATGGCAAATTTGGCATTGTTACCCTCAGAAAGTTCATCCAGATTGTTTTTGGCATCCAGAAGTTTAGTGGCGATTTCTTCAGGATATTTAGCGATGATTTCTGATTCATCCAACGCTTTCATACTAGTTGAGAGAGTTAAAAAGTTTTGAGGAATGAGCGTGGTCATATCGACACTATGGAAGGCCATCATTTTTTCATTAAAATTGAAAACACAGGACTGGAATAATGGGACGTATACCATTTCATATTCTTCAGTGATAAAATGCGTACTTGTATTGCGCAATTCAATAATTTTTTCAAGGTTCAGACGAAGAGGATCTTTGTTGTTGGTAAAGACTTTTTGGATACAATTCTCAAGTGTCAGAGTTCTGTTCGGGTTATCGCGGTAATAAATACTTTCGGGACCAAAAATGTTTATCATATGAGCCTTTAGCATGAGTTCCCAAGCATTGCAAATAAAAAGGCTAAATCCCTCTACCCGATACTTGATAGTTGGTTTGTTGTATAATTCAATAGCCATGATAAAGGCTTCTTGAGATTTTGCTAATAAACGTGTGCTTATATTTTCCATTTGGATATCCTCCTTTCGGGTTTTATGTAAAAAATTATATCTTTATTAATACGTAAAATTTTACCATAAAATCTGAGAATTTTCAATGTTGCAAGGTGAGGTGGAAATGCGATAACATATAGTCAGAAAGCTTAAAGGCATTTTATAGATATAAAGATGTCATTTACAAAAAATAATAATTGAGTTATGATGTACGAAACAGGAAAGAGATTATTTGAGGTGGTAAATTTCGTTGCAACCACGCACCCGATGGGTTAAAAGAGATGCAGGAGCCGCGACGCCTGCCAAGTAATCTCTTTCATTCTTAAATAATTATTGCTTAGGATAATGTGGCTGTTGACTTCTGAAGTCAGCGGCTATTTTTGTGCAATTAAGCATAGCTTTTCATAGTTTGTCTTTTCGCTCAAAAAGGTGGCGAAATTGCTTCCGTCACCTCGACTAAATTATTGCACTTGTTTTATTTGCAATATTCCTTTTTATGAGATTCATGATATTCAAGATTATGTTTAGAATGGTCCTGCTTACGGATCATATGTTTGCGGTCATACATGAACTCCTGGCTCACAGCGATAAGGAATACTATACTGAATATGAGCCAGATGGCAAGAAGAATAACAACGAGAATAACCTGTAACATTTCTGTAAGGGCACCTTTATTAATCAAGAAAATCGTTATCTTCGTCAGAGGTGCAAGCAGATTCAATACTTGTCTTAACAAGACATTAGAGCATTTAGAATCAACACGGGGTTGCTTGGAATTGCAATATATCTGAAGCAATGTGTGGATATTAGCAGTATGTTTGGCATGAGCGCTACATCCGATGCAATTTCTGCTACATTTCCCTATATAATGGTAGGGGTACACGCAATGACTGTGATACTGGTCTTTGTAGAGGAAGCGGTCGGCTTCCTTATAGAAAACGTTATGTTGCTTCTCCGTGACAGGAATTGTCTTTCCTAAAGAGCGAAGACAGATAAATTTGGGACTAAGATTCACACATTTTGTCATAAAATTTCCTCCTGTGATTGGGTTTGTTGAGCAATAGCAGGAGCTTTCATTCGGTTATCACGAAATTTCCATTTTCCTAACACCACAAATCGTTGTGTGCAATTGAAAAGAAATGTGCCTTATGATATAATTTATTAAGGTTTATTGTGATTTAATCCGGTTTGTATACTGGAAAATCATGAACCCAAATAAGAAAGTCCCTATGATTTGCTCACAAGGACATCTAATAGTTAGCTAGGTTACCGTGCTCTAGTTGGTAAGGTTAGTAGAGTTGGTGTTTTATAAAGAGGGGTAATCAATGACAAAGAATGACAATGTAAGACTCTGTGGCGGCACGTTTTTTACGTTGCTATTGGAAGCAAGAAAACCAAGATACGGAGTGCGTGAGCACTATATGGGTGACACAGATGGATTATCTGAGCCGGAAACACTGATAGGTTTGGCAAAAATAATAGTTCCTGATTTCCAGGAACCATTGCAATCAATGATGAAAACTATCAAAGGAAATACGTTTGACTATAAAAGTTGTAAAAATAAAGGTGGCACGTATTTCCCTTTCAACGACAAGAGTGCGCTGAGTGCTTTTAATCAGAGAATCACAGAAAATTATGATGAAACATTAAATGCGATGATTGGTTTTTGTGATGATTTTTTGCACATGAAGGATAGCACAAAAAAAGATGAGACGCTTATAAAAGCTCTCGTTGAGTTAATAGCCGAGGATGATTCCATATTGCCGGAGCAAATTTTTTATATTAAAGAAGACGGAACAAGTGTATCTAAAGCAAGTTTGGTGGCTGCAAGTCATATATGTTTTCAATCATTTCTGCTAGGTATTTTTCACTTTGCCGTAATGAGAAAAGAAGCCGCAAGCATTGGAAAAGAAACCTATGACAGATGGTGCCCTTCCAAGGGAGGTGCCCCGAGAGTATATGAGGGCACCATGGGAGAAAAACTGGGAAATAATCTGAACTTGACATATGTCGAAACTATCATTGAAGAGTCTGAAAAACCACAGAATGTTGAAATAGTAGAGCCGGATCAGGAACAGACATATGAAGAACAGCAGTCGGATGTAGAGGGACAAGGTACAAAAGGAGCTCCGCAAATGAATTTCACTTTTAACGTTACCGGTAATAACAATAGCTTCTACAACCATGTTGACACGGTAAATAATTACTATGGAGGAAAGAAGGATGGAAAATAAGCCTCAGTTAAATAAGCCTACCGTGCTTCAACAAAATAACACTCCGACGGAAATTAACCTTCCGGGCGATCATAATACGCTTATTGCTCATGCGGATAATGTGAAAAACGAATATAGGCCTACAATTCTGATCACGAATCCCATGCCGGGGATGCAGCAAGGTTACGCGATATCAGTAACACTAAACCTCGATTTCTATAATTTGATAGTCGTCGCCGGAGATGTCCTTGATGGAACAAATCATGTGATGGTTGATAAAGAGAGAGCTATTACAGAGAGCACGTCAGATGAATTGAAAAAGCAGTATGCTGCACTGACACCGGAGGCTATAGCTGAAATAAAAACGTTTCCAACAATCATAGCCACTGAAAACCATAGTTATGGGAAAACCGATGAAGCGCATTATGCTCACTATGGAATTATTACCGATATAAAAGTTCAAGATAATGGAATAAAGATATACTATCAGTTTTTGAATTCGATTCCACAGCAGAAACTAAATGAGCTTTTATTTGAATTAGGCCTGCAGGGGAACTCAAATTTTAATGAGCTTAATCGAATGCATTGGGCAATCAAAAGAATCAATATGGTAGAAGTTTTAAGAGAAAATGGAATTCAAGTTTTCTCTATGTGATACAGCTCGCAGACAGCAATGAATGGAGGTAGAAAATGAGCAAGGAATACGAAGAAATGAACGTAGAAAAATGGGTAAACCTTGAGGATGTAGCAGTACATCTGAGTCTCAGCCAGGATACCGTCAGGACATGGATAAAAGAAGGTAAGCTACCTTTTTACAAAGCCGGTAAGAGATATAAGTTTAAAATTTCCGAAGTTGATGAGTGGGTTAGAACAGGGAAAATTAAGGAATAAAAGAAAAGAGGTGCGGTATATTCTATGAGGCCAAAGATGCAATCAGCAATTGAAAGAATAACCTTAAACGATGCGACTTTTACTGGAGAAGTAATTGAGCCGACTTTTGTAAACTTTTTCTACGGAAAGAATGGTGCGGGAAAATCCACAATAGCCAGATCTCTTCGTGATAATACAGGAATAGAATGGAAAAATGGCAAGTCAGCATCAGACTATGATGTGCTTACATACAATACAGAATTTATTGATGCCAATTTCGCCAACTATGGCAATCTGGCCGGTGTATTTACCGTTTGCGAAACAAATATAGAAGTGCAAAAAAAGATAGAGGCCCTTCAAGCTGATAAGAGTGCGGTTGCGGAAGAGTATAAAAAGAAGTCCGAAATAGCTGAATCAAAGAGAAAGGAAAAAGAAGGTGCCTTAGGAGTATTTCAGGAAGCTTGCTGGAATCAAAGCAAAACACTTAGACCAACATTTGATGCAGCTATAAAGGGTAAGAAGACGAAAGCTCTGTTTGCAGGTGAAATTTTAAAGATTACTCCGGTTCATCATGATGGAAGTGCACTTGAAGAAAGAGTAAAGACTCTTTGGGGCGGTGATGATAAGCAGTACGGCAAATTCACTAAGGCGGGGAAAGTTTCTTATGCTTCGTTGCCTGGATTTGATTTAATGGGAAAAGTTGTTGCTAGCAGCAGTGAAACACCGTTTGCAAACTTTATCAAGAAATTAAATGCAACCGACTGGGTAAGACAAGGTCATACGCATTTTGCCGGACAAACGGATGGTAAGTGCCCATACTGCCAGCAAAAATTACCGGTATCATTTGAGGATGATCTGCTCAAATGTTTCGATGCTCAGTATCAGGAGGATATTGCAGCAATCAGTAATTTTCAGTCAGTTTATGTATCTGAAATGAGCAGTTTAGTGCGCACCTTTGAAAGCAATCTAGATGAGGTTCTGCCGGGACTGAACACAGATGAATATCAGGCAAAGGTGAAGAACTTTAAGGATGCGATTACCATTAATACACAGAGGATTGAGGCCAAGGTTAAAGAGCCGACTACGGTAGCATCGCTTGAGGATACAGATTCTTTGCTCCTGGAAATCGGCAGCATCATCGATCAGATGAATGTCCAGATAGAGGCTCACAATACCCTGGTGGGTGATAAGAAAAACCAGCAATCAAAATGCAGCAAAGAAGTGTGGGAGTATTTGGCTTTTGTGCTTCAAGATGCTGTAAAAGGATATAACGATACGCTTGCTAATGCGGATAAGGAATTAAATGCACTTAAAACAGAGCTGAATAATCTGAGAACAAAGGATGGAAATATTACAATTGAAATTAGCAACTTGAATAAGCAGGTTGTTAATACCGAGGCCACGATTGAGGGCATCAACAGAATATTAAAGACTTCTGGATTCCAGGGGTTTAATCTTCGTGCAAAGAAAGATGTGCAGAATACATATGAGGTTATTCGCCCAGACGGAACGATTGCTGAGAAATTATCTGAGGGCGAGCGTAATTTCATAGCTTTCTTATATTTTTACCACCTTGTAAGAGGTAGTTTCAGTGACAAGGAAGTGAAGGATAAGATTGTAGTGATTGATGATCCGGTTTCCAGCATGGATAGCAGTGCACTTCTCATCGTAAGTGCACTGGTGCGCGAAATGGTTGAAATCTGTTTGAATAACACGGATTATTTGAATCAGAAAATTGAAGGTAACTTTATTAAACAGATTTTTATTCTGACTCACAATGTCTATTTTCATAATGAGATAACGCCACGTCAGGTAAGCAAATACAGAAGTACCTCTTTCTATCTCATACGCAAAACAGATAATATTTCGCATATTAAACTTTGTGTAAGACAAAGCCACACAGCACCGACGGATGAGGAAAACTATAATCCGATTCAGAACTCTTATGCAGCTCTATGGGATGAATACAAAGAATTGAAGACCGTGAATACACTTACGAATGTGGTACATCACATTCTGGAATACTACTTCATCCAGATTTGTGGATATGCTGGTGCCGATTTGCAGAAGATTGTGCTTGAGGATAATAAAGACAAATTCGTAGATAACAGTGGTAGTAAGCCAGATTACACAAAACATGAACTGGCAACAGCGCTTCTCTCTTATATTGACAGCAGTCCTGCATTGATTGCGGACGGCTTCAATATTATAGAGACGGGATTTGATGCAGAGCAAATAAAAGAAGTGTTCAAGATGATTTTTGAGGCAATGCAGCAGGAACAGCATTACAAAATGATGATGAATACGGAGTCCTGATTATGGGACACGGTAAGAATTAAAATAGATTTAGACAGAGATATCTGATCCCGATGAACGGAGGATACAGCAATGACTGAAAAGCAGACAATTGACGCAATGTGGGATGACTCCCCTGTTGACGTTTCTACAGAGGTGAATTTTATTTGGTCTATCGCAAACAAGCTGCGCGGTACTTACCAGAGTGACAAATACAAGGATGTTATCATTCCGATGGTTATCATCCGTAGATTTGAGTGTGCATTGGCACCAACAAAACAGAAAGTAGTAGACCAGTTCAAGGCGAATCCGGCATATCCGGCAAAGGCAATGTATCGTGTATCCGGATATCAGTTCTACAACACCAGTGAATTTGACCTTGCAGAGCTGGTAAATGATGCAGATCATCTGGCTGCTAACTTTAAATCTTATATCCAGGGCTTTTCTGCAAACATTCAGGACATTATTAAGAGCCTGGATTTTGATAAGCAGATCGATAAGATGGACAAGAACAATCGTCTGCTCAGTGTGGTGAAGGCTTTCTCAGAATTGGATTTGAATCCGGTGACAATCGATAACGTAAAGATGGGATACATCTTTGAAGATTTGATCAGAAGATTCTCAGAAAATGCTGAGGCCGGTGATCACTATACCGGAAGAGACATCATCAAGCTGATGGTTAATATTTTACTGGCAGAAGGCTGTGACGATATCTTTGACGATGGAAAGGTCATTACAGTATTGGATCAAGCATGCGGAACCGGTGGTATGCTTTCCACCAGCTACAACTTTATCAAGCGCTACAATCCGTCTGCGGATGTGCGCCTGTTTGGTCAGGAAATCAATCCAGAATCATATGCGATCTGCTTGGCGGAGATGATGATTAAAGGTCAGAACGCAGAAAACATTTGCTATCAGGACACGATGAAAGCTGACCGATTCAAGGAAACCAAGATGCGATTTGTTATTGAAAATCCTCCCTTTGGAACCCCTTGGGGCGGCAAGGATGCAGCAGAAGGTGTAGAGCAGGCAGTTAATGATGAATATACAAAAGGCTTCGACGGTCGCTGGGGTGCGGGCCTTCCTGGCTCTGGCGATATGCAGATGTTGTTCTTGCAGTCTGCTATAGATAAGATGGACGACAATTTTGGACGTGCTGCGATTATTGAAAATGGCAGTCCGCTGTTCTCTGGTGGAACTGCTTCCGGAGAAAGCCAGATCCGCCGTTGGATGTTGGAGAACGATCTGATCGAGGCAATCATCGCACTGCCTACGGATCTTTTCTACAACACAGGTATCGCTACATACATCTGGGTACTTTCTAAGAATAAGAGACGTGAGAGAAAAGGGAAGATTCAGCTGATCGACGCGTCAGGTTTTTATGGAAAATTGAGAAAGGCACTGGGCAATAAGAAAAACGAGATTTCATCGGAAAATCGTACGCAGATCACGAAGCTATATGCAGATTTCGCTGAAAATGAGTATTGCAGGATCTATAAAAATGAGGAATTTATCTACCGCGAGTATACGGTGATGCAGCCTCTTCAGAGAAGCTATGCCATTACAGAAGATAGAATTGAAGCAATGCTGTCAAAAGGCTCTCTTTCTTCCCTTTACGACCAGGCAAAGGTGGATGAACTGGAGAATATGGAAGAGCTGTCCGGTAAGGATTTAAAGAAGTTGGAGGTTTATCAGAATAACCAACCACTCTACGAAGCAATCATTGCGGCGCTGCAGGCGGCAATATCAGAGCAGGTTTATGATTCACCGAAAGCATTTATGCCGGTGCTGACAAAGGTCCTTGCCAATGCAACAGCAGATAAGAAGCTGCTTGATAAGATTGCGGATGGTTTGTCTGTCATGGATAAGGATGCTGAAATTCAGAAAGATAAAAAAGGCAATATTCTCTATGATAGGGAAACCAAAGATACAGAGCTGGTGAAATGGGAAGAAAGCATCGACGATTATATGACGAGAGAAGTACTGCCGCATGTCCCGGATGCTAAGGCATTCTTCGAAGAGGATCTGGGCAAAAAGAAACCAGTCATAAAGACCGGTGCAGAGATTCCATTTACACGCTATTTCTACAAATATCAGCAGCCAACACCTAGTGAAGAACTGGAAGTGAAGTTTATGGATCTAGAGCTTTCAGTTTCTGAACGTGTGTCAAAGTTGTTCGAGTAAGGCGGTGATGATTTGCGAGAGATGAAAGATAGTGGAATTCAATGGCTAAGAGAGTATCCAGCAAATTGGGACCTGATAAAAATCAAATATTGTCTTAAAGAACGTGTTGAGAAAAATAATCCAGTTCGAACAACAGACATTTTGTCGTTGACCGCTAAGCAAGGCGTAATTCCATATGATCAGAAAGAAGGAGGAGGAAATAAACCAAAAGAGGATGTAAGCGCATATCGATTAGCATATCCAGGGGATATTGTAATGAACAGCATGAATATCCTATCTGGTTCTGTTGGTTTGTCTAATTATTTTGGATGCGTTAGTCCTGTATATTATATGCTTCGTCCAATAGATACGAGTGAGGATGTAAGATTTTATAATTACATTTTTCAATCGACTGTATTTCAGAGAAGCTTGTATGGATTAGGAAATGGAATTCTTATAAAAGAATCAGGAAATGGAAAGCTCAATACAATTCGAATGAGAATTCCAATTGATAAATTTGGAGGTTTATTTATACCAGTAGCTCCGATACAAGAACAAAAGCGAATTGCGAATTTTCTCGATGCCAAGTGTGCCGAGATTGATGCTCTCACAGCAGATATTCAAACGCAGATTGACATACTAGAGCAATATAAACGGTCCGTCATTACTGAAGCGGTAACCAAGGGGCTGAATCCAGACGCGGAGATGAAGGACAGTGGTGTATTCTATATGGCTCCTATGAATGCCAAATGGAGGCTGACAAAGATTGGATACATTTGCACAAAGCTATCTCGTTTATTTAAACCAGAAGATACGGCCTTAATATGCTCTAATAGTGGCAAGGTATTAGTTCGTCCGGATGATGTTACTGGAAAAATGGTTAGCGATGATAATGCAATGCAAGGAATTCATGCAGGTGATATTGCTATCCATGGAATGGATACGTGGCACGGGGCGATAGCGCTATCTGATTATGACGGTAAAATTACCCGTGTAGTGCATGTATGTGACAGCACTGAGGAAAAAAGATTTATTGTTTACTATTTACAACACTTGGCATTTCAAGGTGTTTATAAGTTGATATCCAATGGTGTTCGTGGAAACACAAGTGATTTTCGGAGTTGGGATAAAGTACGTGATATTTGGATAGCTATTCCAAAAACCAAGGAAGAGCAAAAGAATATTTGCGATTATCTAGATAGGCAATGTAAATCAATGGAAAAAGTTATTGTCGAAAAAAAAGAGCAGCTAGAAGTCCTAGATGAATATAAAAAATCCCTGATCTATGAATACGTCACAGGAAAGAAGGAGGTGCCAGTTATATGATCAGACAAGGTGGATGGTACTGGTATCTTTCCGGTGAAGAGACCAAGCTCGAAAAGCACAAATGCGGCAAGTGGATGTACTTTTTTGAAGATCAGTCGTTTGCACAGCGGATATGCGAGAAGGCCATTGCGGAGCACGTATGCTATGAGTGCAAGTGTACCGACATGGAAGTGCAGCTTGCTCCGACGGGAGTGATTTGCTTTTACCTGAATGGTGATGATATTGAGAATCATAAGCGTGTGATTCAGTTTATGATGGACAATGACCTAATTCGGAAAACTAAGACAGGTAGATACTATAATAACAGCTTCAAGTTCGATGACCAGACTCGTGCCGGTGAATACGGGGCGGATTTTGAAGGAAAAATCAAGCTGGATGAGTTTATCGATTTGAAAACCGGCAGATGGATCAGAGAGGAGGCTTAAAGCAAATGGATGATAAAAATATACTTGAGCTTCATGTGGAACAGCAGGATACCGACGGTACTGCAAAAAGAGCCGCAGAATACCATAAGCGCCTGATTCATCAGACCTCCATTGTTTCAGAGAAGGAATACCAGAAGTTCCTTCTGGATCGTTTGGAGAAGGACAATGGTTTTGTAGTCCGTAAGGCTACGAATTTTGACCGATATTATGCCGTGGATCGTGAGATGCTCTTTAAATTCTTGAACGATACACAGCCTGATACAATGGATTATCTGCGTAAAATTTACAAAGACGATCTGGAAGAGACGATTGTCAGCTTCATCAATGCGGAGACTACGAAAACACGAGGCAGCCTGATTGAAGTGCTGAAGCATGGCATTGAGCTTTCGAATCAGAAGATTGAGCTCATATATACGAAGCCCGCGACTACCTTTAATCCAGAATTGACAAAGAAATACAGCCAGAATATTTTCTCTGTGATGGAGGAGGTCTGGGCCAGCGATAAGGAAAGAATCGATGTAGTTATTTTCCTGAATGGTCTGGCGATTATGGCTTTTGAACTGAAATGTAATGCAGCAGGTCAGTCCTATCAGGATGCCATCTATCAGTTCCGTACTGACCGAAATCCGAAGACGAGACTCTTCCGCTTCAAAGCCGGAACACTTGTAAACTTCGCTATGGATTTAGAAGAAGTGTATATGACCACTAAACTCGATGGTCAGGCCACATTCTTTTTGCCTTTTAACATGGGTAATGGTCATGGTGTTACTGCAGGAACTGGGAATCCGGCATTTAAAGATAAATACAGTGTGTCCTATATGTGGGAGGATATCCTTACCAAGGATACGATTCTCGATCTGATCAGCAAGTTTATCTTTGTGGAAGTAAAAGAAAAGGTCGATGAAGAAACCGGAAAAGTAAAGCGTTCGGAGAATCTAATTTTCCCGCGCTACCATCAGCTTGATGTTATCCGCAAGGTGCTGGCTGATGTTCGTGAGAACGGCACAGCCCAGAATTATCTGATTCAGCATAGCGCAGGATCCGGAAAGACTAACTCTATTGCATGGCTGGCACACCGGTTAACTTCACTGCATGACGCCAATAACAAGATCATTTTTGATAATGTTGTTATTGTTACAGACCGAGTTGTTGTAGATAGGCAGCTGCAGAAAGCCATCATGGGTATGGAACACAAGGCTGGACTCATCCGTGTGATGGATGATAAGTGTGTGTCCGCGGACTTGGCGATTGCGCTGAATGGCAATACAAAGATTATTGCAACAACGATTCAGAAATTCCCATATATCGTTGATAGTGTCGCTAATCTGAAGAACAAGCGGTTTGCCGTCATCATTGACGAGGCGCATTCTTCGACAGCCGGTAAGGATATGGCTGCTATCACGATGACGCTTGGATCCGGAGAAGATACGGAAACGGATGTGGAAGATATGATTTCCAGTGAAATCAAGCGAAATGGTAAGCAGGCCAATGTATCCATGTTTGCTTTTACAGCAACACCGAAGCCTACCACGATTCAGCTTTTTGGGCATCAGAACACAAAGGGACAGAAGGAAGCATTTCATGTATATTCCATGAAGCAGGCGATTGAAGAGGGATTTATCCTTGATGTACTGCAGAATTATACGGAGTATTCTACTTTCTATCAGATTAACAAAGAAATTGAGAATGATCCGCGCTGTAAAACAAATGATGCGAAACGCCAGATTGCACGTTTCATAGAATTACATGATACCAATATTGCGCAGCGTGTAGAAGTGATTGTAGAACATTTCCGCACCACGGTCATGCAGGAATTAGGCGGTCAGGCTAAGGCAATGGTGATTACCGCTTCTCGTCAGAGTGCAGTAAAGTATCGTCAGGCATTTGAAGATTACATTGCGAAGAAAGGATACGAGGGCATTCATGCATTGGTGGCTTTCTCTGGAAAAGTAAAGCTTCAGGATGATGAGCAGGAGTATACGGAAAGTTCTTTGAATGGATTTCCAGAGGATCGTCTTACAAAGGAATTTGATACAGATAAATATCAGGTGCTTCTGGTAGCAAATAAATATCAGACCGGATTTGACCAGCCGAAGCTTTGTGCTATGTATGTTCTGAAAAAGTTGAAAGGTGTCAATGCGGTACAGACTTTGTCCCGATTAAACCGTATCTGTGCACCTTATGATAAAAAGACGTTCGTGCTGGATTTTGTAAATAGCTATGAAGATATCAAATCTGCTTTCGCACCATATTATACAACGACATTACTGGCCAATTCTGTAACACCGAGTGCGGTATATGATCTGGAAGCTAAAATTGATGCTTATGGCATATTAGATCCGGCTGATATCGAAGCGGCTAACGATATCCTGTATGCCGACAAAGTGAATGGTAAGCAGAAACAGAGATTAACCTTTTTCCTTCAGAAGAGCAAGAAGCTGATGGAACATTATGAATACAATACGCAACGCCAGTGCGTAGCTGATATGAGAAGTTTTGTTCGCTTCTATGAATTTCTGCTGCAGGTGTCCAGCTTTGAAGATACAGATTTACATAAGAAATATAACTTTGTGTCTTATCTGCTGGCTTATATTAATATCAAACATCCAGGCGGTGGTTTTAATCTGGATGGAAAGATTAAGGCTACTAATTTCGTACAGAAGAAGGGCGAAGAACATAAGTCGGCTGATCTTGTTGCCAATCCTGTTATGAAGCTCCCAACAGCAGAGCACTTTGGGCTGACAGAAGACAAGGAAAAGAGACTATCTGAGATCATCGATGAAATTAACAGCCGCACCGGTAAGAATTATGATAATGATTTAGTGGTTAGAGCGATGCTACAAATTCGTGATATCTTGATGAAGTCAGAAAAGTTGAAGACAAGTGCACGCAACAATACGCAGCAGGATTTTGAGTTTTCCTATTTTGATGATATTGATGACGCTTTGATTGAGGGATTGTCACAGAATCAGGACTTCTTCTCCATGCTTCTCTCCAATGATGAGATGAAGCGGCAGGTTCTTGGTATTTTCTCAGATGAGATATACAAGAGTCTTCGTAATGCAAAATGATAAGGTGGTGATTTGCAATGTTCAATAAAATGCGATTAAAGTCAGCGCTTGTTGAATACAAGAAACGATTTATACAGACACAGTGGCCGGATGAAAAATATAAGTGGGAAGCTGTAAAATGCTTTCAGGTGAACTGGGATGTTAATGCGGATGATTTTGCGGCAATGCTTACAAAGGCATTGTCGCAGACGGGCAATCTGCTGGCTTCAGTAAATAACTTTCCTGCCAAAATGATTATCAAGTTTGCGGAGATAGCACAGGAAGAAGTCAGAGCAATGTTCATCGAGCTCTTTGATGAAGGCAAAGATGTGTATGAACGTATTGACTCTTTCAAGCAGAAATCGAATAGCCTTCTCGAAAGATATGGCAATGGTGCGGCACAGCATTATCAGTATGAGAATGCGATATGCACCTATTTGTGGCTGCGTTATCCGGATAAATATTACATTTATAAACTTACAGAGATCAAGGCAGTTTCCAATGAGCTGGAAAGCGATTATACGTTCAAAAAGGGTGCGTATGCAGATAACATTCGTAATTTTTTTGCTTTCTATAATGAAATCTGTGACGAGTTGAAGCAAGATGAAGAACTCAAAAATATGCTTGCATCACAAATAACGGGAACGTGCTATCCAGATTCAGAATTAAAAACACTGACAATTGATGTTGGATTCTTTATAAGTCGATACCTGAATAAAGATGAATCTGCACCGACATCAGATGAATGGTGGCCGACAGATTATACTCCTGCACTATCAGTCGATGATTGGGAAGTATTGCTTAATGATGCGGATATATTTACAGACAGTAGCCTTGAAATAATGAAGCGCATTCTTGACTATGGAGGGAAGGCTACCTGTACTCAGCTTGCGATAAAATACGGTGAAAGCAAGAATTTCTATAATTCAGGATCATCAGCGTTGGCCAGAAGGATTGTAAATAAAACAAACTGCCCAATCATGTCGCGGGACAACGATGAAAGTAAATGGTGGCCAGTTCTTTATGTTGGCAAGGCTGCCAAGAAGGATGAAGAAGGATCTTATGTTTGGAAGCTTAGAGATGAGCTTGCAGAAGCTCTTGGACGAGTTGATTTGTCTAAGGTGAATTTGTATGCAAATTTAGAGCCTAATTTCTGGAAGATAAGCCATGGTAATGACTGTATTTCTGATGTAGAGGCAGCAGCGTTTGAAAAAAGACAAGTAATTGTGGTACATAAGGATACAGCTGCAAAGGGTAAATCAAAAGTCTCTCAGGGCGAAGATTTTATGGCTACAATGAAGAAAGGCGATTTCTTCTATTTGTGCCGTGGAAACAGCATACGGATTTTAGGACGTATTGATTCGGATGAAGTAAATGAAAATCCAGAAAAGCAGGATGGTTGGTATGAGAGAAGTTATACGGTTATTACGGAGTCCCGTGATACAAGTGCATATTCTGGAAATAAAAAGTGGTGGACGCCAAACGAAAACTCGACTTGCATTGTTGTTCCCAAAAGTGAAACACAGCTCTTTGAAGACTATATCTTAAAGCCTTATTTTGACATTACAAAAGAAGAACTTCTGAAGAATGATACATCAGGTTTGCGCTACTGGTTTTTAAATGCAAATCCTAAAATATGGAGTATGTCCAGTATGCCAATTGGTGAGGTTCAGGACTATACCCTTTATAACGATAATGGAAATAAACGCAGGATTTTTCAGAACTTCTTAGATGCTAAGGCTGGTGATATGGTAATTGGTTATGAATCAACACCAGTAAAGCAGATCGTTGCAATTCTGCGTGTTAGTGCGGAGCAAGATGGGCAAAAAATCTATTTTGAGAAAGTAGAAGGCCTTTCCTCTCCTATTGATTTTTCGACGTTGAAAGAATGCTCAGAGCTTGAGAAGATGGAATATTTCTCTATGACACAGGGCAGCTTGTTTAAGCTTACACGCGGAGAATATGATTTTATCATAGACATGATCCGAGAGGAAAATCCGGCTCCGTCAGGGAAAGGCAATACCGAATATACGAAAACAGATTTTTTAAGAGAAGCCTATATGACAGAAGCCAAATACGATAGACTTGCAGCGGTTCTGAAAAAGAAAAAGAACATTATTCTGCAAGGAGCACCAGGAGTTGGAAAGACATTTGCAGCTAAAAGATTAGCCTACTCTGTGATGGGTGAAAAAGATGATGATCGTATCGAATTTGTTCAGTTCCATCAGAATTATTCTTATGAAGATTTCATGATGGGCTATAAGCCTGTGGAAAATGGATTCGAACTAAAATATGGTATTTTCTATCGTTTTTGCCAAAAGGCTGCAAACCATCCAGATAAAGACTATTTCTTCATCATAGATGAAATCAACCGTGGAAACATGAGTAAGATTTTCGGAGAACTGCTGATGCTGATAGAGGCGGACTATCGAGATAAAAAAGCAACGCTTGCATATAATGGCCTGAGCTTTTCGGTTCCTAAGAGATTACATATTATCGGAATGATGAATACTGCAGATCGAAGTCTGGCAATGATTGATTATGCATTAAGACGTAGATTCAGCTTTTTCGATATGGAACCAGGCTTTGATTCGGAGGGATTTATCAATTATCAGAATAGCTTTGCAAATGAAACATTCAACACTCTCATTGAGCGTATTAAGGAACTCAACAAGGAAATAGCTCAGGATAAGTCTCTGGGTAAAGGCTTCTGCATAGGGCATAGCTATTTCTGTAATGCGGATGACTGCACAGAAGAATGGATGAAGGACGTTGTTGATTTTGATATTTTACCGATGCTCAGTGAATACTGGTTTGATGAAAGTTCAAAGTTACAGCGGTGGGAGAACATCTTGCACGGTGTATTTCAATGACAAAAGATAAGAGCATATTCATCAAAAATATATATTATATGCTGACCTATGCTTTTCAAACGTTGAACCAGGAAAACTACGATGATGTAGCAGTTGAATCGTTTGACGAGATGTATGATTTATTGGCTGCGATTCTTGCAAGGGGGATTGGAATTCAGCTGAAACAAGGCCTCTACCGGGAGTATATAAACCGTCAGGAGGAACTCCCGGTAATGCGCGGAAAGATTAACATGCCAGGAACAATTAAGAATCGACTGGTACGTAAGCAGTTACTGACATGTGATTATGATGAGTTGTCTGAGAATAATCTTTTCAATCAAATAATTAAGACGACGGTTATGCTGTTACTGCGAAATGCAAAGGTTAAGGCGGAGTACAAGGATGATTTGAAAAAGAAGATGTTATTCTTTTCCGACGTTGATACGCTTGAGCCAACCTCCATACGGTGGTCATTTATTAGATTTCAGCGAAATAATCAGACTTACAGGATGCTTATAAGTATTTGCCAGCTGATAATTGAGGGTATGCTTATCACAACAGATGCTGGAGAGTATAGGCTTGCATCATTTGTGGATGAGCAACGTATGTGTAGGCTGTATGAGAAATTTATTCTTGAGTATTACAGTAAGCATTTTCCTGAGCTGTCAGTCAGTGCCTCTCAGATACCTTGGTCTGTGGACGACGGAATCAGAACGATGCTGCCGGTAATGCAGAGTGATATTCATCTGCAAAAAGGTAATACCGTACTGATTATTGATGCGAAATATTATAGTCATACAACTCAAACGCAGTATGACAAACATACGCTCCATTCAAATAATATGTACCAGATATTCACGTATGTGAAGAATCGCGATTATGAATTTGGAGATGAAGATCACAAGGTTTCCGGGATGTTGCTGTATGCAAAAACGGATGAGGAAATTCAACCGGATAATATGTATCAAATGCATGGTAATCAGATCACTGTCAGGACGCTAGACTTGAACAAACCATTTGCGGAAATAGCTGAGCAGTTAAATACAATAGCAAAAACACATTTCGATTTATAGAGGGAGGCACTTCATTTGGCAAAGAAAAAAGATGAAATAACTATCCGTTCCAGCGCAGCGGAATACTTAACCTATGTTGCCTCTGTGGGTGATCAGCAGGACAGCATTGAGATGCGTTATGAGGATGAGAATATATGGCTGACGCAGAAGATGATGGCCACATTGTATGATGTGGATGTCCGAACCATAAATTATCATGTCAAAAAAATTTTTAGTGACAGTGAATTGCAAGAAGCAGCAGTTATCCGAAAATTTCGGATAACTGCTGCTGATGGGAAAAGCTACAGCACAAATCATTACTCCTTGGAGATGATCATTGCTGTAGGTTTTAAGGTCAATTCTGAGCGTGCGGTACAGTTCCGTAAATGGGTCAATCAGATTGCAAAGAACTACACCATCAAAGGCTGGGTCATGGATGATGAACGGTTGAAACGCGGAACCTATCTGACGGAAAAGTATTTCGATGAGCAATTGGAGCGCATTCGTGAGATTCGGGCAAGCGAAAGAAAATTTTATCAGAAGATCACGGATCTGTATGCTACAGCCATTGATTACGATAAAAATTCTGCAACCACGAGAAGATTTTATGCGACCGTTCAGAACAAAATGCATTATGCAGTTCATGGTCATACGGCAGCGGAGCTGATCGTGGAAAGAGCCGATCATACAAAGGAGCATATGGGATTAACCACCTGGGCAGATGCTCCGGAAGGAAAGATTAAGAAAAGTGATGTTACAGTTGCTAAGAATTATTTGAGCCAGGATGAAATGAAGCAACTGAACCGCATGGTTACGGCATACCTGGATTTTGCTGAGAATATGACGTTAAGGCACATTCCTCTTACAATGCAGGATTGGGAAAAAAGGCTTAATAACTTTATCGAAATGTTTGATTATGGCATTTTACAGGATGCGGGGAAGGTGACGGCTGAAATTGCAAAGCTTCATGCAGAAACAGAATTTGAAAAATATCGTGTCATTCAGGATCGATTGTTTATGTCCGATTTTGATAAGTACATGCTTGAATTAGAGGAAAACGCAAAAAATTAGAAATATGACGGCAAAAAGCGACGGCACTCTTCAAAAATGCCGTCAAAAAGTGCCGTCAAATTCAAAAAAGTGACGGCAGAAAATGCCGTCATTCACAAAAAGCAGAAAATTGTGGCGGCAAAAAGTGCCGTCAAATCCAAAAAGTGGCGGCAAATAATGCCGTCATACATCAAAAGTGACGGCAAAATCTGCCGTCATTTCACATTATCAGGGGTTTCAGGGGCTTTTCCCCTGACCAGAAGCATTTTGGCGGTGACGTCACAAATGCGTATCTGGCAAGAGACTCCGAATTTATGAAGAAAAATCCCAGCGTATCCGCCACGCAATTCTGCGTGCTTCCCGGTATAAAGAAATTTCCCACTCCATTCTACAATCATTTCATCCCACAAACAAAAATAACCCAGCGGACAGGCAAGCCTACCCCACAGTTTTCATACAAATAAAGCAAGCCCATCCGCGTCACAGGATGTAGAATGGAGATGATACATGTAAGAAAACCAACCTATTATTTCTGGAAATACCCAGGTGCTCCGCAGGAGCAGATTCAAAGACAATATGACCTGCTAAAGCGCTGCGGCTTCCGGATTGCCCTTTACACAGACGGGCCGGAACAGAAAGACCTTCGGCAGGCAATGAAAACCTTGATACGAAACCACTGGAAGGATTCCTGAATTTTTGATTCCGACATTTGAATTGAGATTATCTAAGCATTCCAGGTAATTGGTCTATGGGGTTATGCAAAGTTTTTGAATAAAAATTTCTGTCATTTTCTATTTACAAACGAATATACACAATATATTATATAATTACATGAAGCTTAAATAAAAGAGCATAAACAAAAGAACAAGTAAAGAAAAAATAGAAACAGAAAGGAAGACCAACATGACCGCAGGCTACGTCCGTCTCTCCCGCGATGACGACAAAAAGAACTACGTCTCCATCGAGAATCAGAAACTCATCATCACCCAGTATGCTGCTGACCACGGCGCAGTCATCGACCGCTGGTATGAGGACGACGGCGTTTCCGGCTACATCTTCGACCGTCCGGGTTTTCAACAGATGATGGCGAATTTGGATCGGGACGTGGATACGGTCTATGTGAAGGATTTCTCCCGTCTGGGCCGCCACAACGCCAAGGTGCTGCTGCTTCTGGATGAGTTTCAGGAACGGGGAAAGCATCTGATTGTCATTGATGATAATTATGATTCCATGGATTCCAGCGATGACACGGTGGGAATCAAGACCTGGTTCAATGAGCGATATGTGAAGGATACCAGCAAAAAAATCAAGCGGGCCATCGGAGCCAGACAGAAGGAAGGGACACTGGTGACCCAGCCGCCCTTCGGATACTGTCGGGATGCCAAAGACAAAACCGTTTTAAAAATCGTCCCCAAGGAGGCAGAATCTGTGAAGCTGGTCTACGACCTGTATCTGTCCGGCTCCGGCTACCGCAAGATAGCCGCCTACCTGACGGAGCAGGGCGTCCCCACGCCCTCCATGGCGCGCCGGGAACGGGAACTTGCGGAAGGCCGCGTCAGTAAAAAGCGGATTGCTACCGAGTGGTCGGACAGCATGATCAAGGATTTGCTGGACAATGATTTCTACATCGGCACCTTCCGCCTGAAAAAGCGCTCCAGAAATACCGTCCATGGCAAGGATAAGCGCGTCCCCAGAGACGAACAGTGTATTTTTGAAAATCACCATCCGGCCATCATCGATCGGGCGACCTTTTCGCTGGTGCAGGAGTTGAAGGAGAAGCGCAACCGCACCAATTACCGCGGCAGCCATGGCCAGTGGCTGGGCTCGGAGATTCCGAATCCCTTTGGCAGCTGCCTGTTCTGCAAGGACTGCGGAAGCCGTCTGACGCCCATTAAGCGGAAGAACAGCAGCGGCGAGCGGAAATATTACATCTGTACCACCTACAACACCAAGGGCAGGCGTTACTGCGGAAAAGCCCACCTCATCGAAGAAAATGATTTGATGGAGGACGTACTGAATTATATCCGCCTTTGCCGGAACGCCCTCTGCGAGGTGATTGCCGCCTATGATTTGAAGGATTTCGAGGCGGAAATCCAGTCGGTGGAGGAGAAACGCCAGAGTATTCAGGCGGAGATAGGGGAACGCAAGAGCCAGCTCAAGACGCTCCTGGCCCAAAAGATTCGGGATCTGACTATGGCAGCAGGAAATGAGGAACTGGTGAGCGACACCTACGAGTCCATCCAGAAGGATTTGCTGGCCCAGATTCACGGTCTGGAGCTGCGCCTGAAGGAACTGGACGCAACCACACTGGAGACGCCGGACGTGAAGGATAAGTTGAAAAACGCCCTGGATGTGGTGGATAAAATCATTGCCGGAGGCAGACTGGATCGCCGGGATATTGAGCTGTTGATTGAGCGCATCGACGTGGACGCCGACGGTCTGCCGGAGATTACCCTGAAATACGGCCTGTCCGGTCTCATCAGCTACAATCCCGCCGATGAAATGAACCGCCGGGAAAATACGATGATTGCCGTGGTCATGAAGCTCATTATTGAGGACGAACGGGGTTACACCTCCGCCAAATATCTGTCTGAGCATCTGACCTCCCTAGGATTCAAGAAAACCAAGCAAAGTATTCTGCCCTACATCCGCCTGATGAAGGAGCTGGGCGTTCTGAAAGACACGGATAACCCCTTAAAGCCCTACGAGATCGTAAAGCCGAAAGCGGAGATAGAGCCTCTAATTCGTGATTTCCTCCCGGATATTCGGCCTGAAATCACCGCTACGCAGTTATCCGAACGATATTTACATAGTATAGCGCCTGACAGGTGGCATGCCCCAAATGGTCTTTGAATATATCCTGAAAAAGCACAACCTTGATCCCGCCATCGATATGAATATTGACCAGAGCATCGATTTCGGCTCTACCGCTGCTGCATTTTCCGGTGGGCAGGGGGACTTTACTGTAGAGTTTGAGCCGGGTGCGTCTACACTGGAGAAGGAAGGAAAAGGCTATGTGGTGGCTTCCCTGGGCGTGGATTCCGGCTATGTACCCTACACGGCCTACAGCGTGAAGCAGAGCTATCTGAACGCCCATCCAGAAATTATCCAGGGCTTTACCAATGCGCTTCAGAAGGGCATGGACTACGTACAGAGTCATACCCCGGAGGAGATTGCGAAGGTCATCGCACCCCAGTTTGCGGAGACGGATCTGGAAGATATTACCACCATTGTAACCCGCTATTATGAGCAGGATACCTGGAAGAATAACCTGATTTTCGAAAAAAGGAGCTTTGAGCTTCTGCAGGATATTCTGGCAGAGGCTGGTGAATTAGGTGAGCGCGTGCCTTATGAAAAACTGGTGACGACAGAATACGCAGAAAAAGCAGCAGGAAAATAGAAAATAAAGCAAACCGGCATGCCGACCCCAAAGATCGGCATGCCGGTTTGCATAAGATAAGCAGAACAAATACATTAATCTTTTCGAATCGTATATTCATCACATACCGTCCAGTTGTCCACCCGGTAAGTCTGAAAATGCAGCTCCTGTTCAGTGATATCAAATCGCATGGCAACCGGAAAATGCTCTTTTTCCACGAAAACTACCCGAATATCCGGATCCGGCTCATGGTACAGACAGCCGCTGGATGTACCGCAGGTCACATAGAGCGTACCTTCCGGATTCACCACAGTGCTGCCGGGTTCGTAATCGTAATCATTGTAAGACTCGCAGTCCCGGTTCATAAAGGCTGCCCGGGAATAAATGTGATCGTGCGCGCTGAGCACCAGATCGATATCATTGTCGGCGGCAATGCGGGCCAGATATTCCTTTGTATTGGTATGGCTGTCCTGAGCAGAATAGGGTGAATAGTGCTGCACCAGAATTTTCCAGCGGACATCCGGATGCTCTGCCGTTACCTGGGCTGCAAATTGTTCATGGACAGTCTCTCCCTGGCTGGTATTGCTGTTCAGAACGAGGAAGAGAACGTTATTTCGGATAAAATAGTAATCCCCATCCTGGTCATACTGACTTTGTCCAAGGGAAGAACGGTTGGGGACATTGAAGTGTTCATAGAAATACTGGCCGCCGGGGTGACCGTTTTCTTCCAGAGAGTAATCATTGGGTACGTCATGGTTTCCCACTACTGGAGCCAGCGCAATTCGGTAGAGCGGAAGATGCTCCAGATAGAGTCGATAATGTTCTTCGCTTCCGAAATCAGCCACCTGATCTCCAAGATGAAAGAGAAAATTTGCATCCGGCACATAGGAAATAATGCGGTTCAGGACACTGTCCCAACGTTCAGCGGTAACCGATGCGTCCTCCATATCAGACTGCCCAATCTGAGCGTCTGCGGTGACAAGAAAAGTTAGCTTATCCGGATTGTCCGTCGGAGCGTGATAGGAATAAACCGGAGACCAGCCGTCGTCATTGCCCACCTGATAAGTATAGGAGGCAGAGGCATTGATGCCGGTTACGGAAGCTTTGTTTACATAATATCCGGAAACAGTCGCAGAGGCAGAGGTCCGGGCTTCAAAAGTCTGCATTTCGCCGGAGGAATTGGTCCATTTTATCATTCCGGCAGAAGCACTGGGGGAAAGCCAGTTAAAACGAAGTTCGTCTGATGAAGCGCCGATTTCCAGAGAAAGATCCCGGATAGAGGTAGTGCTCAATAGTGGCGCGCTCTCGTAATCCGGCAGAAAAGCAGCCAGCTGTTCTTCCGGAGTTAAAATAGTGTTTTCAGAAACAGCCGTGTCATCCGTATTCGATTCTTCTGAGCCATCAGGCGTTTCCGAGGGGGAAGCCTCAATGTGTTCCTCGAGCGGGGTGGAATTTGCAGAAGTCTCGTCTGAAACTGTCTTTGTATCTTTGATCAGCCGAAAAATGGTCAGAATGATTAAAAGGAACAGAACTACGCCGGTAATCAGAACGCCTGGTGGAAGCTGCTTCTTTTTTCTTGCCATAAATAAACCCTCCTTCTTTGTATAGATATTCAGTATAGCATAAAAAACCGTGTAAAATAATTAAGGTTTTATAAAATCCAATGATCTTCTGGACTTTAAAATTTTACTGTGCTAAAATAAATATATTAAGGACAAAACAAAGAAGGGGAATGTCATGAACAAGAAAATTAGAACGGAAGCCGTTGATTTTCTGTTTGACGCGATTTTGAGTCTTCAGAATAAGGAAGAGTGCTATACATTTTTCGAGGATGTATGCACGATCAATGAGTTACTTTCTCTTTCACAGCGCTTCGAGGTCGCGAAGATGCTGCGGGAGCAGAAGACCTATCTGGAGATAGCTGAGAAGACGGGAGCTTCCACAGCAACCATCAGTCGTGTAAACCGTTCACTGAATTACGGTGAGGATGGATACGACATGGTATTTGAGCGTCTCGAGAAAAAAGAAAAATAAAGGGAGCGAAAGATGAAGATTTCAACAAAGGGGCGCTATGCGCTCCGTTTTATGCTGGATCTGGCTGCCCATGGCGAAGGCCGCTACGTGCCGTTGAAGGAGATATCGGCGCGACAGGGGGTTTCCTTAAAATACCTGGAACAGATAGTATCTCAGTTCGGAAAACTGGGACTTCTGGAAAGCGTCCGTGGACCGCAGGGTGGCTATCGTCTGGCAAAACTGCCAAAGGATTATACAGTGGGTGAGATCCTGCGGTATGCGGAAGGCGAGCTGGCTCCGGTGGCCTGCCTGGAGCAGGAGGTCAATACCTGCCCCCGCCAGGCTGAATGTGCGACTCTGCCGTTCTGGCAAGGGCTTTACAAGGTGATTACCGAATATGTGGACAGTGTGACCTTAGAAGATCTGCTGGAGCAGCAACGGGAACGATCCGGCAGCGAATTTTATATCTGAGAAAATAGCGTAGAACAGGAAAACCCGGCGATTGCCGGGTTTTCCTTATGTTCCGTATTAATTTAAAGCTTTTTTCAGCTCCCGGATAAACTCCGGCGTTGTACCGCAGCATCCGCCGAGAATTGACGCGCCTGCCGCTTTGAGTTTCAGCATGCTCTTAGCGAACTCTTCCGGTTCCATGCTGTAGACAGCTTCACCGGTTTCAGGAGAAATGGTGGGCATGCCCGCGTTGGGTTTTGCGATAACCGGAATGGATACCCGCTGCCGGATGCCTGTGATCACAGATTCCAGCTGATCCGGGCCGGTGGAGCAGTTGCAGCCTACCGCGAAGGCGCCCATGGCTTCCAGTTCCTCCACGGCGTCAAATATATTTCCGCCGAAGAACAGGCTGCCGTCCGCTTCCATGGTCAGGGTACAGAAGACGGGCAGGTCGCAGACGGACTGAGCAGCGTCCAGGATAACCAGTGTTTCATTGGAGGCCAGCATGGTTTCGGCCACCAAAAGATCCACGCCGGCATCGGCCAGACAGGAAATCTGTTTCTTATAGGATTCATATAAATCTTCATATTTCATGGGGCCCAGCGGTTCCATGAGTTTACCGGTGGTAGTCAGATCTCCGGCCACCAGAACCTGATCGCCGACGGCTTTCCGGGACAGGCCCACCAGGGTATGGTTCAGCCGTTCCGTCTCGGCTGCCAGTCCGTGGGTGGCGAGACTGAGTGGATTGGCCATAAAAGTGGGGGCGTAGACGATGTCGGAGCCTGCCTCCGCATAGGCTTTCTGTAGTTCCATAATTGCGTCCGGATGCTCAGCTACCCATTGTTCGGTGCAGATACCCTTTGGCATACCGGCCTTCATCAGGTTGGAGCCTGTGGCTCCGTCCAGAATCAGCGTTCCATTTCCAAGGCGTTTTGTCAGATTTTCTTTTGTCATCATGTGCCTCCTTTTATCCGGATACTGCCTGAAGCAGCATATTTAGTTTTATGATAGTGGAAATCAGGTTGTCCGTCAAGAAACTTTGGAGAAAAATAGTGAGATAGGGGAAATCGGTACTTGCATGGAAAAATTCCCCGTGCTATACTGTAACACGCAGGTAAAGCAGGTGTTCGCGGCTGGCAGGCCGAAAGGTGCCAGGTGAGGAAAGTCCGGGCTCCACAGGGCAGGACGCCGGATAACGTCCGGCGGAGGCAACTCCAGGGACAGTGCAACAGAAATGAACCGCGGCTGCGTTTGCAGACGTAAGGGTGGAAAGGCAGTGTAAGAGACTACCGTCCGTCTGGTAACAGGCGGAGCCATGTAAACCCCGTCCGGAGCAAGACCGAAACGAGACATAACCCGGCCCGGGTGTCTCAGGTGGGTCGCTTGAGCCTGTCGGTGACGATAGGACTAGATAGATGAACATCCAATGACATAACCCGGCTTATCGCTTTGCCTTGACGAAAAACGGCGGGCCAGCCGGAAAAAATTTTCCACGCTCGGGGACAAATTAGCCCCTCCTTAGGAATACCCTACGGGTATCCCTGGATGTCCTGAGAACAAGGACACAGGTATGAAAAGTTTTTTCCGGCTGGTCCGCCGTTTTTCTGGTTTTCATCTGTATTTAATTAGTGCATATGTAAGTCGCAGTCATCGTGCATGTCGTGAAAATGGTCCGGATCAGGCATCGCTCCGATGTTCTGGGTGTTCAGGGTGCGGCGCTTCAGGCGCTGGTCTTCGGACTGCTGGAGGATGAAGTCTTTGATGGCGCGGGCGTTTTTGATGTGAGCGAGCTCCAGCTTGGGATGGGTGACGTCGCCGGTGTTGCAGATGACGGTGCCCAGGCCCATGATGCGCTCGAAGAGGCTGGTGGTCAGGGTTACGTCCTGGATTTTATACATGTAGCAGTCGTCTTCCTTGCGATTCAGGAAGCCTTCATCGATGGTGACGATTTCTTCGGTAATGGTATAAGTGGTAAAGGTAAAGGGCAGTCCTAAGAATACCCAACGTTTTTTCTCTTTGAATTCCATAATGAATACCTCGCTTTCCGGCAGGAATCTCCCCGTCAAGAAAAGTATACTTGAAAAAGTACAATTTTGCAAAAGATATTTGTTGAAATCCGCAAAAGTTTGATGTAATATATTACGAGATAAAAATTAACAAAGCCAAATGGGAGGTTATTATGAGACATCTAATGAGCCCGTTGGATTTTTCCGTGGAAGAAGTGGAGAAGGTTTTGGACCTTGCCAGCGACATTGAGAAGAATCCTGCAAAATACGCGCATGCCTGTGACGGTAAGGTTCTGGCGACATTGTTTTATGAACCGAGTACAAGAACAAGACTTAGTTTCGAATCTGCTATGATCCATTTAGGGGGTCAGGTCTTAGGATTTTCCAGTGCGGCGTCCAGTTCCGCATCCAAGGGAGAAAGTGTTTCCGATACAATTCGTATGATTTCCTGTTATGCTGATATATGTGCGATGCGGCACCCGAAAGAGGGAGCTCCGATGGTAGCGTCCGCAGTTTCCGGTATTCCTGTGATCAACGCAGGCGATGGCGGCCATCAGCATCCGACCCAGACCCTGACGGACCTGATGACCATTCGTTCTTTGAAAGGGCGTCTCGATCACATTACCATCGGTCTCTGCGGCGACCTGAAGTTTGGGCGTACGGTGCATTCTCTGGTAAAAGCGCTGGTTCGTTATGAAAATGTGCGCTTTGTATTCATTTCCCCGGAGGAGCTGCGGATTCCCAGCTACATCCGTGAGGAGGTACTGGACGCCAACGGTCAGAATTATAAGGAAGTGGAACGTTTGGAGGACGTGATCGGCGATCTGGATCTGCTGTATATGACCCGTGTTCAGCAGGAGCGTTTCTTCAACGAGGAGGATTATATCCGTCTGAAGGATTTCTACATCCTGAACAAGGAGAAAATGGCTTTGGCCAAGCCGGATATGCTGGTTCTGCATCCGCTGCCCAGAGTCAATGAGATTTCCGTCGAGGTGGACAATGATCCGCGGGCCGCTTATTTCAAGCAGGTACAGTATGGCGTCTATGTACGTATGGCGCTGATTCTCACACTTCTGGAGGTGAATGTATAATGTCAATGTTAAGCGTAGGACGTATCTCCGAGGGCTTTGTGCTGGATCACATTCAGGCGGGCAAGAGTATGGAGATATACAAATATCTGAACCTGGACAAGCTGGACTGCACCGTGGCGATTATCAAGAATGCCCGCAGCGGCAAGATGGGAAAGAAGGATCTGATGAAAATCGAGTGTCCGATTGATTATATTGATATGGATGTGCTGGGCTTCATCGACCATAATATCACCGTCAATATCGTAAAAGACGAGAAGGTCACGGAGAAGAAGACCCTGACGCTTCCCAAGGAGATTCGCAATATCGTAAAGTGCAAGAATCCCCGCTGCATCACTTCCATTGAGCAGGAGCTGGATCAGGTATTTGTCCTGACCGACCCGCGCAAAGAGGTGTACCGCTGCAAGTACTGTGAGGAAAAATACAAGAGAAAATAAGTAAACATGTGTAAAAAGAGAGACCATTTATCTGGAAAAGGCGGATAAATGGTCTCTTTTATGCTTGAAATATTTGTAGGCAGTTGCCGGTGACAGAGCTTTGCGAACAACAGGCAATCCATTCTTAATTCAGACCGCCGGCAGAACCACCGAAAAGGTCGTCCCACGTTCATCGCTCTCCGCCGAGATCATCCCATGATGGGCCGCCACAATCTCCTTCGCGATAGCCAGTCCCAGTCCGGCTCCGCCTTTTTCGGAAGATCTTGCACTGTCCAGCCGGTAAAACTTCTCGAAAATTACGTCCAGCTGTTCCTTGGGAATCTGCGGCCCCTGATTGGTAAAGGTAATATGAATCAGCTCCGCCTCTTTCCGGGCTCGAATCTCGATGACCGTATCAGGAAAGCTATAGGCGGCTGCATTTTTCAAAATGTTGTTGAACACCCGGGCAAGCTTGTCCGGATCTCCGGGCAGAATCAGGTTCTCCGGCACGTCCATATGTACGGATTTTCCACTGGGCGTCAGAATCGGATAAAATTCCTCTGCAAGCTGCATCAGCAGAAAGGACAGCGGAATATTTTCCCGGGTCAGAGGGATGCTGTGCAGGTTAAACCGGGTAATTTCAAAAAACTCATTGATGAGCTGTTCTAGCCGGTAAGCCTTGTCTAACGTGATGGACAGATACCGGGCACGCTGTTCCACAGGCAGATCCGGCGCTTCCTTCATCAGATCCAGATAGCCGATGACGGAAGTCAGGGGCGTGCGGATATCGTGGGCCAGGTAGACCACCAGATCGTTTTTGCGCTCCTCGGCCTGGCGTGCGTCCCGCTCCCGTTTTTCCAGAATGTTTTTGCATTCATTGAGTTTCAGCTCCAGAAAACCCATTTCAGGGGAAAGGGTAATGAGTTCGGTCTTTTCATCCAGCAGCGCGTCGCAGCCGGCGGAAATCTCATCGAAATATTCGGTCATCCAGCGGATGGAATAGCGGAATACCACGATGATGGCAATGATGATGGCGCCTGCCAGAATGGTTTCCAGGTTATTGCGGAAGGTGATTTCGTAGATATAAAGGGCGTCGTCGTAGTCCAGATGGAAAAGGCCGGTCAGAAAGCCCACCACTGTATCGCCGAACCGCCCGCGAATCAGCTCCCGCAGCAGGAAAACCGCGCAGATGGACACAAATACCAGCGACAGGATTTTTCGCATCAGTTTTCGTTCAAAGAGGACGTATTTACTGCCCCGCGACTGTTTTTTATTCAATTTTGTACCCCACTCCCCACACGGTCTTGATATACTTGGGTTTCTCGCTGGAATCATTCATCTTTTCCCGCAGATGCCGGATGTGTACCATAATCGTGTTATTATTGCTGCTGTAATATTTCTCGCCCCACACGTCGTAGAAGAGACGGTCGGAGCTGACCACCTGTCCCCGGTTTTTGCAGAGACTCCAGAGAATAGAAAACTCTGTGGGTGTCAGTGCCAGCGGCTGCTCGTTCAGGGTGCAGGTGTGATCCCGTTTATTGATGGTCAGTCCGGAGATGGTAATGGAATCCGGATCCTCTTCCTGGGCGGGCGAATTATTATACTTGGTAAAACGGCGCAGCTGGGCTTTGACCCTTGCAATCAGCTCCAGAGGCCGGAAGGGCTTGGTCATATAATCGTCGGCGCCCAGGGTCAGGCCGGTGATTTTGTCCACCTCTTCATCCTTGGCGGTCAGCATGATGATGGGAAAATTCTGTTTCTCCCGTATTTTCTGGCAGATGGTAAAACCGCTCATATCCGGCAGCATCACGTCCAGCACTGCCAGATCCGGCGTCTCGGCCTCCATATACGCCAGAGCGTCGGTTCCGTTATAAAAAGTATGCACTTCGTAAGCTTCATTGGTCAGATACAAGGTGATCAAATCCGCAATTTCCTTCTCGTCGTCTACGACTACAATTTTGGCTTCAGCCATAGTAAAAAACCCCATTCCTTTAGAAAAATAAATAGTATATTCCGGTAAATGCCGCAAGGGCAGACTGTTTTCACCTCCAGTATACCAGAAAACCACGGAAAAGGATTTAAACTTTTGTGAAAAAATCTTAAGAAGCCATAAATTTATTTAACAGCTTCTCGTAGAGGAGTCCGGTCAGAAACCAGACCGGCGCGTAGTCCAGCCTTATGACCCCGTTTACATTGAGCCGGGCATGACTGTAATCCCAGGGGCAGATGCCCCGTTTTTTCAGAAACATGCCGCTCAGATACTCTGTCAGGAAAATCCCACCCGCATAGACGCTGCCCCGCACCCAGACGCTCTTTTTCCGGAGCAGCCGCGAAATGGGCGCGAACAGAAAAGCCATCCCGTAAATGGGAAACATCCAGATGGAGGAATGCCCCATCAGTTTCAGCTGCCGCCGCTGCAGGGATTGCAAGCCGGTCCAGAAAATTTCCAGACACCAGCCCAGAAGTCCGCAAAAAATAAATCGTTTTTTCATCATATTTACAGTATGTACAACCCGGAAAGGGAAAATACGTAAAATGTAATTGGAGTTTTTGAGAAATATGTTGTCATTTTCAACAAATGGATTGAAAAAGATAAGGCAGATCATGTACTATTTGCTATGGTGCTAAAGGTTTACTGAAAAAATATATGGACGGAATGGCGAGAGTGCGCAGCTTGTCAGACTACCGGTATGATTCAGAAGCCTGATAAATGCAGACGAAAGGGAAAATGAGGGAAGGAAGCATGAAAAAACGACATGGAAAGGCTGCTCTTGCCTGGACGTTGGTGCTGTGCACTGCGGCGGGTTCTGCGAAAATAGACGCACAGGCAGCAGGATCGCAGGCAGCGGTATCGATCGGCAATGATATGGTATCCATTGGCAATGATTATATTTCCAGGGAATACAGTATTGCAGACGGACACATTAAAACAGCACAGATAGTAAACAAGCGGATTGGAACCAATCTGGTTCCGCAGGACGGTTCACAGGATTTTGTGATCAACACACTGGGCGAAGCCGATACCGCAGAACCCGGAACACCGTCTGAAGATACAGACAAAATCACCAACGAGCCCCAGTGGGAGCTCAGTACACCGGACGCCATCTCCAAAGAAGGCTGGATCGCGAAGCTGACCAACAGTGCCGGTACAGAATTCCCGGAGAGCGCAGTGAATACCCTGTTTGACAATGATCTGGGCAGCTATCCGAACGAGTACACCATCAACGGACATCCGTTTACTCTGGACATCGACCTGGGTGAAACAAGGACAATCGCGTCCATGTCGGTCAATAAACGGCCGGGTTATCAGGATTCCAATTACGGAACCAACGGAACCATGGGCGGATATGAGGTCTGGGCAAGCAACGACGGCGAGAATTATGAGAAGGTAGCCGAAGGCGAATTTACCGAGGCGGATTACAACCTGCATCAGGAAGGCGACCTCTACAACGTAGGCGATCTGGTATATGCCAATTTTGACCATGCGGTAAACGCGCAGTATGTCCGTGTAGTACAGACAAGCGCAGCGATCGGAAGCGCCGAGGAGTTCACCAGCGCCGAGATTGGCTTCTACACCGGAACCTTTGAGAAGACACAGAAAATCGTGGAGCCGACGGAAGCTTTGGACAGAAGCGCTTGGAAGGTAACCATCACCAATAACGGCGGACAGGTATTTGACGACACGCATACAGCAAGACTGATTGACGGCAATCCGAATACCAATCCGGATGAATACACCAAGGCCGGAAGTCCGTTTACAGTGGACATCGACCTGGGAAGCGTGCAGACGGTATCCTCCCTGTCCATCGACAAGCGTCCGGGCTACAGCGACGCTAATTACGGTCTCAACGGAACCATGGGCAAATTCAAGCTGTATGTCAGCGAGGATGGAACCAATTACACCTTCGCGGGAGCCGGAGAATTTACGAAAGAGGCCTACAATCTGCATGAGGAGAACGGCCTCTACAATGTGGGCGACCGGGTTTACGCGAACTTTAAGAAGACCTATACCACACAGTATGTGCGTCTGGTTCAGGAGTCCTGCTCCATGGGCAGCAGCGATGAGTTCACCAGCGCAGAGCTGAATCTCTATGCAGATCAGTACGTAGGTCCCAACTGGAATACCGACGAGGAGTCTCCGGACATTACGCCTCCCGCCTCCAAGACCATCAAAGCCGGTGAACTGGTATTTGAGTCCGCAGAGCAGGCGGATATCGACGGCGGTAAGAAGCTGACCATCCACTATGCGCCCTATACGGTGAACGGCGTAGACTACGACATCGATCAGGTAGCCGTGCTGATGAATGATGAGCATTACATGAACACCTACCTGGAAATCGGCGTATCCGACAAGGATAAAGCGCAGATTGATTACATCGACATGGATCGCTTTGTACTTCCGGGCGACGCGAAGGGCGTGTGGTCCCATCCGGACGAGTCCAAGATTTCCTCCATGTGGATTGGCGGCCACGAGCTGATGCTGGGACAGCCGATTTACGCAAATGGTCTGTTTATGGGCTCTGAGTTCCCGGCGGCAGACACCCGGATTTCTGACAATACCACAGAGATCCGTTACTACTCCGGCAAGACCTTCACCCGTCTGGGTCAGGATAACCAGCTGCAGGCAGACGGAACCTTCCGCACCTGGTGGAATGTCATCGGCGCGGCCAGAGGAACTGACACAGCTGTGGTACAGACTGATTTCTTCAGCTATATCGAGGACATTGCCACACCGACTGAATTCCGGAAGCAGTACAACTCCTGGTATGACAATATGATGAACATCACCGACGAGAGTATTGCGGCTTCCTTCTACGGAGCGGAGAAGGGCCTGACCCAGAATGGCGTAGAGCCCCTGGATTCCTATGTAGTGGATGACGGCTGGAACAATTACTACGACGGTACCTATACCGCGACGCCGGGATCCTCCCAGGGAACCACCCCGAATGTGACCGGTTTCTGGGAGTTTAACGCCAAGTTCCCCAACGAGCTGTATACCTCCAGCGCCCTGTCCGATAAATTCCAGTCCACCTTCGGACTGTGGCTCGGACCCCAGGGCGGATACAATTATTTCGGAACCTTTGCGCAGTATCTGGAGTCCAAGGGAACCGGATATGTACAGAACGATTACTGGAAAAATATCTGCGTAGGCTCCGACAAGTATGTGAAGAACCTGCAGAGCCTGTTCATCGATTAT
>QWCN01001128.1_pt1 | contig 43315 bp, 36 predicted proteins | sample 1972711 | NCBI WGS metagenome assembly QWCN01 (sample SAMN09866707, study PRJNA288562) | Human gut metagenome isolate term1_stool, whole genome shotgun sequencing... | isolation source: gut | host: Homo sapiens | place: USA: California
CTGGTGCTTCATTTAAAGATTTAGGTAAGAAGTGTTTTGCTATTACTAAGATAGTAGATAATAATATATTAGAAGAATTATTAGATAAACTAAAAAAATGCTATGAGGAAGACTAACGTAGGCTTACGAGATACCACGGAACACTATAGGCTGAAGTGGCATATAAAAAATAACTGTAACAAATAATGGTTGACATACATAAAATAATATGATATAGTTAGGTTGAATTTAAGGAGAGAGGAGTGAAAATCATGAAGATGAGAACTTTAAGTTTAAATATTTTTAATAGTGATAGAGTAGTTTTAAAGAAAAGTGGGATTCTTTTATGTTTTTCACATACTTTGTAATAAGTAAAAATAATTAATTATATTAAATTGGAACTACTTTATAATTAGGTAGTTCTTTTATTTGGAGGTGTAAAGATGAAGAGTTTGAAAGAATTTAGGCCTCTACTTAAGTTAGTTAAAGAAGATTTAAATAAATTAATATTTGCTAGTATAATTATATTTATGTCTGGTATATGTGAAGTATTTACTGGATATTTAAATGGTAAAGTAGTAGAAGAGATAACTATGTTAGATATTAGGAATGCTTTAATATTTTTAGGGATATATTTTGTATTAGAAATAACAATGGATGGAGTAGTATTACATTATGCTAATTCTATATTATATAAAGAAGAGAGTAAGTTAACTAGAAAACTAGGCTTTTATACCTATAAGAAAGCATTATGTTTGCCTCCTGTTGCTTATGAAAAGATGTCATCAGGAGAAATAATAAATAGAATAACAAGTGATGCTGATACTTTAAGCTTTGCTTTTGGTAGATTACTTAATATGATATCATCACTAGTGGCATCAATAATTGTTATAGTTTATGTATTTATTAATTCTTGGATAATAGGATTAGAGATAGTAGGTATTGTATCGATATTATTCTTAATATTAAAGAAATATAATCCATTACTTAAAGATATACATAAAGAGAGAAGAAAAGAGCAAGATAAGTTTACTTCTTTAACTACGGAGTCTATTAGAGGTATAAGAGAAATTAAAACATTAGGTATTAAAAATAATTTAATTAGTGATATGACTAGTATTATTAAGGATATATATAATAAATCTAGTAAAGAGATTGATATTCAGAAGAGTTTTAATATAAAGACTAGATTATTAAAGTCTATATTAGAATGCTCAGTATTTGCTACTTGTGTTATATTATTATATTATAAAATGATTAGTTTAACTTTCTTTATTGCTATGACTTATTATGTATATAGGTTTACTTGGTTAATAGAGAATATTAATGACTTAACTCAGACATATCAGAAGGTTAGTGTATCTATATCAAGAGTAAATGATATATTAAAGAATAGATTATATAAAGATGAAGAGTTTGGTAATAAGAAGTTAGTTAATGTTAAAGGGGTAATTGAATTTAAAGATGTTAATTTTAATTATCCTGATGAGGGTAATATATTAAATAATTTTAGTTTAAAGATTGAACCTAATAAGAAGATTGCTGTAGTAGGAGCTTCTGGTCAGGGTAAGAGTACTTTATTTAATTTAATTACTAGAATATTTGATACTACTAGTGGGGAGATATTGTTAGATGGTATTAATATTAAAGACTTAAGTGAAGATGAATTAAGGAAACATATATCAATAATTAGACAGGAACCTTTTGTTTTTAATAGAACTATTAAAGAAAATTTTAAATTAATTAATAAGAATATATCTCTTAAAAAGATAAGAGAATATTCTAAGATGGCTTACTTAGATGATTATATTATGTCTTTACCTAAAGGGTATGATACTGTATTAGGAGAGTCTGGTATTAATTTATCTGGTGGTCAAAAACAAAGACTATCTATTGCTAGAACTTTATCTAAGGGTAGTGAAGTGATTTTATTTGATGAAGCGACTTCAGCTTTAGATAATAATTCTCAAGATTATATTAAGAAGACTATTGATAATTTAGTTAATGATCATACTATTGTAATAGTGGCTCATAGATTATCTACGATTATGGATGCTGATATTATTCATGTTGTTGATGGTGGTAAGGTAATAGCTACTGGTAACCATAAAGAATTATTAAATAGTTGTAAGATATATAGAAATCTTTATGAAACTGAATCTTTAAATTCATAATAGCCTATGAAGCCTTAAGTTAATCTTAAGTCTTCATTAGGTATCATAGAGCCTGTAGTCTCTATGATAAAATATATTTAAATATAAAAAGGAGAAAAAATGAAAAATATAGAATTAATAATACCAAAATTAGAAGAATATTCCTATGAGCAAAAACTAGAAAGTGAACCAAAAACAATGAATTATAATGCCGGCTACAAAGTTATGTATAATGGTTATCATTATGATACAGGGTGCATTGACTTCCCTAAAGAAAAATGGCAAGAAGTTCAAAATAGAAGAATCAAAGAAAATAGATATTTCGCATATATCAAAGACAAAGACCTAAATAAATATGTTGGATATGTAAATTACCAATATGATAAAGATGAGGATATATATGCTTGTGGTATTTTAATAGAAGATAAATATAGAGGTAAAGGATATTCAAAACCAGCCCTTAAGCTACTAATAAAAGAAGCAAATAAAAATAATATAAAATACTTATATGATACTTTTGAAAAAAGTAGAGAAAAAGCATTGAAACTATTCTTAGATGTAGGATTTGAAATATATGAAAAAACTACAGCCAATAAATTTAATAAAGAAGTAGAAGGCGTAATTATAAGAATTGATACCAATAAAATAACCAATAACACAGATTAATTAGAAGTTTTTTCAGCATAAACAATTGACTTTTTACATAAAATATAGTATATTATTATTGCATTCGAAGGAATGTCTTAGTGATAAATGTTAATCGCTTCTAGGTGGTGCGAGCAATAAATGATCCTAGTCGTGAAATGTTAATCGCTTCCGAGTGGTGCGAGCAATAAATGATCTCGGTTGTAAATGTAAGAAAACTTCTATCTAAAGGTAGAGTTTTCTTTTCTTTTATGATAATATAGTACTAAGGAGTTGATTCACATGAAAGTTCAGACTGGTTATTTATATCATATTAAAGATGAATTCTTTGATCAAATTAATAAAAAAGGATTAATGATAAATCATGAAAATGGTCATTCTAGACCATCATATTTAGCAATTAAAGATAAAGAAATTTTATGGTTTATACCATTAAGTACAAAGGTAGATAAGTACAGAACTATTATTGCTAAAAAAGAAAAAAAGTATGGTTCTTGTAAAACAATATTGATCAAAAGAATTGCTGGTAGAGAACAGGCTATATTAATTCAGAATGCCTTTCCTACATTAGAAAAATATATTCAAAGTAGACATACTGTTGATGGTAAGGTAGTTAAAATTGCTTCTGCTGTCGAAAGAGAAATCATTGATGATTTTGAGTATATGCTTTCTTTAAAAGCAAGTAGATTAGATTTATTTTTTACAGATATTGATTTTATTAAAAATTTGATGCTTGATGAATTAAAAGTTTTAAATTAACTAAAGAAGACTATTGATTCTTGAAGTGAATTTTTTCACCTCAAGGAATAATACAATATATTAAATAATTTACAAAAGTGTAATAAATGATTGACAAAACATAAAATAAATTATATAGTTATAACAAGTGAGGAGATATATAGAGCTATCTCGGGGTAAAGCCTACACGTATTTTATAATTAATAAAATCCGGAGTCACTATTCTTATATGGAATAGTTGCCTTCGGTTTTTTCTATATGTGATATTAATAAAAGAAAGGAAGTGGATAAAATGATTAAGTTTAGTGAAGAAGAAGGATTTATTAAGGCTCATGGTATTAAATTTAGAGAAGGACAAGATAAAAATATTAAGTTACCTAGTGTTGCAGTAGGAGTATTTTCTAGACATTTATTTGATGATGTTATAGAAAAGTATAGTGCACTTGAAGTTGGATATTTTTCTTGTGCTAATATGGAAAGAAATATCTATATAATAAAATATAAAGATATAGAAATAGTTTTCTTTATGGCTGGTGTAAGTGGACCTTGGATTGCTGGGGATATTGAGGAGTTATATTCTGCTGGTGTTCAAAAAGTTATTATTTTTGGTAATTGCGGAGTACTTGATTCTAAAATAGAAGATTGTAGTATTATAATTCCTACTAAAGGATTTAGAGATGAGGGAACCAGTTATCATTACGTTTCACCTAGTGAAACAATAGAAATTAATCCTGATTATAAAGAAGATTTTATTAAGATATTAAATGAATATAATTTTGATTATACTGAAGGTTATACTTGGACTACTGATGCCTTTTATAGAGAGACAAAAGATAAAATAAAATATTTTAAAGATAATGGAGCAGTTTGTGTAGAAATGGAAGGTACAGTGATTGCTTCAGTTTGTCAAAGATTAAATATGAAATATTTTACCTTTTATTATGCAGGTGATAATTTGGATAGTACTGTATGGGATAAAAGAAGTATAGATGGTCCTACTAATATTGATAAAAAGAAAGAGGTATTATTACTTGCTCTAGAATTAGCAGTAGTTTTAAATAACTATGAATAATAAAAGAAAGGAAGTGGATAAAATGAATAGATTAATATTACCAGAATATGATAATAGTATTGTTAGTTTAGCATCTAGTATTAGGAGATATTTTGAACTTGATGTTTATCATAATACTTTATATGATATTGACAAAATATTAGAAGAATATAAACCAAAAAATGTAGTAGTTATATTATTTGATGGAATGGGCTCAAGATTAATAAAAAAAATATTAGGAGAAAATAGTTTTCTTTATAGAAATATGTTAAAAGAAATATCTTCAGTAGTACCAGCGACTACAACTGCTTCAACAACATCAATGCTTACTGGTCTTACACCAGTAGAACATGGTTGGCTTGCTTGGGATTTATATTTTAAAAAAGAGGATAAAATAGTAACAATGTTTACTAATAAGATTAAAGATACTGATATAGATGCTGATAGTGTATCACTAGCTAGAAAATATTTTCCATATAAAGATATTTGTGAATTAATAAATGAAGATGGAAAGCATTATGCTAAATTAATTGCTTCGTTTAATGAAAATAAATATGAAGATATCGATGATATGATAAATAAAATTAAAAGTAGTTTAAATGTTAAAGATAAAAATTATATTTATGTATATAATCCTGAACCAGATACTACTATGCATATTACTGGTACCGACAGTAAAGAGACTAGAGATTATTTTGAATTGATTAATAAAAAAGTAGAAGAATTATATAATACTATATCTGATGATACATTAATTATTGTAGTAGCAGACCATGGTCATATTAATTGTGATACTATTATATTAGAAGATTATAAAGATATATTTGATACTCTTGATGGAGATACTTTTTTTGAAGGAAGATTATGTAGTTTTAAAATAAAAGATGGTAGAGAGGAAGAATTTGTTTATCTATTTAATAAATACTTTAGCGATTATTTTGTATTAATGACTAAAGAAGAACTTATTAATAGTAAGTTATTAGGTAACGGTACTGAACATAAATACTTTAGAGATTCACTAGGAGATTATTTTGCTTTAGCCTATAGTAATAAATATTTTAAATATAGAAATGTAGGTCATATTCATAAATCTACTCATGCTGGTTTAACTGAAGTTGAGATGAAGATACCTTTAATAATTTTAAATAAGTGTAAAGTTAAGAGAAAGTAGGTGATGTTATGATAATATTGTTTAGTGGTTGTGATAAAATAAAAGGGTTTAATACTAGAATAAAGGAAGTTATAAATAAAGAATTAGATAGATATAATAGGATGGCTGTTATATGCGCTAGTGATGATTATAGTAAGAATGATACTTTAATAGATGGTACTAGTGATATAATGGGTATAAGAAATATGTTTAATAGTATTAAAGAATTTTATTTAATAGACAGAAGGACTTCTGTTGACGATATGATAAATATAATAAAGAAAGTAGATATTATATATTTATTTGGTGTTAATCCTTTAATACAATTAGATATAATAAAAAGAATAGATTATAAAAAATTATTTAAAGATAAAGTATTACTTGGAATATCTGCGGGTAGTATGAATTTAGGTAAGATAGGGTATTATTCTAAAGATGATGATTATGATAAGACATTCTTTTATGAAGGATTAGGTTTTACTGATATAACTATTGATCCTCATTTTGATATTAATAATAGAAAGCAAGTAAATGAAATAATTGATAGTTCTTATAAATATAAAATAATAGGTTTACCTAATGATTCATGCATAGTAATAAAAGATAATGAAATATATTATATTAATAATTATTTTGTAGTAGAAGATTGTAGAATTGAAGAAAGAAAAGGAGATGATTTATATGAAGAATATAGGAACAGTAGAATTAGAATCTAATAGACTTTTATTTAGAAAGGCAAGTACTAGTGATTCTAATGCTATGTTTAATAATTGGGCTAATGATAAAGAGGTAACTAAGTATTTAAGATGGGATGCTTATGAAAAAGAAGAAGATACGATAAAATTTCTTAATTATTTAGAAAATAGTTATAAGGAAGATAATTTTTATAACTGGATGGTAATACCTAAAGAGGAAGGAGTCCCTATTGGAACAATTGGAGCAGTAGATATTGATGTCAATAATAATACTGTAGAAATAGGACACTGCTACGGAAGAAACTTTTGGAATAAAGGATATGGTACGGAGGCTTTAACTAGAATAATAAAGTTCTTCTTTGAAGAAGTAGGGGTGGAAACTATATATGCTTATTATGTAGAAGGAAACTCTGTTAGCGGAAAAGTATTAGAAAAAGTAGGAATGAAGTATGAAGGTATTCTTAGAAAAAGAGTATATGATAAAGTTACTAAAAAGCAAGTAGATTTAATTAGTTATTCTATTACTCGTGATGATTATTTTAAATAAATTATAAAATGTTTACTTTGATAATATATCATGATAAAATAATATTATTAAAGGAGATAGTTATGAATATTAAAGAAGAATTAATAAGAAGATATAGTTATTTATATGAGAATAAAGAATTAATACTTGCTATGTGTATTAATATAGTAGAAGTTAAACCAAATAAAAGAAAACAAGAATTAGAGAAGTTAAAAAGAGAATATAAAAAGTTATCTGCTGATAAAATGATTATTAATAATGTAGAGACTACTATTAAGAATGTTGATGGAAGTACTTATGAATATTATTTATTTAAAGATGTTAGTTCTGAAATAGTAGATTTATATGAAGACTTTTTACTAGGAAATTTACCTCTAGAAGAAACAGGATTATATAAACATATTGAAGGAGTAAAAAATAGTCCAGTTTATTTAGAAGGATTTAACAATATGATAAATGCTTTAGAAGAGAAGAGAAACAAGAATATGCATTTAAAGAATATACCAACATTTACTGTATGGAAAATATTATCTTATGTAAGAAGAAAGAATATTAATAATAAATTAGCATTAGAGATATTAGATAAATATTATAACTTAGATAGATATATGCTTACTAGATATAATTTTCAAAGCGGATATTATCTTATGAGTGAAGAATTAAATGATGATTATAAATTACCAGATACTGATATAAATACAGGTATTATTATGTTTAAATATCCTGGAAATAGATATGAAGAAGAAGATAATTATTATGCTGAAGAAAGTTTATATGATTTACAACAAGAAGATCATGCTACTTCGATATTTATGTTATCAGCAAAAAATATTCCTATATTAGATATAGAAGATAAAGAAAGTTTATATAAAAAATACAATTATAATAAAGAGAAAGTGTTAAGAAGAGAGGATAATCATGAAAATTAATTATATGTTTAGTAGAATAGATAGAGATAAAGGTTTTAATGATAATCAAAAGAAGTATATTAAAGAAGATATTAAGAATAATATGTCTATTACTTTTATAGCTAGTTTATTTGATGAATATGAAAGAAATGATACTCAGGTTAAAGAAATAGTTAATGTATTTAAAAATATAGATATTAATTTTAAAGAAGTACATTTAATAGATAATAGAGTATCTAAAGAAGATGTTTATAAATATATAGAAAAAACAGATATAGTTTATTTAATGGGTGGTAGTCCTGAATTAGAAATGAAATCTATTATAGAATATAACTTATTTAATATATTAAGGAATAGAAATGGTATAACTATAGGTACTAGTGCTGGTGCTATGAATCAAACAGATAGAGTAATATATAAAGATGATTTTAAGAATTATGAATTAGTAGATTATCAAGGACTTGGTTTTATTGATTTAAATATATATCCTCACTTTGATATTGATAATAAAGAATATATGGACGAAGTATTTGAAGTTAGTAAATATGCTAGAATAGTGGGATTACCTAATGAATCTTTTATTAGAATAAAAGATAATGATATAGATTTTGTAGGTAAACATTATTTTATAGAGAATGGTGTAATGGAATAAAATATTATGATAGAGACTATTATAGAGGCTCTATCATACCACGGAAGACTACAGGCTGAAGTGGAAAAGAAGGAAAATATGAAAGAAATAGTAGATAATAACGAATTAGAAAGATGGACATTTGGTATTAATACTAATCAATTAATTGAACTTGTACTAGAAGGCAAAAAGACCGCTACTACATATTTATATGAGGACGATGAAAAGTATAAAGAAAATGGTATTTCAATATTAACAGATATAAATGGTAATGATGTATGTCTAATACAAACAAAGAAAATAATTATAACTACATTTAAAAATATTACTTGGGATTTAGCTGTTTTAGAAGGAGAAAATAATTCATTAGATGATTGGAGAAAAGAGCATTATAATTTCTTTAAAAAGATAACTCCTAGTTTTAATAAAGATACAAAGGTTGTTTTTGAAATATTTGAAATGATAAATAAATTATAATTTAAAATTAGATATTTAGTAGGTGGTAATAATAGAAAAAATAGAGGTGATAAATCATGAGAATGTTTTTATGTGGCGGTGGAAGTGGTAAAAAAATAAAAGAGGCTACCATTAAGTTTGGAAGTTTGATTGATAAGAGTAAGCCTTTATTATATATACCACTTGCAATGAAAAGTGAAAAATATGATAGTTGTTTAGAATGGATAAAAGAAGAAATGAATATTATTGGTATTAATAATATTGATATGGTTACTAGTGGGGAAGATTTGTATAAAAAGAATTTTGATAATTATTCTGCTATTTATATAGGTGGAGGCAATACTTATAAACTTTTAAGGGATATTAAAGAAAATAATTGTTTTGATAAAATTAAAAGATATATTGATAATGATGGTGTTGTATTTGGTGGAAGTGCTGGTGCAATTATATTTGGTAAAGATATAGATACTTGTAAATATGAAGATGATAATAGTATTATTGGTTTAAAAGATACAAGTAGTTTTGATGTTTTATCTGGATATTCATTACTTTGTCATTATAATGATAATATTGTTAAGACAGAAAATAATATAAATTATTTAAAAAAGTATTCTATAGGAAGAAAAGTAATTTATTTACCTGAAGAAGATACTATCTTTATAGATAGTAATGATATAGAATTAATAGGAGATAAAGAATATATAGTATTTAATAATGGTAATATGCAAGTGATAACAGTAACCGAAAATAATAGATAATGCTATCAAAATAAAAAATTAATAAATAAAGAAAAGAGGTAAGAAAAATGAAATATTTAGGATCTAAAGTGTTAGAAACAGATAGGTTACTTTTAAGACCTACTAAAGAAGAAGATTTAAAAGTTATTTGGGGTATTTTATGTGATAAGAAAGTAGCAGAACATTATCTTGTAGGAAAATTTAATTATGATTGGGAAAAGGAAAAAGTATGGCAATATAAAAAATTAGAAAAAGCAAATAATGAAGATGTATTTCAATGGTCAATAATATTAAAATCAGAAAATAAATGTATTGGTCAGGCTAGTTGCCAAAAAAGTCATGATGAATTTGGTAATGAAAATAGTGATAATATAAGAGATGTTGGTTGGTTTTTAGATTTTAATTATCATGGTATGGGATATGGTAGTGAAGCTGCTAGAGCAATGATCGATTATATGTTTAAAGAAGTACAAATTGATAAAATAGAAACTTGTGCTGCTACTGATAATTTAGCATCCTGGAAGATAATGGAAAAGTTAGGTTTTCATAGAACTAATAAAATTAAAAAAGTTAAGTATACTATTTTAACTGAAGAAGTAGATTGTTACTGCTACGAAATAACAAGAGAAGAATATTTAAATTTGGTTAGTAAATAAAAATTAACAAGATTAAAAAATATAAAAATGATGGTTATATGATAAATAAATGATGATTAATGAAGAAGTAGGTTATATTATTTATATTTTAGAGAGTTTAAGGATGGTGAAATTAAACATATAATATAACTGAATTACACATTATGAATTTATTAGTTAGTTACTTTATAACTTTTGAGTGTATGATTATTAGTCATAAATTAAGGTGGTACCGCGATAATTCGTCCTTATGTATAGAGTTATTGCGGTTTTATTATTAGAGGAGGAAAAGAAAATGAATAAAAAAGAACAAATTGATTTAATATTAAGAAGAACTGTAGAAGTTCATAATAAAGATACTTTAATTGAAAAATTAAATAGTGGAAGGAAATTGGTTATAAAATTTGGAGCAGATCCATCAAGGCCTGATTTACATTTAGGTCATACTGTTGCTCTTAGGGCATTAAAAATATTTCAAGAATTAGGACATGAAATTGTTTTTGTTATTGGTGATTTTACGGCTATGATTGGAGATCCATCTGGTAAATCTAAAACAAGACCAGCATTAAGTTTTGAAGAAACGAGAAGAAATGGTGAAACATATTTTAAGCAAGTTGCTAAAATATTAGATCCTAAAAAGATAAGAATTGCTTATAATTCAGAATGGTTATCAAAAATGACTTTTGAAGATGTTATTAATTTAACTGGAAAATATACAGTAGCAAGAATTTTAGAAAGAGATGATTTTAATAATAGATTTAAAAATAATATTCCAATAGGAATACATGAATTTTTATATCCATTAATGCAGGGATATGATTCTGTTGCATTACATGCAGATATTGAAATAGGTGGAACAGATCAAACATTTAATTTGTTAGTAGGTAGAGAATTACAACGCGATTATGGACAAGAACCACAAGATGTTATGTGTTTTCCATTACTTGTCGGAATTGATGGTAAAGAAAAAATGAGTAAATCTCTTGGTAATTATATCGGTATTGATGAGTCTGCTGAAGTAATGTATGAAAAAGCAATGAGAATACCTGATGATGTGTTAATGGATTACTTTAAATTAACAACTGATTTAGATCTAAATGAAATAGAAAAAATAATGAAAGAAGATGTCGTTGAAGCACATAAAATATATGCAAGAGAAATAATCAAAATGTACCATGGTGAAGAATTTATTAAAGAAGCAGAAGATAGATATGCAACAGTGGCACAAGGTGGTATACCAGAGAATATTGAAAAAATAGAGATAGATAAATCTTTAATTGAAAAGGGTATATTACTAAATGATTTATTAGTATTTGCAAAAATTGTTCCATCTAAATCTGAGGGAAGAAGAATGATAGAACAAAATGGTATAAGTATAAATGGAAACAAAGAAAATAGTGTAACTAGACTAATTAATATTAATGATTTTGTAAATGATGAATTAGTTATTCAAAAAGGTAAAAAACAATTTAAAAAGATAGTTTTAAATTAAAAATACCTTCTATATACAGAATTTTATGATAATAAATAATGAAATTAAAGTACTTGAAATATAGTACTTTTTATGTTATCATAGTGGAGAAAAAGACAAGATAGAGTTATTAAAAAAATAGTTGTATTTATGATAAGGAGAATAAATAATGAGTAGTATAGAAAAAGAGATTAGGTTGAAAATAAATGATAATGATATTGTAAGAATAAAAAATGTTACTGATAGTTATAAAGAAAGAACTAGATTAATTGATATAACTTGTGGTAAGTATGAATTTGATTCTTTAAGTAAACTTGGATATATTGGAAGAATTAGATGTAATGGTAACAGTTATAAAATAGAAATTAAAAATTATCAAAATAAAGATGAGTGTTTAGAAAAGGCATTACCTATTAATTCAATAAGAGATGGATTAGATTTCTTTAAATTACTTAATATGGAACCATATTTAGTATTAGATAGATATAGAGAAGTAAGAAAATACAATAATCTTTTAATATTTATTGATGAGTTTGATACTATTGGTAGTTATATAGAAATAGAATATCAAGAATCTGATAAGGAGGAAGCATATAAATTTATTGAACTATTAGATCTTGATAATAAAGGGCAAGATAAATATGGAGATATTGTAAGGAATTTAATAAATAATGATGATAATCTAAAGAAGAAAATGATTAAGAAGCTAGAAAGATATAGTGAATAATTTACTATATCTTTTTATGTATAAATATAATTTATATGGCATATAAAAAATTAATATTTGTCAATACATTATTTTAATAGTAGTATATTACTTATAGGGGTTTTGGTTTGATTTTTTAGAATGTTTGTAGTATTACCTAATTAGTTTTTTGCTTTCATTGTTTTTGGTAAAAAATAAAAAATTTTCTTGAAAAAATTAATAAAATTTGATATACTAATAGCAGTTGTGATGAACAAGAGGAGTAAATTATTTATTTATTAAAGAGAGCAAATGTTTGGTGTGAATTTGTATAAATAATAATTGAAGGTAGCTTGGGAGCATTTTTTCTGAAATTTAAGTAGGAAATTACGTATTACTGCGTTAAAGTATTAAGCTGCATATTATTTAGATGAATAATATGAATTAAGGTGGTACCGTGGACTTTAAAGTTCATCCTTTATAAGGATGAATTTTTTATTTTATGAAAGAAGGGATGAAAATGTTAGATAAAAAGTATGATTCACTAGTAAAAGAAGAAAAATGGTTAAATTATTGGAAAAAAAATAAAATATATGAATTTAAACCTGATTATAGAGAGGTGTATTCGATAGATACACCGCCACCAACGGTTAATGGAAAAATTCATATAGGGCATATTTTTTCTTATTCTCAAGCAGAAATGATTGCAAGATATAAAAGATTGAGAGGCTATAATGTATTTTATCCATTTGGTTTTGATGATAATGGTTTACCGAGTGAGAGATTAGTAGAAAAGGAGCAAAAAAAGAAAGCACATGAGATAGGTAGAGAAAGTTTTTCAAAGTTATGTTATGAAACTACTAACAAATGTGAAGAAGAATTTCAAGACTTATTTTCTAAGCTTGGTGTAAGTACGGATTGGAGTATGTGTTATAAAACTGTAAGTTCGTCTACAATAAAAATAAGTCAAAATTCTTTTTTGGATTTAATAGAAAAAGGACATTGTTATCATAAAGAAAGTCCAGCATTATGGTGCAATGAATGTTTAACCTCTATTGCGCAAGCTGAATTAGAAACAAAAACAATCAGGACAACTTTTAATTATGTAAATTTTAAAACTGTAGAGGATAATGAAATATTTACAATTGCTACAACTAGACCAGAATTATTGCCAGCAATCGTTTGTGTATTTGTAAACCCTGATGATGATAAAAACAATCATTTGATTGGAAAAACTGCACATATTCCTGTAATTGATGTAAATGTTCCAATTATTGGTGATGAAAAAGTTGCAATCGATAAGGGAACAGGAATCGTAATGTGTTGTACTTTTGGTGATCAAACAGATATAGAATGGTGGAAAAAATATAATTTACCACTTAAATATATTTTTACAGATGATGGAAGAATAATGGATTCTGTACCAAATTATGGTGGTTTAAAAATAAAAGAAGCTAGAAAACAAATTGTAGATGATTTACAAGTTGGTGGATATATTGTTAAAATTGAGGAATTAGAACATGAAGTACAAACACATGAAAGATGTGGTAGTGAAGTAGAATATACAGTAATGAAACAATGGTTTATTGATATAATGAGTCATAAAGAAGATTTCTTGAGAATTGGAAATGAAATTAATTGGTATCCAACACATATGCACAATAGATATGAAGAATGGGTTAACAATGTTGCATGGGATTGGTGTATATCAAGACAACGATATTTTGGAGTACCATTCCCAGTATGGTACTGCAAGGAATGTGGAGAACCTATTTTTGCATCAAAAGAACAATTACCAGTTAATCCGTTAACTGATACTCCATCAATTGAAAAGTGTCATAAATGTGGTTGTAAAGAGTTTATACCTGAATCTGATGTTATGGATACATGGGCAACTTCTTCGGTTACTCCACTTATTAATATGAAATATGGTGAAAAAGATAATTATGAGTCTATTTTAAAACCTATGAGTTTGCGTAGCAATGCATCTGAAATAATAAGAACTTGGGATTTTTACACTATTGTAAAAAGTTATTATCATTTTGGTATTAAACCTTGGGATAATGTTATGATTTCAGGATTTGTTATGGCAAATAAAGGTGAAAAAATAAGCAAAAGTAAGGGAAATTCAAAGGTTGAGCCTTTAGATTTAATAAAACAATTTTCAGCAGATGTTGTAAGATATTGGGCTGCTTCTGGTAGATTGGGAACAGATATTACATTTAGTGAAGAGACTTTACTTCGTGGAAAAAAGTTAGTTAATAAAATATGGAATGTTTCTAAATTTGTTCAAATGCATTTGGAAGATTATCAGGATAAAGCTTTTGATGATTTTGAATATATTGATAAATGGATTTTGGGTAATTTTATTGATATGGAAAAAGAATATTTAAAATATTTAGATAATTATGAAATTGGTTTGGCTTTAAATATTTTAGAAAAGTTTTTCTGGAATTTTTGTGATAATTATATAGAAATAGTTAAACATAGGTTATATAGACCAGAAGAATTCGGTGAAAAAGCGAGATATTCTGGACAAAAAACTATTTATATATTACTTTATAAGTTATTACAAGATTTTAGTATTTTCTTCCCATTTATTACAGAAGAAATATATCAAGATATATATCATGATATGAAATCGATACACATTACTGAAATAAAATCTTTAAATTATTCCTTTGATGAAGAAATTGTTAATGGTAATTTAATGTGTGAAATAATAAGTATGGTAAGAGGTAAAAAATCAAGTAGTAATTTATCTTTAAAAACTATTGTAAAAAAATTAGAAATTGATTGTTCACCAAATCTAAAGAAAGCTATTGAAGAGGCAAATAAAGATTTTAAAGCTACACTTTTTATTAATGAACTGGTTATTAATAGTATTAAGGATGGTTACAAAATTAATGAAATTGATTTAGAATTGTAGAAATGGTTAATGTCTTTTTAACTTTGATAAGTTCTTTATTTGATAGTTTATATAAAATCAAATATTATTAGTACTCTAACACATAGAGTACTTTTTCTTATACTCCACTTTGACTATTATGAGGAAGATTTATTTTATATAAGGTTGAAAGGACAATAAATATATAAATGGTGATTCTCAAAGCAAAAACAGGCAATAAAGTTATGTAATATAAGTCTCAAACTAAAAACATGCAATTTTGATAGTAAAAAACGTGCAGTTACATTGAGAATTAAGATTTATTTAACAGGCAAATTACTAATTGACATGATTAAAAAAAAATGATAGAATATATGTGATTTTGATTGTGTATATTTTGTATTCAAATTATATATTTATCTTTAATCTTTAAAAAATGGAGGTTATATGAAAATTTGCTTTGTTCACGAAGAGTATCCAGAGGAAACTAATTTTGGTGGTATAGCTACTTATCAAAAAATAATGGCGGAGTATTATGCTAATAATGGTGATGATGTATTTGTTGTTACACGTGGAAAACACGATAGAAAATACGTAGAAAATAATGTTAAAATAATTAGAGTTTCTTCGGAAAATGATGTTACTAATATTGATTCGGTTAAAAACTATAGAAAAAAAGTTGCTCATGTACTATTTGAATTACAGAAAAATGAAAAAATAGATATTATTGAAACACCTGATTGGGGTGCAAATACTATATATTTCGAGCCTTTTAGAAATGTTCCTTTAGTTGTTAGATTACATACTCCACTTAAGATATGGTTAAAATACAATAATAATGATTTTGGTGCTTCTAAAAACATTATATTAAAATGGGAAGATACAATGTTAAAAAATGCTGATGCAATAACTTCATGTTCTGAATTATTAAAAGGTATGGTCATTGATCAATATGATATAAATAAAAATATAATTGTTATACCAAATCCTTACAATAATAAAGATTTTAATGTTGTTTCTAAAAAAGATAATAATAATTTAATATATGTTGGAAGTTTGGAAGAAAGAAAAGGAGTTATACTTTTAGCAAATGCTTTGAATAGAGTATTAAGTGATGTTGAAAATAATTATGTGTATGTTGTTGGCAAAGATACCAATCGAAATAATAAAAATATATCAACAAAAGAATATATGCTAAGTTTAATCGATGAAAAATATCATAACAGAATCAAATTTGTTGGACAAATTAGTAATAGCAGAGTTAATGAGTATTTAAATGATGCATATTTAGCAATATTTCCCTCATCATTCGATAATTATCCATATACAATATTAGAGGCCATGGCAAGTGGAAAATGTATTATTTGTAGTGATAACATTGGAAGTGCTGATTTAGTGCAATTAAATAATTACATTTTCAAAACTGGTGATTTAGATGATTTAATAGATAAAATATTATTGGCATTAAAAAATAAAAGTGACTTTATTAATTATGATAATGTAAGATTGGTTAATGAAGAATGCAATCAAAAATATATTTGTGAAAAAATGAAAAACGTGTACATTGATACAATTGAAGATTATAAGGATAAAAAAAGCAAAGAAAATGAAGCAATATGTGCATTAAAAAAAGTTATAAGGTTTAAAAAAATTTATAAAATTGAACAAGCTTCTGGGAATTTAGCCAATATAGTGTATATTGCGTTTACAGATGTTGGTAATTATGTTGTAAAAAGATATAATTATAATTATGATTTTAATCTTTGCAATGAGTTGTATGATGTTTATGAGATGAATAGTATTAGAGTCGTTAGACCAATAAATACTAGTGTTTTAAATGTTGATGGTATTTCTTATAATATTTTTAGTTATTTGAAACCTTCTATTGGGAAACTTTCCAGTGCATATGAGAAAAAGATAATTAATATTGAACGTAAAATAAACAGAAAGGCAAATATATTATCAAAATGTGATAAATATTATGATTATTTGTACGATTTGCAGTACTATAATAAGTTTGTTGAAAAAGACGAATTATTCACACTAAGGGTATATAATAAGATAAAAAATTTTTCATTGTTTAATGAACAATATTTAAATCATGGCGATTTGTCTTTAAGTAATATTGTTTTTCATGATAATCATCCTTACATAATAGATTTTGATGAAACTGTTATTACCACTAAGTTATATGATTATGCAGTTATGTTTGTAAAAAATCATATTAAAGATATCAAAATAAATTATGATAGTATTATAAATTATATTACTACAAATATTCCAGATGTTAATTATTCTGTTTCAGATTATTTGATAGTAATAAAATTTTATTTATGTAAAATTTTATTAGAGAAGTTTTATTTATATGAAAAAGGTAATATAGATTTATTTTGTGAGTTTCAGTTAAAAGATGATTATAAAAAATATGTTGAAATATTAAAATTGTTAATTGAAGGAGAAAATAGCAATGAATAAAATGATTATTGCCATAACTGGTCCATCTGGTGTTGGAAAGAGTACACTTAGTGATAAGCTAGTTAAAAATGATGGCTTTGTTGTACCAACGCATACTACTACAAGAAGCCCAAGAAGTGATGATGTAGTTGGATTTTATAGATATTTAAGTCACGACGAGTTTAAAAATGATGTTATTTTAAATAAATTTTTATATTGGTCTGGTGATAGTAACGTAATTGATAAAAAATATGGAAATTATTATGGTATGTTAAAATCGGATTATCACGATGTTTCAAAAAATGATAAAATTGTAATTTTTATATCTTATAAAGATATTGATTCTATTTTATATTTGAAAAGTATTGGATATAATATCGAAGTTGTAAATTTACTATATTATGATATAGATGAGAACATGATAATTAGACTTTCTGATGCGAGTAGAAATCATTCTGAAGAAGATATAAAAAGAAGAATTGAATGTGCAAAAAGTTATGAGGAACTATTTAGACAAAAGTTAGATGGTTATAATGTCTTGAAAATATATACCGATTTGTGTGATGAAGAAGAGACATATAATATTGTAAAAAAGAAAAAAATAAAGTGAGGTAAATAATAATGGAGTATTGGAATTTGTATGATTATAAAGGAAAAAAGAAAAATAAAATAGCAATCAGGGGAACAAAATTAAATAATGATGATTTTCATTTGGTTGTTAATGCTTGGATTTTAAATGATAAAGGTGAGTTTTTAATTACTCAAAGAGCTGCTAATAAGAGCCATCCACTAATGTGGGAATGTACAGGTGGTTCGGCTTTAATTGGTGAAAATTCATTGCAAGCGGCTATTAGAGAGGTAAAAGAAGAATTGGGAATAGATGTTTCGAATAGTTCTGCTACATTTATTGGAGAATCACGTAGATTTTATGATTCGTGTCCAGATATTTTACATGTTTGGTTGTTCAAGTCAAATGAAATAATTGATAATATTAAGATTCAGGAAGAAGAGATAAATGATGTTATGTGGGCTTCTAAAGAAAAGATCTTACAATTATTTAAAGATAATAAATTTGAAGCTAATTCATTTTTTAATAAAGTTATTAATATAAATAGTAATGAAAAAATGTATTATGTTGGTTTTAATGCAAACAATGCTATTTGTAATGAGTGTTTTCTTGATGGTGCAATTACCCTTAATCCAAATAGAGAAAAAGGAAATATATACTATACAAAAAATAGAGTTATTGATAAAACAAGTGAAGAATTTTTGCTTGATTATAAAAAATATCTTGTTAATACAATGGAAGAAATTACATTAAAATATAAAAACACTACTTTCTTAGCATTTAATAAAAAAATTAAGGAATTGCTAAATGATGAAAATAAATTTAACATATTAGGAGAAAAAGATTATTCTTTAATAGATAAACTAAATGATAAAAAATATACTAGAGAATTATTAAAAGATAAAGTTCCAATAATAGAAATGAATTGGATTGACAAAAAAATTAATTTTGATACTGCTAAAAGTATAACAAATTCAGAAAAAGTTGTTATTCAAGGGAAAGTTGGTGCAGGTGGAAATAATACATATTTTATAGATGCTGAAGAAAAGTTTAATAAGTATATTTCTATGTGTAATGATGAATATTATTTGTCTAAGTACATAGAACATTTGCCTATAAATGTAACAATAATAATAGGTAAAAATAATGATGTTATTTTGCCTACTTCTATTCAATTGATAAAATTAGAAAATGATAGATTTAAATATGTTGGTGCCGATTTTATTTATTCTCAGAAACTTAATGCCAAAATAAACGAACAAATAAAAAAATATTCTTCTATTATTATTGATGAGGTTAAAAAACAAGATTATAAAGGAATATTAGGTATTGATTATATTGTTGATGATAATGATAATGTATATTTTATGGAAATTAATCCAAGATTCCAATCATCATCATTCATTATTAATAATTATTTATCTAAATATTGCTTTACTTCAATTGCTGAATTGCATTATTTAGCAATTACTGATGGTTATATTGGAAATACATATTTAGACAAAGTTGATAATAGTTTTGTAAATTGTACTAGTATTAATGATTATGCAGAATTTGAGCACTATAAAACAATTAAAAATGGATATTATGCAAAAAACAAATCTTCAGTCTTTAGAAAGGTGTTTAATTATTCTATACTGAAAAATGGTTGCTTTCAAAAAAGAAAATGTGATAAATAATTAAAATTAATAATTTGAGTGGAGGGGGATTTTATGAATGAAATCGAATTAAAAAAAGAAAAAGTTAAATTAGAAGAAACATTAGAAATAATTCAAGAAGTATTAGGTGTTGAAAAAGAAAATTTAAAAAAAATATTTGATAATTTTATTGGTACTAGGGAAGAATTATGGAAAATTGCTGACAGAAAAAAAATGCATATAAGTAATTTGGAAGTTTCAACAAGTAAACCATATTTTGCTAGAATTGATTTTACTTCTGAGGAAGATGGAAAAACTAGTGTTGTTTATATTGGCAAGAATGGAGTGTCGAAGGGTTCTGATATTATAGTTACTGATTGGAGAGCACCTATAAGTTCTCTTTACTATGATGCGGAAATTGGTGATTGTAGTTTTAAAGCACCAAGTGGTGTGATAAAAGGAAATATGTCTTTAAAAAGACAATATGAAATCAATGATGGTAAACTTGAAAAATATTTTGATGTTGACTTAGTATCTCAAGATAGTTTACTTCAAAAATATCTTAACAGTAATAATGATGCTAGATTAAAGAGTATAGTTTCTACTATTCAAAAAGAACAGAATGATGTTATTAGAAGAGAACTTTATGACAATATAATAATTCAAGGCGTTGCTGGTTCTGGAAAAACTACAGTTGCGTTACATAGAATAGCATATTTAGTTTATAATTATATAAAAAAAGTTAGACAAAATCAGTATTTAGTAATAGGACCTAATCCAGTGTTTTTAAAATATATAAAGTCTGTTTTACCTGAGCTAGATGTAGATGGCGTTGCACAATGTACTTATGAAGATTTTGTGAGAAATTATATTGGTGAAAATATTAATATTAATTTGTCAGATAAAAAGGTTATTGATAGTATATTGGGAATAAATAATTCTGGAGTGGACAAGTTTAAATGTTCAATGAAATATCAAGATATGCTAGATAGATTTATGCAATTATATTTTTATAGTATTACTTCAAAACCATTAAGGCTAGGAAATTTTGAACTATTATCTAAAAAAATAATAACTCAAGTATTTAGAAATACTGAAAGTGATTTTTCTACTAGTCTAGATAATAGAATAGAAAATACAATTGATAGATTATGTAAAATTATAGAAGCTGATAATGATAAAATATTGCTTAGATATAGTGATTACTCATATGAACTATTTAAAACTGCAAAAACCGATATTGAAAAAGATAAAATGAGAAGAATGTTTGTAAAAGATAGAACAGAAATATCAAAAAACTGTAGAAGTACAATAAGAAAATATTTTAATAAATCAAAATTAAGTACAACGAAATTGTATAAATTGTTTATAAGTTCAATTTTTGATTTCGATATTTATCAATACGATAAATTAAATGATTTAAAAAAAGTTACAATGAAAAATATTAAGAATAATTCATATGATTTTGAAGATTTGGCGGCTTTATTGTATATTAAATTTTTAACTTCACCAAATAGGGAATATGATAAAATAAAACAAGTTGTAATTGATGAAGCACAAGATTTAGGTGAATTTAACTTTTTTACTTTGAAAAAAACATTGTCATTTGCTACCTTTAGCATTTTTGGTGATTTAGCTCAGTCTATTTATGACTATAGAGGCATTAATAGTTGGGAAGAAGTTAATGCAGTGATGTTTAATAATGCTGGAGAAATTATTAATTTTAATAAAAGTTATCGTACAACTGCAGAAATAATGGATGTAGCAGATGATGTGGCAGAAAGTATTGGCTTGGGACGTTCTGATTTAGTAGTTAGACACGGCAATGATGTAAAAATGACTGGATTAGATCAAAATAAAGATATTCCAGGGTATATTGCTAAAAAGGTATGTGAATATAAAGATAAGGGGTATAAAACAATTGCGATAATAAGTAAAACCGATATATTATCTGAGCAAATTAATAGAGAATTGCATGCCTTAGGATTTAATATACCAAATGTAACTATTAATGATGATTTAAGTAGTGACAAGTTTAAAATATGTACCATTTCTAATCAGATGGCTAAAGGTTTAGAATTTGATGCTGTTATAATTAATGGTGCAAGTGAATTGATTTATTCTTCTGAAAATTCACTTGATATGAAATTGTTATATGTTGCAATAACAAGAGCATTACATGAGTTAAATGTTGTGTATACTGGTACTTTAACAAAACCATTAGAAAATTATTTAAAAAAAAAAGATGAACAAAAAAAGCAATTAGTTTTAACAAAATAATTATATTGTCTTAAAACAATATTTTGTCACAATGATTTCTTATTATTATGGTTATTGTGACTTTGTTTTTAATAGTGATATAAAACAATGATGAAATAAAATATTATTAGTACTCTAACACATAGAGTACTTTTTCTTATACTCCACTGTGAATTGTTATGAGGAAGACTCTCTTTAGGAGGCTTACTCATACCCTGGAAGACTTATTTTATATAAGGCTGAAAGGGTAATAAATATATAAATATAATAAATTAACTAGATTTTTATTATAAAATTTGATAAAATAAAGAAGTAGGATGTGAAGTATATGTATTTAAAAGAAATAAAAGCATACGGATTTAAGTCTTTTGCAGATAAAACTTCGATTGAATTTGGTAAAAATATTAATGGTATAGTAGGACCTAATGGATCTGGAAAATCTAATATAGTAGATGCTGTAAGATGGGTACTAGGAGAACAATCTATGAAGAGTCTTAGAGGAGATAATTCATTAGATGTAATATTCTCTGGTAGTGATAGTAGAAGAGCTCTTAATAGTGCTTCAGTTACTTTAGTATTTGATAATACTGATAGAAGTCTTCCTATTGATTTTAATGAAGTATCAATAAAGAGAATGGCTTTTCGAACAGGAGAAAATGAATATTATATTAATAATGAAAGAGTAAGATTAAAAGATATAACTGAACTTTTAACTGATAGTGGTACTGCGAAAGAGAGTTTTAATATTATAAGTCAGGGTAAGATAGATGAAATATTATCTAATAAACCAGAAGATAGAAGAGTAATATTTGAAGAAGCAGCAGGAGTACTAAAATACAAGAGAAGAAAAGAAGAAGCAATTAGAAAATTAGATAAGACTAATCAGAATCTTAATAGGGTTAATGATATTATTAATGAATTAAATAGTAATATTATACCACTAGAAGAAGCTAGTAAGAAGGCTAAGAAATATATTGAATATAAAGATAGGTTATCTAATGTTGAAGTAGCTGTTATTGCTAAAGAGATTAAAGACTTAAACTTTGAATATCAAGAAGGTAAGAAAAGAATAGAAGAGTTAGAAAATGAAATTACTAAGGTATCTACTGATAGTAGTACTTATGATATTGATATACTTAAATATAAAGATAAGTTAAAAGAAGTAAGAGATAATATTAATAAGAGTCAAGTATTATTAATAGATTTATCTAAGAAGGAAGAGAAGATTACTTCGGATATTAGATTATTACAAGAGAGAAATAAATATAAGGGAGAGGAATCTCTTATTAGTAATAATATTATTGCTTTAAAAGAAGATATTCTTAGTATTAGGAATAAACTTACTAATTATAATAATGATATTGAAGTATTAGATAATAAGATTAGTAATATTAATAATAATATTAATGAATATAAAAGTAAGATAGATAATTTAATAGTTAGAAAGAATAATATTAATAATAATATTGTTAAGAATAATAGAGATATTGATAGTAGTACTTATAAAATTGATTACTTAGAGAATAATCTTAATAATAATTTATCAGTACCTAAACAGATTAAGAGTATTTTAGATAATCCTAAGTTTAATGGTATTCATAATGTTATATCTTCTTTAATTGAAGTAGATTCTAAGTATAGTGTATGTATTAATACTGCTCTTGGAGGAGCATCTTCTTATTTAGTCGTTGATACTCCGAATATTGCTAAAGAGTTAATTTATTACTTAAAGAATAATAATTTAGGTAGGGCTACTTTTTATCCATTATCAGTTATTACTGGTAGATATATTGATGATAATACGATTAATAGTATTAGTAGTGAAGATGGTTATATAGGTATAGCAGCTGATTTAGTTAGTTATGATAATAAATATAGTAATATTATTAGTAATGTTTTAGGTAATATTATTGTAGTAGATTCTATTGAGATGGCTAATATTATTAGTAGTAAAATTAATAAGCGATATAAGATTGTTACTTTAGATGGACAAGTTATTAATGTAGGGGGCTCTTTAACTGGTGGTAGTCAGGTAAAGGGTGTTAGTTCGATATCTATTAAATATGAAATAGAGGAAGAAAAGAAGAAAAAAGATATTCTTAGTAGTAAGAATAAGGAATTACTTAGAGAAGTTGATAATATTGATAAAGAGATTAATTCTTTAAATAGTTCTTTATATAAATATAAAGAAGAGAGAGTTGAATATTTTAGTAAGAAAGAGGCTATTACTAGTGGTATTACTAGTAGTACTAATATATTAGAAGAAAAAGAGAAAGAGCTTAGGGATTTGACTAATATATCTAATAATGAGAGTGAGGAAGATAATTTAATTAATTCTTTATATAGTGTTAAGGAAGAGATATCTAATTTGAGTAAGAATATTGCTTTACTTAAAGAAAGTGAGAATAAATATAATGATAGTATTAATGAATTAGAGGAGACTAGAAGTCATAGTAATAGTCTTACTAGTAAGAAAGAGAGAGAACTTAATAATCTTAATATTATGACTAATAGGATTGATGTTAAGTTAGATAGTTTATTGGAGAATCTTACTAATGATTATAATATGACTTATGAGTTTGCTAGTGAGAATTATAAGTTAGATATGGATATTGATACTGCTAAAAGGGAAGTACTTAAGTTAAAAGATAATATTAGTATTCTTGGTAATGTTAATTTGGATGCTCCTGAAGAGTATGAGAAGGCTAAAGAGAGATTTGATTTTTTAAATGGTCAGAAGGAAGATTTAGTTAATGCTGAGAATACTTTATATGATATTATTAAAGAGATGGATATGGTTATGAAAGATAAGTTCTTAGATACTTTTGAAAAAGTTAAAGTTGAATTTAAGAATGTTTATAGAGAGTTATTTAAGGGTGGTAAGGCTGAGTTATCACTTACTGATCCTGATAATATATTAGAGACTGGTATTGAGATTAAGGCTGAACCTCCTGGTAAGAAACTACAGAGTATTAGTTTATTATCTGGTGGGGAGAAGACTTTTACTGCTATTTCATTATTGTTTGCTATACTAAACATTAGACCAGTACCATTTTGTTTATTTGATGAGGTAGAGGCAGCACTAGATGATGCTAATGTTGAGGCTTTTGGTAAATACTTAGATAAGTATAGGGATAATACTCAGTTTATTATTATTACTCATAAGAAGAAGACAATGGAGTATGCGGATATTTTATATGGTATTACAATGGAAGAGTCTGGTGTTAGTAAGATTGTATCTGTTAAATTAGAAGATATTAAGAAAGATTAATTTAGGAGGGCTTTATTGTGTTAATAGTAGATAAAATTAAAGAACATAGAAATAATGTTCCAAAGGAGTTAGAAGGTATTGATGAATTAGATTCAACTACAAAAGATTATATGTTATATAAGTTTTTGAAAGATAATTTAAATGATTATCCATATTTATTAGAAGAACTTCCAGTATATTTTATGGAAGAAATATTAATTAATGAAATAAATAGTTATAATTTTGAAAGATATTTTACGGATAATGTAATTAAAAAATTAAATGAAGGAACTGGTAAATTACGAACGATATTGCTTAATCATATAGAATATGCTAATTTAATTCCAAAGTTAACTACAGAAAAAAATTATATGCCATCTTCTATATATTTTAATAATGAAGAAAAATGGGTTTCAATTTCTAAGTATTTAGCTTTATTTCAAAGTAGATATGGTAAAAAAGAATTAATTTCATTTTTAAATAGTTTTAACGATCGTAATTCTTGTGAAAATTTGTTTAAAGAAATGGAAGATAGTGATTTCTTTTACAATGCTTTATTTGATGATGATGATATTATAGAATTGGTAAAAGGTAATTTTGGTAAGAATTTAAATAATGATTCTTTTAGTAAACTAATTAGCAAAATGAGTAGTTTAGATAATCCTAATAAGTATATGAATCTTCTTCTTGATAATAATATTTATGATAGATGTAAAAAAGATATTAGTGTTTCTTATTTGACAAGATTGTTATTTGAAAAAGATGTAAGTTTAATTAGTGATATAAATATTAATAATTTAAGTAATATGGAACTAGATATTATGAATTCCTTTATTGATGAGTTTAATGCTGAGAATGGATTTTATACACAAAAAACATCTGATTTTATAAATAAAATATTATTAAATAAAGATAATAAGATAGTTAGTACTTTATTTGTTAAGACAATATTTAAAGAATTATTGAAACAACAAACTGATTTAATTTATAAATTTCCATTAATTGAAAATTATCCTGGTAATATTGAGGATATTTTTGATGATGATTTTATTTTAAATAATGATGGTTTTATTTTGAATTCTATTGATAAGATTGCAAATGTTAGTAATCCTTCCTTTATTAAAAAGATATTTGAGATAATAGTACATCGTTATCCAGAAAAAATATTTCAAATTATAGGAATGGGGAAATATACAGATATTATTGATAGTATTATAGATGAAAAAATTATAAGATCTATTATTAGTAATAAAGATATGTTTAATATGTTATTTTTGCATGCTAATGATGGAAGCGTGGAGAAAATATTTCATAGTAGGGCATTTAGAAATGTTATAGATAATGATAAAGAACTTACATTTGGTATTATGTATTTTATTAATCTTTATGATGTTCATAATGAGTATATTGATCATTTGAATAAAAATTTTGCTATGATTCAGAATGTTAGACCTGAATTATCTTGGTTTAATTCTTCTTTTAAAAAGGAATTACTTGAAGATGAAGTAATTAATGTATTAGGAGTTGATTATTTAAATATTGTTTTAAATTTTGATACAATTGCTACTGATGCTGTAATAAGAGCTTATAATAATCATAATTTATATGAGTTGAAAGAATATACTGATTTTATTGTTTCGATTACTAAAAATATAAGAGATATTAATAAATCGATAGGATTTTTTGATAGAGTTAGTGTATTATATAATGATATTAAAGATAAAGATTTGAATATACATCAAAAAGAACTTTTTTTAGAAATTGCTAAAACTGGTAATATAAATAATGTTAAAAATTATGAGGAGTTAAATAATTATTTTGATTTTAAAGCTAGTAGGGTATATAAAAATCAAGATATAACTGAAGTTGATTTTAATAGATTGTTTTTAAATCGTAATGGTATGTTAGATAATTACTTTAATATTTTTCGTTATACTAGAGAAGATTTTGAATATCTTAAATATAAATATTTAGATACGGGAGTAATATCAGAAAAAGAATTTTTATATTTGTTGGATGTATATAAATTACATGATGAAATTTTTAATCAAAATAAAGATATTCCTCTTTGGGATGTTTTAAATAATTGGCCATATAAAGATATTATATCTATTGATACAATATTTGCTAAGTTAGATAAGGCTTGGGCAGATGAGAGAAAAGGTATGCTTACTAGTCCTGATGAACTTAGAAGGGCTGCTTTAGAGGGTAAGGCTAATATTGAATATGTAGATGGAGTAGAAGTTATTACACTTATGGGATGTGATTATAAATTTGTTATTTCTTCTATGAGAGCAATAAAGGAAAGCAATAAAACAGATAGTGGTAATACGATTAGTAATGGAGTTGCTTATGTTTTCCCTAAGATAGTAGGTGAAAAACTTAAGAGTAAATATGGTAAAGACTTTGCTAAGCAAAGTAATTATGAAATATTAGCTAATAATCCAGAATCTTGGTATGAGATTGAAGGAGTTTCTACTATATCTTCTTCTACAGATATGCCAGAATTACCTATTGGAAATAGATTTGATTATGGGTATGCTTGGGGAAGTGGTACTGATATTAAAATATGTGGAGTTGATGCTGGTGATGCTGGTGTTTCTCATGACCCAAGATCAAGTGGATATATTGGAAGAGGTCGTTTTAATACAAAGAAAAAAGAATTTTATAAAAAGACTAGGTATTTAAATGAAATATGGGAGGATCGTTTTTGTCCGGATTTAGTAGATGGTAAAATTAAAAGGGTAAAACCTGAATTTATTAAAAATGTAAACAATCTTCCCAAGTCTGTTAGATATGCAAAGTTTTTTGGTTGTCCAGTGATAGCTGTAGATAAAAGTTATTATCATAATTTTGAGGAGCAAAAGTTTTTGACTCTTACTAAAAGTGTATTAGAAGATAGTGATATGTCTAAATTTGGTGAATATATTTATTCTCCGGTTTCTTCTGCTACTACGGAAGAGATGGTACAGCAGGTAGTTCATGCACTTCAGATGAATTGTTATGCTGGCAAAATAACTGAGTATGATTTATTTAAAAAGTTAACTGATGTTAAGTGGACGGTGTATGAGGAATTTGGTAAATCTTCGGTGTTGTTTAAGGAACTTGAAAATGAATGTAGTAAATATATGGGGATGCAAGAAGAGGTATTAGATGGTAATAGGGCTAGATAATTCTTTTTCTTCCCCTTCATCCTAAAAGTATTTCGGGGTATGATGAAGCCTTTGGTCTTCATCATAGAGAGTTTGGCAATTACTTTGTATATATGTTATAGTAATTTTAGGGGGAAGTATTATGAATGATATTGATAGAATTAAATTAGAAGTTATTAATAATAGATTAAAATACAATGAATTATTTGAATTATATATTAGGTATTTAAAAATAAGGCAAGGGATGATGAATAAGATACCTAGTTATAGAAATGATTATAAATATTATGTTAATAGTAGAAATACTAATTGTTATGCTTATGCTTTTAGATTTGATCTACCTGATTATTTTGATGAAGCATTTAAGTATTTTGATAGTATTGGATTTTATTTTGAGCCTGGATGTTTTAGTAATATTTTTGATATTAATAGTGAGAGTAAGTTACTTGAGGCTTTGTATAGTGATCTTAATATACTTGGTATTAAGTATAGTGATAAGATAGATAGTGATTATTTATATAAAGTAGCAGTATTTCAAGAATATGATTTTTTATATGATAAGAATGGTGTTCCTGATTTTCATTTCTGTAGATTAAATAATAATAATTTATGGTCATGTAAGAATGGAATTAGAGGTAAGATAGAGAAGATTAATACTCCCAAGGCTTGTTTTACATATAAATTAGTAAAGATATTAGACATTAATAAGTAAAATAGATGTCTAATTTTTGTTTTAAGGTTAAAATTAATTTATTTTGGTTGACTTTTGTAGTTAGATATACTACAATTAATGGGCTAACTTCAAGTTAGCAGAAGGAAAGGGTGATATGGATGAATATAAAAAAATATGAAGAAATTAAAAGAAGAATAGTAGCTTTAGCACTTGCTTCAAGTATTGGATTTACTTCTTTTGCTTTAAGTGGCTGCAAGAGTAAGAATGATATAATTGATGGGGAAGCTTCTAATGGATATAGTAGTGTTTTAGATAGAGATAATAGTATAGATATGAATAATAGTGGAGAATGGTTTTGTGATGTTTGGGCTGAAGACTATGATAATAATAAAATTAGTGGTATTAAGTTTGAACTTCGTGATAATAAAAATAATTTAATTGAAGAATGGACTAGTAGTAATACTCCTCATAGAATTACTGGACTTAGTGCTGGTAAATATATTATTAATGAAATAAATGTAGTAGGAGATTATATGACTTCAAATAATAATTATACTTATGAAATAAATACTTATGAAAGTAATCAAAATGTACTTGCTATTAAACATATAAAGAAAGGAGTAGTATTAGAAGATAAGACTAATAATATATTAAATACAGGAAAGAAAGAATATATAGATGATAAATTATTTGTTTTGAAACTTAAAGAAAGTTATTTGAATAAAATGAATAACAAGGATTTTATTATTGATAGTAATAATAAAAATATCGATATTAATGATATACCTAAATATCTTGTATTAAAAGGAAGCCAAATGGAAAGAAATGACAGTATTTCTATAGGATCTATTCAATATAGTTTTAGGGATGTTATTACTTTGAATGATGATGATGTCTCAGAGACCGAGGCTTCTATTACATGTAATAAAGATGGTAGTTATCAAACTATTTTATATCGTACTTATTTAGGCTTAAAAGGATCTATATATAATGATAATTTATATATAGTACCTATTGATGATTTAACTAAGGAAGAATTAAATGAGTTAATTGAAGAACATAAAGATAATACTAATGTTATGAGTGTATTAAAAGCAAGGGGTTATTATAATGATGATTATAGTATAAATAAAACTAGAGTATTGGTAAAAAATAAATAAACTTATTAAATGTTATTGCTAAATTTTAGTAATTATGGTATATTTTATGTGTAAGGTAAAAATACTGATTTGTTTATAGAGTTAATTGATTAAAAGATCCCAAATAATTCGCAAATCAACAATAAAGTACGAGAGGAGACCCTGCCTATGAATAGAAGGATATTAACAAAAGTTAATTACTTGTTAACATGTATCAATGTTCGCGTTGGAGGTTGTATTCTAAATATAAATAATAATATTAATAAAGATTATGAAGTAACTAGTAGTAATACTAGTCTTTCATAGTCTTTTTGTGATGGTGATTTTAATGAAGAAAAGATTGATTGTAGTAGAAGTAATTTTACTTAGTATCTTAGCAATACTAGGTTTATATCAAACATTTGCATTAAGTGGGGTGATTACTACTGTTGATGATGAATATAATTTTTCTATTATTGATGAGAATACTATTGAGGTACCTGCTAAAAAGTCAAAAACTATTTATTATAAAACAACGAATACTAATAAAGGAAAAGTCAAATATGGAATAGGTTATACTGGTAGTAATATTAAAGTAAAATATTTTGCTGATACTATTGATCCGGTAACAGGTTTAATTAATTATGGGGAAACTAAGTTTATTAAATTAAAATTAATAAATAATAGTACTACTAATACTAATGTTGTATTAAATACAATTTTGGGTTATGAGAAAGGTGGTGACTTGATAGTTCCAAATGGCATGACATTGGTAACAGAAAAAATAGATGCTTCTAATATTATTCAAATGTCTGAAGAAGCAACATCAGAAAGTTCAACCTTTTTAGGTAGTAGTTTAATGAGAAGTAGTATTAATAGTATAACAATTGCTTCTGATAATATTGTACCTACTACTGCAATTGGTAGTATTGATGTATCAAAAAACAAAGATGGAACTGTTATGATGTGGTGGTTTAATTCTAGTACTTCTAATATGTATGATGTATTTATTGGAAGTGAAAGTGGGATAACTTCGGCTTATAATTGTTACAAAATGTTTTCTTGGCTTACTAATTTAAAAACAATTGATTTAACATATTTAGATACTTCAACTGTTAGTGATATGAGTTATATGTTTTTTAAAACATCTTCTATTGAAACATTAGATTTAACATCTTTAAATACATCAAATGTAACTAATATGAAAGCTATGTTTTCTGGATGCATGCAACTTAAAAATGTTGATGTAAGTAATTTTAATACTTTGAAGGTAACAAGTATGATTGATATGTTTTGCAATTGTCAAGCTATCAAGACCTTAGATTTATCTAGTTTTGTTACTTCTAATGTTACTTCTATGAGTGGAATGTTTTATCAAAATTATAATTTGATTGATCTTGATATAAGTAATTTTAATACTATTAATGTTACTGACATGCAACAATTATTTAATGGTTGTAAAAGTTTAACAAATATAAATTTATCTAGTTTTAATACTAGTAAGGTTACAAATTTTTATTATATGTTTAACGAATGTAATTCATTAACAGAAATTAATTTATCTAATTTTGATACTAGTTCTGTTACTAATATGGTAGGTATGTTTAGAAAATGTACTTCACTAAAAAAATTAATTTAAGTAGTTTTATTACTAATAAAGTCACTAATACATATTATATGTTTTTAAATTGTACTTCTGTCACTGAAATAGATATAAGAAAAGCTGATTTTTCAAATGTAACAAATTATAATCTTATGTTTTCTGAAATACCTAAAACTACTAAAATATATGTTAAAGATAATAATGTAAAAACTTGGATTAGTGAAAAATTTACTAATTTGACAGGAATAACAATAGTATAATATTTAAACTACAAGAAATTGTAGTTTTTTAACCTGATGATATGTATATGATGCTAATATAAGATTTAACTCAAGAAGAAATTAATGAATTATTTAATGAATATCAAGATAATGAAAGTATTAAATAAAAAATAGTATTGTAATTAAGAAGTATTTATATGTAAGGATGTTTGTTACTATGAAAAATCTGCTATTTAGAGGTATAAATCTAATCTAAATAAAGTAACTAGTAGTAACACTAATATTTCATAGTCGGATAGTTTATTATTTCTTATTCCTAGACTATAAAATAGGCTAGGAATGACATGAAAATACCTTGGATTTTCATGGAAGGTAGTATTATTTTAATAATTTTACATAGAATAGAGAGAAAATATTTAAAAAATACTTGACTAATATTTTTAAAAATGATATATTATTGTTGCTGGTATTTTTAGGTTTTGTCTTGGACAAAACTTATATTAAATATAAAAAATGAAACACCAGGATATGTGTAAGAAAGGAGTGAGAAAATGCCTACAATTAACCAATTAACTAAGAAACCTAGAAGTAAGAAAGTAAGAAAGAGTAAATCTCCAGTATTATTAGTAGGAAAAAATAGTATTCAAAAGAAACAAACTGTACAAGTATCACCTCAAAAAAGAGGAGTATGTACAAGAGTTGGTACTACAACACCTAAGAAACCAAACTCAGCATTAAGAAAATATGCCAGAGTTAGATTATCTAATGGTATGGAAGTTACTTGTTATATTCCAGGAATTGGACATAATTTACAAGAGCACAGCGTTGTTTTAATTAGAGGTGGTAGAGTAAAAGACTTAATCGGTGTTAGATATCACATCATTAGAGGTACTTTAGATACTGCTGGAGTTCAAAATAGAAAACAAGGTAGAAGTAAATATGGTGCTAAAAGAGAAAAGAAATAATTAAATAATAAATAATATTAATGGAAGGAGGATTTAGACTATGAGAAAGAGAAGAGCAACTAAAAGAGATGTATTAGCAGATCCTATATACAATTCTAAAGTAGTTACTAAATTAGTTAACCACATTATGAAAGATGGTAAAAAAGGTACTGCACAAAACATTATATATGATGCTTTTGATATAGTTAAAGAAAAGACTGGCGAAGAGGCTATGGTAGTATTTGAAAAGGCTATGAATAATATTAAACCTGCTCTTGAAGTTAAATCAAGAAGAGTTGGTGGAGCTAACTACCAAGTACCAGTTGAAGTTAAACCTGATAGAGCTCAAGCTTTAGCATTTAGATGGCTAGCTCAATATGCAAGACTTAGAAATGGTCATTCTATGGCTGAAAATCTTGCTAATGAAATTATTGATGCCTCAAATGGAACTGGTGCATCAGTTAAGAAGAAAGAAGATACACATAAGATGGCAGAAGCTAATAAAGCATTTGCTCATTATAGATGGTAATTATTACTGTAATTTAGTAATTATTTAAGGAGATTAATAAATGAATGAAAATGATTCTAAAGATATAACATTTGTTTATAGCAATAATGATTTAAGTTACTATAATATTAGATTTGCTTTCGATAAATTACTTGGCCCACTTGCTACTGCTAGTGAGTATGAAGAATTTGGCAATAAGAGAGAAGAATATTCTGATATTTTGAAAATCGTAGCTAAATGGTCTTGTGAGTATGAAGATAAAAAAACTTTGATATATATTGATTATAAAGAGATTTTATCTGTATACTATAAGGTAGAAGAGTTAAATGATGACTTACTTGCTAATTCAAAAAGTGAAATTTCTGATGAAATAGTAATTTGGCTGTGGGAAATAATGGTATTAAGAAAGAAGCAGATTGATAATTATAATAATGGGAAATAATTACTAATAAACGTGATTATTAGTTGAAGTTTTATAATGTGATTTAGCATTATAGTAGATATGAAGAAAATATTGATTGTGCATTTTAAAGTATAAATAGAGAGGAAAAATAGTATGGAATACAATGAACTAGAAAGAATATTGTTGTATTTGTCTAATTCATTAAATGAAAGTAATGATACTATCTTTAAAGAAAAGGTAAGTTATTTTAAAAGTGAATTGGAAAGATTAAAATATAATATTCCTTCTATTGAAGAGATTGAGAAATTGCATAAACTTGAGATTGAATTAGAAACAAAATATGATTTACTTTTGGAATTAAACAATTATTTTGATCCTATATACATAAAATTGCTAGATGATATACACAAAAGGAAAGTTAATGAAATTAGGAATCAAAATAGATTGAAAAGAGAGGAGAAAATAAATGGAAAATTTTGATGCTGATAAAATTAAAGATATGGAATATGATCCTAGTAGGGGTAGATATGTTGCAAAAGATGGAAGAGAATTTAAATCAACCCCTTATTCTAATGGTACTGGCTATAAGTATGATTATTATGGTAGTACCACGTATAAGAATGCCAAACACAATTCTACACACGTAAAGTCTGATTTAAACGAAAACTGGACAAGAACTGATAATAATAGAGATGATAATACAAGTAATAGCAGTAAGGGTAGTGGATGTTACTTGACTACTGCTTGCATGAAACATTATTTAAATAATTTTGACGATAATTGTTATGAACTTTCTGTACTTAGATGGTTCAGAGATAATTTTGTTTCTAATGAAGATATAGAACATTATTATAATACTGCACCTTATATAGTTGAAGGTATAGAAAAAGAAGATAACAAAGATATTGTTTATGATTATATTTATGATAATGTAGTAGATTATTGCGTTAATGCTATTGAAAATGGAAATTATATAGAAGCATATAAGAGGTATAAAGATAGTATTATTAATCTTGAACAATTATATGCAAGAAAAGAATTAGGTAAAAGACTTATTAAAACTTTAAATTAATAATTACTAATAAATTAAATAATAAATGAAAGGAAAATGAATTATGGCTCGTGAAATAAGCTTAGAACATACAAGGAATATTGGAATCATGGCCCATATTGATGCAGGTAAAACTACTTGTACTGAAAGAATATTGTTCCATACTCATAAGATACATAAAATCGGTGAAACACACGATGGTGCATCACAAATGGACTGGATGGAACAAGAGCAAGAGAGAGGTATTACTATTACTAGTGCCGCTACTACTGCATTCTGGAAGGGTTATAGATTTAATATAATTGATACTCCAGGACACGTTGACTTTACTATTGAAGTTCAAAGAAGTCTTAGAGTACTTGATGGTGCTGTTTTACTTATTGATGCTCAAGCAGGTGTTGAACCTCAAAGTGAAACAGTATGGAGACAAGCAAATGAATATGGTGTACCTAGAATTATCTTTGCTAATAAGATGGATAAAATGGGAGCTGATTTCTATTTTAGTTTAGGTACTATTAAAGATAGATTAGGAGCAAATACTGCTGCTATGGAACTTCCTATTGGAGCTGAATCTGATTTTAATGGTGTAATTGATCTAGTTACTATGAAAGCATATCACTTTGATGGTAAACAAGCTGAAGATTATACTGAAATTGAGATTCCTGAAGATATGAAGGATAAAGCAGTTGAATATAGAAATATATTAATTGAGGCTGCTGCTGATTTTGATGAAGATTTAATGATGAAATATTTAGATGGTGAAGAAATAGGTGTTAGTGAACTTAAGAAAGCTATCAGAAAGGGTGTATTAAAAGCAGAATTCTTCCCTGTTATGTGTGGAACTGCTTTAGGTAATATGGGTATTAAGTTACTACTTGATGCTGTTGTTGATTATTTACCTGCTCCTACTGATGTTGAAGCTATTGAGTGTACTGATATGAAAGGAAATGTAGTACTTAGACATCCATCTGATTCTGAACCATTTACTGCATTAGCATTTAAGATTGCTACTGATCCATTCGTAGGAAGACTTACTTTCTTTAGAGTATATTCTGGTACTTTAAAGAGTGGTTCTTATGTACTTAACTCTACTAAAGATGTTAAGGAAAGAATTGGTAGAATACTACTAATGCATGCTAATCATAGAGAAGAGATTCCAGAAATATATGCTGGTGAAATTGGAGCTGCTGTAGGTCTTAAGAATACTACAACTGCTGATACTCTATGTGATGAGAAGAAACCTGTTATCATGAAAGGTATGGAATTCCCTGAACCAGTTATTACTCAGGCTGTTGAACCTAAAACTAAAGCAGACCAAGAAAAGATGGGTATTGCCCTTCAAAAACTTGCTGAAGAAGATCCAACATTTAGAATGCATACTGATCCTGAAACTGGTCAAACTACTATCTCTGGTATGGGTGAGTTACACCTTGATATTATCGTAGATAGAATGAGAAGAGAATTTAATGTTGAAGCTACTGTTGGTGCTCCAATGGTTGCTTATAGAGAAACTATTACACAAACTGGTGAGTGTGAAGGTAAACATATTAAACAATCTGGTGGACGTGGACAATATGGACATGTTTGGATTAGATTTGAACCAAATCCTGAGAAAGGTTATGAATTTGTTGATAACATCGTTGGTGGTGTTGTTCCTCGTGAATACATCTCAGTTATCGATAAAGGATTACAAGATGCTATGCAAACTGGTATTCTAGCAGGATACCCTATGGTAGATGTTAAGGCTACATTATTTGATGGTTCATACCATGATGTAGACTCATCTGAAATGGCATTTAAGATTGCAGCATCACTTGCTTTAAAAGAAGCTAAAAACAAATGTAAACCTGTACTACTTGAACCAATAATGAAAGTAGTAGTTACTGCTCCAGATGAATATACTGGTGCTGTAATTGGTGACTTAACTGCAAGACGTGGTAAACCACAAGGACAAGAATCAAGAGGAAATGCTATTGCATTTACTGCAATGGTACCACTTGCTGAAATGTTTGGTTATGCTACTAGTTTAAGAAGTTCTACTCAAGGTAGAGGTAACTATGTAATGGAACTTGACCATTATGAAGAAGTTCCAAAATCAATTGCTGATGAAATCATCAAAAAAAATGGTGGAAATTAGTAAAAACACTTGAAAAAATACAATAATATGATAAAATATATATTGTAATATTAAAGAAAGAGAGGAAATTAAAATGGCAAAAGCTAAATTTGATCGTTCAAAACCACACGTTAACATTGGTACAATTGGCCACGTTGACCATGGTAAAACAACATTAACTGCCGCTATTACAAAAGTTTTAGCTGCTAAAGGTGGAGCTGAATTTATGGATTATGCAAATATCGATAAAGCTCCAGAAGAAAGAGAAAGAGGTATTACAATCAACACTGCACACGTTGAATACCAAACTGATAAGAGACACTATGCTCACGTTGACTGTCCAGGACACGCAGACTATGTTAAAAACATGATTACTGGTGCTGCTCAAATGGATGGAGCAATCCTAGTTATTGCTGCAACTGATGGTCCTATGGCTCAAACAAGAGAGCACATCTTACTTGCTAGACAAGTTGGTGTACCTAGAATGGTTGTATTCTTAAATAAATGTGATATGGTTGATGATGAAGAATTATTAGACCTAGTTGAAATGGAAGTAAGAGAATTACTTACTGAATATGGATTTGATGGAGACAATACTCCAATCATTAGAGGTTCTGCTCTTAAAGCTCTTGAAGGAGATCCTAAGTATGTTAAGGCTATTGAAGACTTAATGGATGCTGTTGATGAATGGATTCCAACTCCTGAAAGAGATAATGACAAACCATTCTTAATGTCAATTGAAGACGTATTTACTATTACTGGTAGAGGAACAGTTGTTACTGGTAGAGTTGAAAGAGGACAATTAAAACTTAATGATGAAGTTGAAATCGTTGGTTTAAAAGATACTAAGAAAACAGTTGTTACTGGTATTGAAATGTTTAGAAAACAACTTGACTATGCTGAAGCTGGAGATAATGCTGGTGTATTATTAAGAGGAATTGATAGAAGTGAAGTTGAAAGAGGACAAGTTCTTGCTAAACCTGGAACAGTTCATCCACATAAAAAATTCAAAGCACAAGTTTATGTACTTTCTAAAGAAGAAGGTGGAAGACATACTCCATTCTTTACAAACTATAGACCTCAATTCTATTTCAGAACTACTGACGTTACTGGTGTAGTTACATTACCAGAAGGTACTGAAATGGTTATGCCTGGTGACAATGTTACTATGACAGTTGAATTAATTGCTCCAATCGCAGTTGAAAATGGTACTAAATTCTCTATTAGAGAAGGTGGACACACTGTTGGTGCTGGATCAGTTACTGAAATTATTGAATAATTAAATTAAAGATACTCATTTGAGTGTCTTTTTTCTATAAAATTTAGTTGATAATAAAATAATAAAAATTGTGTATAATATTAATGCAAATGATAATTTGCCAATTTTATGCAATGGTATTTACTTTTGGCATAAAATATAGTATATTATTATTGCATTTGATGCATGCACTAATAAGAAAATGTTTCTCGCTTCCAGGTGGCTTGCGAGTAATAAGTAATCCTGGTCGACAATGTTTCTCGCTTACGGGTGGTGCGAGTAATAAGTAATCCCGAGCGAAAATGTTTGAAAACTCTTACTTTTTAAGTAGAGTTTTCTTTTAATTTATGATAGTTTTAAGGAGTTAATGAAGCTTAATACAAGGGGAATAAAGGTATTTTTTACTGATATAGATAAAATGAAAGAGCAGATGTTAGAAGAATTAAAAGTTTCTAGTAAATAGTTATAAGTTTTATTTTTTAGATAGTAGTGAAAAGAAATTATATTACTGCTCGTTTAAGACGTTTGGAACAGGATATTTAATATCATTATCCTTAGTGATACTAGTTCTTTTCTTTCTTTTAGATATTCACTGTGAATATAATAGATATGGATGATATTCATTTCTAGACTATAGGCTAGAAATGACATGAAATGACCTTGGCATTTCATGAATTGATTTATCTGGATATATTGATGGGGGTAGATAATACTCATGGTGGTAGTTTTTATTTAGTAGATAGTACTGGATATGTGATTAAAGATTTAATTTTTGAATTACTTGAAGGTGATATTAATGGAAGGTATTTTAGTAAGAATATTTTATTTAGATTTGAAGATGATACTATACTTGATGTTATGACTAATTTAACGGGAGATATTAATACTTCTAATATAGAATTAAAAGATGTTACTTTACTTATGAAGAAGATACATGAATAAGGAGTACTTTAATGGTACTTTTTTTCTTTACTTTAATTGTTATATTTGATATAATTAGTAAGAAATGAGGCGTATTATGAAAGTTAAATATACATTATTACATAAAGATAAAGATACTAAGGCTAGATATGGAACATTAGAGACTAACTATGGTAAGTTTGAGACTCCGATGTTTATGCCAGTAGGTACTCAGGCTACTGTTAAGACTCTTGATCCAGAAGAAATTAAAGAGATAGGAGCAGGTGTTATATTATCTAATACTTATCATTTATGGCTTAGACCAGGAGAAGATATTGTTGCGAAAGCAGGAGGGCTTCATAAGTTTATGAATTATGATGGTCCTATTCTTACTGATTGTGGTGGTTTTCAGGTATTTAGTTTGGCTAAACCTAAGGATATTAGTGAAGAGGGAGTAGTATTTAAGAGTCATATTAATGGAGAGAGGTTATTCTTAACACCTGAGAAGAGTATTGAGATTCAAAATAAATTAGATAGTGATATTGCTATGAGTTTTGATGAATGTCCTCCATATCCTGTAACTCATGAATATATGAAGAATAGTGTTGAGAGAACTATTAGATGGGCTAAGAGAGGGAAGGCTGTTTTTAATAATCCTAATCAAAGTTTATTTGGTATTGTACAGGGAGGAGAATTTGAAGATTTAAGAGAATGGTCTTGTAAAGAGACGGTTAAATTAGGTTTTGATGGTTATTCTATTGGTGGTACTTCAGTAGGAGAAGATAAACCGACGATGTATAAGATGATTGAATATGGTATTAAATATTTACCAGAAGATAAACCTAGATATTTAATGGGAGTAGGAGAACCTACTGATTTATTTGAAGGGGTAGAAAGAGGAGTAGATATGTTTGATTGTGTACTTCCTACTCGTCTTGCTAGACATGGTCATGCTTTTACTAGAGATGGTAAGATTAATTTAAGGAATGCTAAGTATAAAGAAGATTTTACTCCAGTAGATGATAGTTGTGACTGCAAATGCTGTAAAAATTATACTAAGGCTTATATTAGACATCTTTTAGTAGCAGATGAGACTTTAGGTCAAAGACTTTTATCTATTCATAATTTAAGATTCTTAATTAGAATTATGGAAGAGATAAGAGAAGCTATTAAAGAAGATAGATTCTTAGAATTAAAAGAAGAATTTTATAATAATTATAAAAAGAAATAATATACTTATTAGAGGTGAAGGGTAAGATGAAGAAAATATTAAAGATTAATGGAATGAATTATTTGGTGTTAATATTTTTTGAGATGGTATTTGCTCTCATCTCTTTTGATATTTATTCTAAGGGTGAAGTACTTAGTATACTTATATATTCTTTATTTGTTTCTTTTATTATGACTATTTTAATGACTATATGGAGTGAGAAGGTAAATAGAATATTTGGTTATATTATTTATTTTATTTTTTGTTTTTGGTTTGCTTTAGAGACGATATTTAAGGCTTTCTTACAGACTTTCTTTTCTTTAGATTGTTTTAAGTTATCTGATCAGGCTATGGGGTTTGCTGGGGAGACTATTAAGGTTATTGTTAGTAATATCCACTATTTGGTATTGTTCTTTTTACCTTTTATTTTACTTATTATTTTTAGAAGAAAACTAGATTTTGATATAAAGGGTAATAAGAAGTATTTATTTGGTTATATTATTCTTATTCCTTTATCTTTCTTATCTTATAGACTATATATTAATAGTACTAAGAATAGTAGTGATATTTCTTTATATGATTTATATTATAATACAAATAATATTCCTCTTAGTATTCAGAAGATGGGAGTATTATCTAGTACGGGGTTAGATATATATAGGAATATATTTGGGTTTGATGATAAGATAATTGAAGTTAATTATGAAGAGAATGATGATAATGATGAATTATTTGTTTATGATAAGAATATTATTGATTTGGATTTAGATAGTGATAAATTAAATAAGGATATTAAGAAATATATTGAAGATAATCCTGGTACTAGTAAGAATAAATATAGTGGGATGTTTGAAAATAAGAATCTTATTTTTGTAGTAGCAGAATCCTTTAGCGAAATAGGAATAGATAAAGATAGAACTCCGACATTATATAAACTAACTAATAATGGCTTTATATTTGATAATTTTTATGTACCATATTACTTATCTACAATAGGAGGAGAATTTCAATCATTAACAGGATTATATCCTAATTACTCAACTCTTACAAAGTGGAAGAGTGGGGAGAATAGTTTTCCTTATGGACTTGCTAATACCTTCAAAGAAAAAGGATATAATACTTATGCTTATCACGCTCATGATGGTTATTTTCAAAATAGATACAAATATCTTAAAGCCTTAGGTTTTGATAATTTTAAAGCCTGCAACATGGGATTAAACATAAACTGTAATATGTGGCCAGAAAGTGATATAGAAATGATTAAAGCTACTACTAATGATTACATAAATAGTGATAAACCTTTTATGACCTATTATATGACAGTATCAGGACATTTAGATTATACTAAAGAAGGTAATAGTATAGTAAGTAAGAATTGGGACTTAGTAAAAAACTTAGATTATAGTGATAAGGCAAAATCATATCTTGCTACTCAAATAGAATTAGATAGAGCAATGGAATCACTATTAAAAGAACTAGAAAATAAAGGTATTTTAGAGGATACTGTAATTGTCTTACTCGCAGATCATTATCCATATGGATTATCACTAGAAGAAATTAATGAATTATCTAGTTATAAGAGAGATGAACTATTTGAAATAAATCATAATGCTCTAATTATATATAATAGTAGTATGAAAAATATTAGTATTACTAAAGTAGGTATGCCTATAGATGTATTACCAACTATATATAATTTATTTGATATTAAATATGATTCTAGATTATTCGCAGGTTCTGATCTATTATCTAATAATGAAGGCATGGTTATTTTAGATAATTTATCATGGATTACTGATAAAGGTAAATATAATAGTCTTAATGGTAAATATAGTGGGGATATTGATAGTGATTATATTAATAATATTAATAATATTATTCAGAATAAGATTATTTTTAGTAGGAATATGATTACTTATGATGGATATAGATATATAAAAGAGAAATAGTTTCTCTTTTTATTTTAAAAAAATTATTAAAATTTATTGTACAATCACATAAATTATAGTAAAATTATACTAGAAGAGGTAATAGATATGAATATAACCAAATTTATAAAAAAAATAACTATGTCTACAATGTCCAATGAAAAAGCTTTAGAAATAATAATCAGAAATATAGATGATTTAGAATCATTAGGAGACACTGATACTATAACAAAATTAATAACTAAAGCTGCAAAAAAAGATTTTAAGAGATTAAAGTTTGAATGTTTCCATAATTCATTATTAAATAATATAATATCTCAACTTAAAAGAGATCCAAAAGTAATGTTATATGCTGTAAAACAAGATCCTAACAATTTAAATTATGCTAAAGGAGAAGCCTTAACAGATGAAATAATAGATATTGCTTTATCAACTGGAAAGTATAATTTTAATCATTTTGGAATAAGTATTAATTTAGAACAAAATCCAAAAGTAATGTTATATGCTGTAAAACAAGATCCTAATAATTTAAATTACGCTCTAAGTGAAGCTCTAACAGAAGAGGTTATAAAGACTGCAATTGATAGTGGTTACAAGTTCAATGATTCATCATCATATTATTTGCTTAATAATCCAATAGCAATGTTATATGCTGTAAAACAAGATCCTAACAATTTAAATTATGCTAAAGGAGAAGCCTTAACAGAAGATGTTA
>QWCN01001130.1_pt1 | contig 43263 bp, 34 predicted proteins | sample 1972711 | NCBI WGS metagenome assembly QWCN01 (sample SAMN09866707, study PRJNA288562) | Human gut metagenome isolate term1_stool, whole genome shotgun sequencing... | isolation source: gut | host: Homo sapiens | place: USA: California
AGCAGGCCGGCCAGCGCCGTTGTCCTGTTCAGGCAGTCCACCACCACCGCCGAATCCTTCCCCCCAAGGCACGCTGTGCGGAAAAAAGTTCCCACGCCCACAAATACAGCCTTGACAATGGGATTCCGGACGGCGGGAATATAGCGGTAGCACGCGCCGCCCTCGGTCTCCCGGGGCAGACGGACGAAGGCTTTTTTCAGAACCTCCCGGTTCACCGGCGGGTTTGCCACCACGTCCACCTTTGCCCCGGCGGCAAGCCCTTCAATGAGCAGGCGGTGATATTTCTGGGACTGAAAGGCGGGCTTCCGGGGGGCGTCCGCAAACAGCTGACGGTACACCCGGTCGGAGCAGGTCGTCACAGCGTAAATGATGTGCATGGGTTAACCCCCATCTTTTTCAAAAATTGCAACGTGGGCTTTCGCCATGTTTTCAATGGTATAGGCGCGGATTTTTTCCAGAGAAGCCGTCCCCATTTTCTCCAAGTCCGAGGACAGAAGCTCCTTCATCTTCCCGGCAAGGGCAGCAGCGTCCTCCACAGGCACGATACTCCCGTTGACGCCCTCCTCCACCAGCTCCAGACCGGCAACGCACCGGTCGGTGGTGATGACGGGCAGGCCGTAGGCCATGGCCTCGTTGATAACCAGCCCCCAGATGTCCTCCCGGGTGGGCAGGACGAACAAGCCCGCGGCTCGATAATACCGGCTGAGGGCTTCCTTTTTCTGGAACCCCACAAAATGGACATTATCCAGCCCCAGAGAGGCGCGCATCTGCAAATACTCTTCCGTCGGTTCGCCGCCGACAATATAAATCCCCACATCCTTGTTAAGCGCGCAGGCGGCGTGCATCAGCACGTCGAAGCCTTTTCTCCGGATGAACTGACCGATGGCCAGCACCATCCGTTTCTCCGGGACGCCCAGTTCCTCTTTCAGCGCCTGCTTTTCGGCGGCAGAGGGGACGGCGGGCAGAATATCCTTTTCAAACACGGAGGAGAAGGGGTAAACATGGATGCGGCTTTTCTCTGCCCCGTAGTGGACGAGAAATTCCGTGGTGTACCGCCCCGAGCTGAGCCACTGGTCCGCCTTGCGCACCAGCGACCTTTTGAACAGATACTTTATCTTCCGCTCCTGACGGATCAGGCCGCCGTCCACCTCCATGTAGAAGGGAATTTTCCTTCTGCGCAGCCACCGCATCGCAAGAATCGCCGTGGGCGAGGAATAGCCGCAGATTACGATGGCGTCGTAGGGCTTTTTCAGCCACTCGGTCACGTCCAGGCACAGATTTTCGTCCAGAAGATGGGCGACGCACCGCTTCAGCTGCACCGGGCGGTAAGCGCCGCCCCCGGGAACGAACCAGTCGGCACTGCGGTTTTTCTGGTCTTCCACCCGGTCGGTGAACAGCACCGTCACGTCCATGCTCTTTGCCAGCTCGTCGTAAAAATGAACCCGGTAGGGGGAAGCGTAGTTCGTCAGGAACAGCACTCGTTTCATACCGTTGTAACCTCTCAATGTCAATCGCCGAAATCGATCTGCATGATCTGATGGCGGTTTTCCCGCTCATTTTCCGGCGGGAGCTGCATATAGTCGCCGTACAGCGTGGTCAGGAATTTGTCGTATTCCGCCGGGGCTTTGAAGGTTTCCCCTTCAAAAACGACATCCGTCAATGCCTGACACCACGCTTTCTCGTAGGCGTCCGGCTTCGTCATGGCGCTTTGCTCGCAGACATAGCCGTTTTCCGGCAATGCCGTCGCCAAAGTGTCATACGCCTTTGCAAGGCTTTCCCGATCAGAAAACAGCGCCAGCGCCTGATAGTATAGGTACCCGATCCGCTTTTTCCAGAGGATTTTCTCATTCTCCCGCCAGGGCTGATAGTGGGATTTCATCAGCTTTGTCCGGTAAATCTTCAGCAGACGGCTTGCCGTTTCCTGCCGTTTTTCCGCCTCCGGGGACACGGCGTCGTAGGGAAAAATGTCCACATAGAAGCCGTTTTCCGCCAGCCGGTGAGATTTGGCCTCCAAGTACAGCGTCCCGCGCTTGCGCACCTTGCCGAAGGGCAGAGCGTAGTTGGAGTCGGTGTACCAGGTCTGCCAGCAGTATTCCGGCTTCAGCTTTTCCGGGGCAATGCGGCAGAATTTCTCATAATTCTCCCGCAGCATTCCCACGTCCATATCGTCGTCCCAGGGGATGAACCCCTGATGACGCACCGCGCCCAGAAGGGTGCCGCAGGTGAGAAAATAGGGGATGTCGTTTTCCTCGCACACCCGGCGAATTTCCTTCGCAATTTCCAGCTGGGTCAGCTGAACCTTTCTCAGCAGTTCCCGCTCCATGTGATCACTCCTTCCAGATAAGCGGCAGTCCCCGTTCCACCAGTGCCATGACCGGAAACAGCCATAAAAACACGTCCGCAATGAGATTCTGTGTGTTAAAAGACAGAAATAGGATAACAATCAGAGCCAGATTCACCCATATCTTCCGCTCCTTCCGCCACACCAGCGCGACCCAGCAGACAATGTGCAGCAGCGCCGCCGGAAGCCCGAAGGCGGAGAAAAGAATGAGGGTGGATGTGGTATTGTTGGCGGTGGCGTACAGCACCTGCGCTATCTTCGCGCCGAAGATGGGATGGTGCAGGAAAATGGAAATATCCGTCATGATGGCATCCATCCGCTCCACCGAGGAATCCCGCCCGTTGGCAAATTTGCCGATGGCCATGTCGTAGATTTCCCAATAAAGGGCGTTTTTTCGGACAACGGAAACCCCCGTTACCACGGCGGCGCACAGAACCAGTCCCACCGCCACGGCGCATATCCGCTTGTCCCGATACCATTTTTTGTCGAAAAACAGCACGACCGCCAGCAGCCCCATCTCCGCGACGCCGCCGGTGGCAAACGTGGACACCATCGTCGCGGCCAGAATGCCGTTGACAACCCAAAGCTGCCACGGCTTTTTCCACTCCACCTCGTAATTGTTCAGGTACAGCGCCGTGATCAGAAAAAACTGATAAACCCCCGGCTCCCGGAAAATGCCGAAATTCCGGTTTTTCACGTACGTATCCGGGGCAATGGACAAAAAGAAATTGTGAAATTCAAAGCCCATGGAATTTTGGAACACCGGCACCGCGTAAGCGCCCTTGTCCACGCCGATGCGCAGAATGTACGCCGCCAGCACGGAATATGCCCCCAGCAGGGACAAAATCGCCACGTAATACTTGGCCGCTTCCCGCACCGTGAGGAAATAGGACAAAAGCACCGCCGTGAGCAGGCACAGCAGGACGCTGAAATACATCAGCTGCCAATCCCGCTTCACCAGCATGGGCAGCAGAAGCACCGCCGCCGCAATCCCGGCGACGATCATCCGCCGGTCTTTCAGGATTTTCAGCAGATTTCTCCGGTTGACGACCAGAAAGGCCGCGCCCAGCAGGCAGATCACGCCCAGCATGAGAAACTGCGCCTTTTCAAAGCCGATCACCGCCGTGGTGAACATGCTGTCCCGGGCCAGAAAAAGCATGGCCGTGAAAAACGCGGTGAAGGCAATTTTCGTCCCCCGGCTGTCCGGGAAGGGATAATGGGTCATTTGCGATTCTCCTTTGTGATCTGTTCCACGGCTTCCAGCAGATGCGCCGCGCCTCGGGGTACGGCAACGCCCCCAAACCGACTGACGACCTCCTCGCAGGCAGTCCCCTGATAAACCACCGCCTCCGTGCCGCAGCACCGGGCTTCCAGCACGGTCATGCCGAAGGTCTCCTCCGTGCTGGGGTTGAGAAATACGTCGGCGGCGGTGTAGGCCTGCGCCAGCTCCTGAACACTGTTGGTGCGGGGCAGCCCCAGAATCCCCGTCGGGAGGGACTGAATCTGCTTTGCGCTCAAGCCGATCAGCACGATGGCGTATCGCTCGTCCAAAAGGTCGTGAAGCGCCAGGAAATCCCGCAGTCCCTTGCGCTCGTCCCAGACGCTGGCAACGCCCAGAAGGATGATTTTGTTTTCCAAACCGTATTTTTCCCGGAAGTTGCCGGGGGTTGGCTTGAAAATCTCCCGGTTCACCGTGTTGTATACCACCTTCACCGGGTAGTCCTTCAGAAAGCTCTCCTTCACCCGGCTTTCCAGCCAGTGGGAGGGAACGATCAATGTCACATTGGGGATGCCGGTAAACAGCGCCCGTTTTTTTTCGTAATTTTTCCGGCTGTTGTCCAAAAGGATGCTTGCAGGATAAGCGCGTTTCTGTGGGCAGTCGTGGCAGCCGGTCTTCCACCGGTCGCAGCCCACATAGTCAAAATAGGCGCAGTGCCCCGTAAAGCTCCAGCAGTCGTGGAGCGTCCAGAAAATGGGCTTCCCGCAGCCGCGCAGGTAAGCAAACAGCTCTCCTAAGTGAATGTAATAGCCGTGAACATTGTGCAGCCAGATCACGTCCGGATTGTATTCCCTGACCCAGGCAAGAAACCGCCGGGTCGCCCGCCGGGAGCCGAAGCCGGAATCGTCCAGCAGACGGCTTTTTGCCCCGTGGAGCCGAAAATCCAGGGGCGTTCCGATGCGCACCGTGGGAATGTCGCCGCAATTTGCCTCTTCACGGCCAAAGGCGAGCACGCACTCATGCCCCTGCCCCATCAGCCCACGGCACTGCTCCGCCGCGATGCGCCCCGTGCTGCCAAAACCGGCAACGGAGTTGATGAACAGGTATTTCATGCGTCTCGCCTCCCGATGTTGTGAAATTATTTGGCTGTTTTATCATATCCAGAAAAAACAGCGCAATTTGTCGGTGTCTGGCTCCTTACGATTTCCGCCAGACCATTTTGTCCACCACGCCGGTGTAGGACTGGATGATCTTGACCACCTTGGTGGATACGTTTTCCTCCACATAGTCCGGCACGGGGATCCCCAGGTCGCCGTCCCGGTTCATCTGAACGGCGGTGTCCACCGCTTGCAGGAGATTCTTTTCGTCAATGCCCGCCAGAATGAAGCAGCCCTTGTCCAGCGCCTCGGGACGCTCCGTGGACGTGCGGATGCACACCGCCGGGAAGGGATGCCCCACGGAGGTGAAGAAGCTGGATTCCTCCGGCAGCGTCCCGGAATCGGACACCACCGCAAAAGCGTTCATTTGCAGGCAGTTGTAATCGTGGAAGCCCAGCGGCTCGTGCTGGATCACCCGGCTGTCCAGAATAAATCCTGTGGTCTCCAGCCGCTTCTTGGAGCGGGGATGGCAGGAATACAGAATGGGCATATCATACTTTTCCGCCATGGCGTTGACGGCGCGAAACAGGGACAGGAAATTCTTTTCCGTGTCGATGTTTTCCTCCCGGTGGGCGGAGAGCAGGATGTACTCCCCCCTGGTCAGTCCCAGCCGCCGGTGGATGTCGGAGGCCTCGATGGCGTTTAAGTTGGCGTGGAGCACCTCCGCCATGGGCGAGCCGGTAACGTAGGTGCGCTCCTTGGGCAGGCCGCACTCGTGGAGGTATCTTCTCGCGTGCTCGGAGTAAGCCAGATTCACGTCGGAGATGATGTCCACGATCCGGCGGTTGGTCTCCTCCGGCAGGCACTCGTCCTTGCAGCGGTTTCCCGCCTCCATGTGGAAAATGGGGATGTGCAGCCGCTTGGCCGCAATGGCGGACAGACAGGAATTGGTGTCCCCCAGAATCAGCATGGCGTCCGGCTGAATGGCCGTCATCAGCTTGTAGGCGCAGTTGATGATGTTGCCAACGGTGGCGCCCAGGTCGTCGCCCACCGCGTTCATATACACATCCGGGTCGGCAAGTCCCAAATCCCGGAAGAAAATTCCGTTCAGATTGTAGTCGTAATTCTGCCCCGTGTGGGCGAGAATGCAGTCAAAATATTTGCGGCACTTGTTGATGACCGCCGCCAGACGGATGATCTCCGGGCGGGTGCCTACAATGATCAGCAGCTTCAATTTTCCGTCATTGCGGAACGCCACGTCGGAATAATCCAGCTTCATTTCCATGTCAAACCACCTCAAAGAATGTATCCGGCTTTTTCGGGTCAAAGCACTCGTTCGCCCACATGAGCGTCACCAGATCGTCCGTTTCGCTCAGGTTGATAATGTTGTGGGTGTAGCCCGGCAGCATGTGGACGGCTTCGATTTTCTCCCCGGAAACCTCGAAATTCAGCACTTCCTCGGTGCCAATCTTCCGCTGCTGAATCAGGCCGTGGCCGGACACCACGATGAAAAATTCCCACTTGGTGTTGTGCCAGTGCTGCCCCTTGGTCACGCCGGGACGGCTGATGTTCACGCTGAACTGACCGCAGTTCGCCGTTTTCAGCAGCTCCGTGAAGCTGCCCCGGGCGTCAACGTTCATTTTCAGGGGGAACGCCGCCTTTTCCTTGGGCAGATAGGAAAGATAGGCAGAATACAGCTTTTTTGCGAAGCTGCCCGCCGGGATTTCCGGCATCAGCAGGGTTTCCGGCTGCGCCTTGAAGCTGTCCAGCAGCGCGACAATCTGCCCCAGGGTCGCCCGGTGGGTGACGGGCGCGGCGCAGTAGCGCCCGGATGGCGTCAGAACCGTATCCACGCCTTCAAATTCGCAGTGATGCTCCCTGCCCTCCAGCGCCGCGATCATTTCGTCCACCAGATCGTCGATGTACAGCAGCTCCAGCTCCACACTGGGGTCGCTTACCGTGATGGGCAGGTCGTGGGCATAGTTGTGGCAGAAGGTCGCCACGGCAGAATTGTAGTTGGGACGGCACCATTTTCCGAACAGGTTTGGGAAGCGGTACACCAGCACCTTCGCCCCGGTTTCGGCAGCGTAGGAGAAAAACAGCTCCTCCCCCGCCTTCTTGCTCTTGCCGTACTCGCTGCCCGCATAGCGACCCACCATGGTCGCCTGAATGGAGGACGACAGCATCACGGGGCAGGTGTTATGGTGCTTTTTCAGCGTGTCCAGCAGCGTGGAGGCGAAGCCGAAATTTCCCTGCATGAATTCTTCCTGATTCTTGGGGCGGTTGACGCCGGCAAGGTTGAACACGAAGTCCGCCCTTTGGCAGGCCGTTTCCAGAAGCGCCGGGTCGGAGTCGATGTCGTAGAGGTACAGCTCCCCCACCCCAAGCCCCGGATGGGTCTTGTCCCGGCCGTCCCGGATGCACTCCAGCGCCGCCGTCAGGTTTTTACCCACAAATCCGGCCGCGCCGGTGATCAGAATGTTCATGCCAGCTCACCTTTCCGTTATTTGTTCTTCATGGCTTCCAGCTCTTCCCGGATGTAGCGCAGGCTCAAAAGCTTCTGCTGCACCTGCTCTACGTTCAGCAGCTCCGTGTTGTTGCTGTTGAACTCCGTGAGGACGTTGCGCTGGGTGTCGCCGTCCTTGAAATATTTGTCGTAGTTCAGGTCCCGCTTGTCGCAGGGGACGCGGTAGAAATTGCCCAGGTCAATGGCGTGGGCGCATTCCTCGTTGGTCAGCAGCGTCTCGTACATCTTTTCGCCGTGACGGATGCCGATGACCTTGATCTCGTGGCCGGGGGCGAACAGACCGGTGACGGCCTTGGCCAGGGTCTCAATGGTGCACGCCGGGGCTTTCTGCACCAGAATGTCCCCGCTGACGCCGTTCCGGAAAGCAAACAGCACCAAATCAACAGCTTCCTCCAGAGACATAATGAACCGGGTCATGTTCGGCTCGGTAATGGTGATGGGGTTGCCCGCCTTGATCTGGTCAATCCACAGCGGGATGACGCTGCCCCGGGAGCACATGACGTTTCCGTAGCGGGTGCAGCAGATTTTGGTCTTTTCCGGAGAAACCGTCCGGGATTTGGCGACGATGACCTTCTCCATCATGGCCTTGGAGGTACCCATGGCGTTGACGGGGTAGGCGGCCTTGTCCGTGGACAGGCAGATGACGGCCTTGACCCCCGCGTCAATGGCGGCGGTCAGCACGTTATCGGTTCCAAACACGTTGGTTTTCACCGCCTCCATGGGGAAAAACTCGCAGGACGGCACCTGCTTGAGGGCGGCGGCGTGAAAAATGTAGTCCACGCCGTGCATGGCGTTCTTCACGGAGGCCAGATCCCGGACGTCGCCGATGAAGAACTTGATCTTCCCCGCCGCCTCCGGCATTTTCGCCTGGAATTCATGGCGCATGTCGTCCTGCTTTTTCTCGTCCCGCGAGAAAATCCGGATTTCCCGGATGTCCGTATCCAGAAAGCGGTTCAGCACCGCGTTTCCAAAGGAACCGGTGCCGCCTGTGATCATCAGCGTTTTGTTGGCAAAAATACTCATATTCTATTCTCCTCCCCTGTTTCCGGGTGTAGAAGTTCCCGGAAAAGAGATACATATTTCCCCGTGCAAATTTCGGTGGTATACTTTTGCAGATACAGCTCCCGGCATTTTCTGCGCATGTCCCGGGCTTTCTCCGGGTTGTCCCGCAGGAAGCGGACAGCCTCGGCCAGGCGCTGGCTTTCGCCGTTGCGCACCCAAAGCCCCGCGCCGGACTGAATATCCCGGACGATGTCGCACTCGTCCATAACGGCAAGCAGGGGGATGCCCTGCATCATGTAGCTGTAGGTCTTGCTGGGAACGCAAAGCCCCGTGGCGCCCTTTTCCAGAGAAACCAGCGCGCAGTTGCTCACCGCCAGCGCGTCCTGAAAATCCTGACCGTGAAGGAAGCTGAAAATCCGGACATTTTCAATGCCCTCGCCGGCAATGATCTCCCGCAGCTTCTCCATTTTATTGCCGTGCCCGGCAAAGAGGAAGAAAATATCCTTTTCCTTCCCCAGCGCCCGGATGGCGCCCAGGATGGTGTCCATATCCTGCATGGTACCCATGTTCCCGAAATAGGACACCACGAACCGTCCCGCCGTCAATTCCCGGAACCGGTTTTCCTCCCGGTCACGCAGGCCGCCCTCGTCCCGGTACCAGTTGGGAATCACCGTCACAAGCTCGTCGGCGGCGTCTCGGGTTCTGAGAATGCAGTCTCGCTGCTCCGACGACAGCGCCACCACCCGGTCTGCCCGGCGGAACACGCACTTGTTGATGTGGTTCATCAGCCTGCAGATCATGCTGCCCTCCCGGAGGGTGTCCGTCACCGTGGCCACCTCCGGATAGAGGTCGTAGGACACGAACACCAGCTTCGTGCCGAACAGCGATTTCGCCCAGGAGGCGATCCAGGGCAGAATCGGCGGGTTGGAATACACCACCACCGCCCGGTATTCTGCGATCTTCGGCAGATGCAGCAGCACATGAAAGGTAAAGGAAAAATAGTTGACGATCCGGCCGAGGAAGCCCGACCGGCCTGTCTGGATGTACTTCAGGCGATGAATGCGGATGCCGTTCGCATCCTCCTTTGTGGGGACTTTCCCGCCCTCGGCGTATTCCCGTGGGTAGCCGCACAGCGCGCCCACGGAGAACCCGGCGTCCCGAAGCGCCAGCACCGTATCATAGGGCAGCTGGGCGGAGGAAATATATTCGGGATAAAAAAACTGGCACAAAAACAGGATATCCCGTTTCTTTTTCAATCCATCCGCCCTCTTTCCCTTCTAAAAAATCAGGTTTTTTCCGTCTCCAGAATGGACTGCTCCAGCGTTTTCACGCAGTAATCCCGGCTGTATGCGCTCAGCGCATGATCGTAGCACAGGCTGCCAAAAGCCTTGTCCACCGCGGGCGAAAAAAACCGCAGCAGCTTCAGCGCCCAGGTAAAGCCCTTCACCATCAGGATGCCCTTTCCGTTTGCGTGGGCAATCCAGTTGACCATATCGCTGGTGTTGGTGTATTCGTTGTTTTGCGGGCAGAAAATGCCTGCCGCCTCGTCGTCAATGAGCAGCCGGACGAACTCCGTCAGATTCTCGATATACAGCATGGAGCGCTGGTTTGCAACATAGGGAAAAACCGGCAGCTTTTTCGCCAGCTTCGCCATGGTCACGTAATTGCCCTTGCAGCCCTTGCCGTAGATCATGGGCGGGCGGAGAATCGCAACCTTGAAAGCATCGTCCGCCAACGCCTGCAAGTCCGCTTCCGCCTTGGCTTTGCTGACGCCGTAGTTGTCCACGGGGTGCAGCGGCGTGTCCTTCGTGATGACCACCGTCTTGCCGATGGGGGCAGTCAGACCGTACACGCTCTCCGAGCTCATAAACAGGAACTGCCCCACGCCGTCGGCCTTGGCCTTTTCCGCCGTCCGCACCGCGAGGATGTGGTTGACCTGATCGTACAGGCCAAAGCGTGCCGGGTCATTTTTGCTGTCCGGCTGATGCACCAGCCCCGCCACGTGGAACACCGCGTCGTAGCCGCGGAAGGAATGACTCTCCCAGTCGCTTCCCCGCATATCCAGGGAATCCACCCGGTAGCTTTCCGGCCACTGCTTCAAATCGTTTTCCAGGGAAACCCCGATATAGCTTCCGGCGCCGGTGATGAGAATGCTCTTCATCCCTTTTTCTCCTTTTCCAGCCGGCCGGTGCCGCCCTCCACCACGCCGTCGTGCTTCAGCACGGAAACGATGGTGCCGAAAAAGCATTTGCAATCAAAGAAAAAGCTCAGCTTTTCCACATATTCCCCGTCGAGCCGGGCTTTTACGTCAATGGGCAGCTCGTCCCGCCCGTTGATCTGCGCCCAGCCCGTCAGGCCGGGGCGCACGTCGTTGGCGCCGTATTTGTCCCGCTCGGCAATCAGGTCAAACTGGTTCCACAGGGCAGGCCGGGGGCCGATAATGGACATTTTCCCCGTGAAAATCTGAAAAATCTGGGGCAGCTCGTCGAGAGAGGACTTCCGCAGGAATTTTCCCACCTTCGTGATATACTGCTCCGGGTTTTCCAGCAGATGGGTGGGGGTGTCCTTGGGGGTGTCCATTTTCATGGTGCGGAACTTCATGATGGAAAAATGGGTCTTGTGAATGCCCACCCGCTTCTGGCGGAACAGCACCGGGCCGGGATCGTCGATCTTGATGGCGACGGCAATGATCAGCAGCAGCGGCGACAATATCACGATGGCGCAGCCGGACAAACTAATATCCAGCAGGCGTTTGAAAAACGTTCGGTACATTCCGCTTTCCTCATTTTCTCTTATTTCGTTCGGTCAGACCTTACACTCGCGTTTGTAAGTAGGCACAATCTCCGCGACGATGTCCTTGATGTCTTCCCTTTCTTCCCGGCTGGCTTCGTCCAGCCGCCGTAGCTGCTGCTCCAGCAGCGCGTCGTCCATTTCGATGGGCTTGCCGATGTGGATGAGCTTGTTGGCAGTCTCCTGCATTCCCTCTTCCTTCATCAGCAGCTCCTCATAGAGCTTCTCCCCCGGTCTGAGACCGGTATACTCGATTCTGATGTCCACATCCGGCTCGTAGCCGGACAGGCGGATCATATTCCGCGCCATGGTGTCGATCTTCACCGGCTCGCCCATGTCCAAGATGAAAATTTCGCCGCCCTTGGCATAGTATCCCGCCTGAAGCACCAGGCTCACCGCCTCGGGGATGGTCATGAAATACCGGATGATGTCGGGATGGGTGACGGTCACGGGGCCGCCGGCCTCGATCTGCTTCTTAAAGAGCGGAATGACGCTGCCGTTGCTGCCCAGGACGTTGCCGAAGCGCACCGCCACGAATTCCGTCCTGGACTCCCGGTTCATCATCTGCACCACCATCTCGCACAGACGCTTGGACGCACCCATGATGTTGGTGGGGTTCACGGCCTTGTCTGTGGAAATCTGCACGAACCGCTTGACACCGTACTTCGCGGCGGCTTTCGCCAGCTTGTAGGTGCCGATGACGTTATTTTTGATGGCCTCGTTGGGGCTTTCCTCCATCAGCGGGACGTGCTTGTGCGCCGCAGCATGGAACACCAACTCCGGCCGGTAGACTGACATCACATGGTTAAGCCGGGTCGCGTCACGGACGGAGCCGATGATGACCTCCAGGTTCAGTTCCGGATGGGTGCGGTGCAGCTCCATTTGAATATCATAGGCATTATTTTCGTAAATATCCAGAATAATGAGCTGCTTCGGCTTCGCGTGGGCAATCTGACGGCACAGCTCGCTGCCGATGCTGCCGCCGCCGCCGGTGACCAGCACCACCTTGCCGGAAATATAGCCCACGATTTCGTCTAAGTTGACCTTGATTGGCTCCCGCCCCAGCAGATCCTGGGGATCGACCTTGCGCAGCTTGCTGACGCTGACCTCCCCGTTGACCATCTGGAAAATGCCGGGAAGCATCTGCACCTCACAGCCGGTGGTGGCGCAGATGTCCAGGATCTCCTTCCGGGACCTTGCGGTGCAGTTGGGGATGGCGAAGATGATCTTGCTGATCTTGTACTTTTTCACAGCCGTGGCAATGTCCTGACGGCCGCCCACAATGGGAACGCCGCACAGCTGCTTGTTCCATTTCACCGGGTTGTCGTCAATGACACAGGACAGGTGATCCTTGATATGGTCGCTGTTGGTAAACTCCACGGCCAGCGCCCGTCCGGCATCCCCCGCGCCGATCAGCATGACGTTTTTCACGCCGTTGGCGTGGGTGAAGTGGCTGATGCGCCGCTGCGCCGTCCGGAGCAGCCGATAGGAAAACCGAATGGTAACGGTGCTGACAAAGCTGAACAGGAAGCCCACCACCATGCTGGAGCGGGGCATCAGATTGCCGTCAAAGTGGAACACCAGCACACCGATCACGCCCAGCACCGCATACGCGCCGGTAATACGGAACACCTCCGGCGTACTGACGAAGGCCCAGATGGAGTTATACAGCCGGAAAAGCCAGAATACCAGAAGCGTAATCACGCACCAGGGGCCAATGGCGGACAGAAAACCGTCCAGATGGACGGGGCGAATTTCGGCAAAGGAAAAATCATACCGGAACCACAGTCCCAAAAAGAAGGAGACGGCAGTGGCAAGCACGTCCAGCAGCATAATCAAAATGACCTTCGGCGCCATGCCCAGATTCAGTTTCATCGGCTTTCGGGAACCCATTTTGTTCACATCCTGTATTTTACCGCAGGCGGCCGTCTGCGGGTACTTTGTTTTGTCTGCATAGTTCATTTTATTATAACACAATATGTCGAATACAGCAAGGGAAAGTTTTGCCGTTACAACATCTCCAGAGAACCATTTTTGCATGCATAGAAAAATGGCGCAACCATAATAGGCAGGGCGCATCAAACAATCAGCAGGCGCAGTGGGATCATGAACTGCATCTCTTGCCTCTCCCTTTGGGAGAGGTGGCTGAGCGAAGACGGAGAGGGTAAGCAAGTCTGCAAGACCCTCTCAGTCAGCTGCGGTGACAGCTCTCCCAGAGGGAGAGCCAAGGGGCCGTACCTCGTTAATAGCATGTTTGCACAAGAAATGGAGCGTATCTGCACCGATACGCTCCATTCACTGTTTTACGACCGCCCATGAAAGGCCGCGTCGGTTCGACATTTTACGCTTTCTCCGGAAAAAGATTTTCGATGGCACAGCGGGCGGCGTCCTGCTCTGCCCTTTTTTTGCTGCTGCCGATGCCCTTGCCCACGATCGTGCCGTTGAGGGAGACCTCCACGGAAAACTGTTTGTCGTGGTCGGGGCCGGACTGCCCCACCAGCTCGTAGGCCAGCACCTGGTTTTTCTTCTGCTGCACCAGCTCCTGCAGCTCGGTTTTGTAGTCCGCGTTGTGCAGCTTGGTCACCGGCACCTCCACCAGAATGAACGTCCTGACCACCTGCAGCGCCGCCTCCAGGCCGCCGTCCAGGAAGCACGCGGCGATCACCGACTCCATGGCATCCGCCAGGATGGAGTCCCGGCTCCGTCCGCCCCCCTGCTCCTCGCCGTGACCAAGGAGCAGATGATTCCCGAGGCCGATGCGGTTGGCAGCGCTCGCCAGCGTGGTCTCGCAGACCATGTCCGCCCGCATCCGGGTCAGCTCGCCCTCCGGGCGATTGGGAAAATTGCGGTAGAGGTACTCCGCCACCAGCATTCCCAGCACGCTGTCCCCCAGAAATTCCAGCCGCTCGTTGCTGAGCAGACTGTTGTGCCAGCGCTCGTTTGCGTAAGAGGAATGGGTCAGCGCGTTCTGTAAAAGGGAAATATTCCGGAATCGGTAGCCGATGACGGCCTCCAGATCCTTAATCATGCTCCGTCACCTTCTCTTTTTGGGCTGCCAGCCGCTGCAAATTTTCTTCCAGCTCCCCGGTGATGTCCGACGCGGCCACGTCCGCCGCCTGCTTCACCGCGTTGCGGAAGGCAAGCACATCGGAAGCGCCGTGGGCCTTGATGACCGGCTTGCGGATGCCCAGGAACGGCGTGCCGCCGATCTCCCGGTAGTCCAGCAGCTTCATCAGATCCCTGACCCCGGAGGCACACAGGAGATAGCCCAGCTTGCTGAGCAGATTTTTCTTGAACATTTTCTTCATCAGGCTGCCCATGAACATGGCAGTTCCCTCGATGGTTTTGAGAAGCACGTTGCCGTTAAAGCCGTCGCAGACCACAACATCCACCGCGCCCAGCGGCACATCCCGGGCTTCTACGTTGCCGACGAAATTGACAAGCCCCTTCTCCCCCGCGTCTTTCAGCAGCGCATAGGCTTCCTTTTGCAGGGCGGTACCCTTGCTGTCCTCGGTGCCGATGTTCAGAAGACCGACCTTTGGTTTCTCAATGCCCAGCTGCTTTTTTGCGTAAACGGAGCCGACCAGGCCGAATTGCAGCAAAAATTCCGGCGTACACTCGGCGTTGGCGCCGCAGTCCACAATCACGGTCTTTCCCCCCGCCTTGTTGGGCATGGCGGGACCCATGGCGGCGCGGCGGATGCCCTTGACCCGCTTGACCAGCAGCGTTGCGCCGGTGAGCAGCGCGCCGGTAGAACCGGCGGAAACGAAGGCGTCGCCCTGCCCGTCCGCCAGCATTTTCAGGCCGATCACCATGGAAGAATTTTTCCGTTTGTGGATGACGGATGCGGGATCGTCATGCATGTCCACCACATCGTCGGCATTGGAAATCTCCATGCCCTCGGGCAGATTGTCAATGCCGTGCTTCTTGAGAACCGCAAGGATGTCCTCTCCCCGGCCTACCAGTACGATCTCGATGCCGTAGGCCTTGGCCGCTTCCACGGCGCCCAAAACGGGAGCTTCCGGGGCGTTGTCGCCGCCCATCGCGTCAAGAATGATCTTCAACCGTTCCACCTCTTTCTTTTAGATACCCTTCGCCACCAGCGCGTCGATCACGTCCAGCGACCGCGCGGCAATGGCGAGATTTTTTTCTGCTTTCTTACGGATACGCTTTTCCAGCGGTGCGATGATGCTGAAATTGATATTCATAGGCTGGAAATTTTCAATGCTTTCGTCGCTGACGTACTGCCCCAGCGCGCCGATGGCGGTCTCCTTGGGGAAGTCGGGAACTTCCCGTCCCTGCACCTTTGCCGCCATGGCCACCGCCGCCAGATACCCGGAGGCCGTGGATTCCACGTACCCCTCCACGCCGGTCATTTGTCCGGCAAAGGCTACAAGGGGGTCGCGGCGGTCTGCGTAGTATTTGTCCAGCAGCTTGGGACTTTGCAGGAAGGTGTTCTGGTGCATCACGCCGTAGCGGACAAATTCCGCGTTTTCAAGACCCGGAATCATGGAAAATACCCGCTTCTGCTCGCCGAATTTCAGGTGGGTCTGGAAGCCCACCAGATTGTACACGCTCTTGGCCGCGTTGTCCTGCCGCAGCTGCACCACGGCATAAGGCTCATGACCGGTGGCGGGATTTCTCAGTCCCACGGGCTTCATGGGGCCGTAGCGCAGGGTATCCACCCCCCGCCGTGCCATGACCTCCACGGGCATACAGCCCTCAAAGACGTTTTTGTCCTCAAAGCCATGCACCGGGGCTTCCTCGGCATTTGTTAACTCCCGGATGAAGGCTTCGTACTGCTCTCGATTCATGGCGCAGTTGATGTAATCGGGCGTTCCCCGGTCGTACCGGGACTGCCACCAGGCAAGATTCATGTCGATGGACTCCGCCGAAACCAGCGGAGCGGCCGCGTCAAAAAAGTGCAGATACCCGGTCTCCCCGAAGTAATGCCCGATGGCCTCGCTGAGCGCGTCGGAGGTCAACGGCCCCGTGGCCACGATCACCGGCCCTTCGGGAACCTGGGTGATTTCTTCGGAAATCACCGTGATATTGGGGTGATTCCGGATTTTCTCCGTGACCATCCGGGAAAAGCCGCCCCGGTCAACTGCCAGGCAGCCGCCTGCCTCCACTCTCGTGGCATCGGCGCAGGCAAGAATCAGGCTGCCGCAGCGGCGCAGCTCCTCTTTCAGAAGCCCCACGGCGTTTTCCAGCCGGTCGCCCCGCAGGGAATTGGAGCAGACAAGCTCGGCAAAATCCGCACTGTGGTGAGCGGGGGTCATCTTTTGGGGCTTCATTTCGGAAAGCTCTACCTCGATGCCCCGGTTTGCCAGCTGCCAGGCCGCTTCGCTTCCGGCCAGCCCCGCGCCGATGACTTTTACCTTCATGCCTTGCTCTCCTTCTTAGGGGATGTTTTCGCCGTCCTTTTCGCCGTGGTCCTGGCGGCGGTCTTCTTCACCGCGGTCTTTTTCGCCGCGGTTTTCTTTGCTGCCGTCTTCTTTGCCGGAGCCTTTGTTGCCGCTTTCTTGGCAGCGGGCTTTTCCTCCGGGGCAGTCTCCCCGTCCTCGGCGGTCTTCTTTTTATAGTAGCCCCGCTGATCCTCCGGGAGGAAACGGGGGCATTTTTCGTTGATGCAGAAGGGCTTCATGCGCCCCTTGCCGGATTTCTTGAACAGGGTCTGTCCGCACTCCGGGCAGTCCTCTGCGGTGGGAACGTCCCAGGTCATAAAGCCGCATTCCGCCCCCCGCTCGCAGGCGTAGTAGGCGTAGCCCTTCTTGGACTTGCGCTTGAGGATTCCGCTGCCGCACTTGGGGCAGCGTCCGGGCATCCGCTCCACCAGAGGCTTGGTGTTTTTGCACTCCGGATAGCCCGGGCAGGCCAAGAATTTGCCGAACCGGCCGGTTTTTACCACCATTTTCCGTCCGCACAGCTCGCAGACCTCGTCGGTCTCCTCCTCCGGCACCTTCAGGCGAACCCCCTCCAGCGCCGTCTCCGCGTCGGACAGCTCCTTGCTGAAATCCCTGTAAAAATCCGCAAGCAAATCCTTCCAGTTCTGCTTGCCCGCTTCCACATCGTCCAGCCGCGACTCCATGTTGGCGGTAAATTCCACGTCGATGATATCGTTGAACCGCTCCACCATCAGCCCGGTGACGATCTCGCCCAGGGGCGTGGGGGCAAGACGCTTGTCCTGCTTGACCACATACTCCCGGTCTTCAATGGTGGACACGGTGGCGGCGTAGGTGGAAGGACGGCCAACGCCCTTTTCCTCCATGGCCTTGACCAGGGTCGCCTCGGTATACCGGGCGGGGGGCTGGGTGAAATGCTGCTCCTTCTGGATGTTGGAGGGAAGCGTCTTCTCCCCCACTGCGAGGTCCGGCAGCGGAGAGCCGACGGCCTCCTGCTCATCGTCCCGTCCCTCTTCGTAAACGGCGATAAAGCCGGCAAAGCGCAGACTCTGGTGGCTGGCACGGAACACATGTCCGGCGCACATGGCGTCAATGGACACGGTGTCATAAACGGCGCAGGCCATCTGCGTCGCAAGGAAGCGGCTCCAGATGAGCTTGTAGAGCTTATACTGATCGGGGGTCAGGCTGGTACGCACCCGCTCCGGCTCCAGCTCCACATGGGACGGCCGGATGGCCTCGTGGGCGTCCTGAGCGCCCGCCTTGGTCTTGAATACGTGGTGCTGGCCGTAATAATACTCGCTTCCGTAGCGGCTGCGGATAAACCCGGCGGCGGCGTCCATAGCCTCGTCGGAAAGCCGCAGGGAGTCGGTACGCATATAGGTGATCAGACCGGTGGTGCCTTCTCCTGCCACGTCCACACCTTCATACAGCTGCTGGGCGATCATCATGGTCTTTTTCGGCGTGAAGCCCAGCTTCCGGGACGCCTCCTGCTGCAAGGTGGAGGTGGTAAAGGGCGGTGCGGAGTAGCGCTTCTTCTCCGCCTTTTTGACGTTGGTAACGTCGAATTCCTTCCCGTCGATGTCGCCGATCACCGCAAGGGTCTGTTCTTCATTTTCCAGCTCCCGCTTCTTTTCCTCGCCCCAGTAGCGGGCGACGAAGGAGCCGGGCTTGCCCATGCGGTTCAGGGTCACGTCCAGCGTCCAGTATTCCTTGGGCTGGAACGCGCGGATTTCATTTTCCCGATCAACCACCAGCCGGGTGGCGACAGACTGGACACGGCCTGCGGACAGACCCCGCCGAATCTTTTTCCACAGCAGCGGGGAAAGCTCGTAGCCCACGATTCTGTCCAGAATCCGCCGCGCCTGCTGGGCGTCCACCAGATCATAGTCGATATCCCGGGGGTGGCGGATGGACTCCTTGACCACCTTCTGGGTGATTTCGTTAAAGGTCACCCGCTGCGCCTTCCCGTCGGGGAGGTTCAGCAGCTCTTTTAAGTGCCAGGAAATGGCCTCGCCCTCCCGGTCAGGGTCGGTTGCGAGGTAAACGGTTTTCGCCTTTTCCGCGTCGGTTTTCAGTTCCTTGATCAGGGCTTCCTTGCCCCGGACAGGGATATAGTGAGGGGTGAAATCATGCTCCAAATCCACACCCATCGTGCTTTTCGGCAGATCCCGGAGATGCCCCATGCTGGCCTTGACGACATAGTCGTCTCCCAGGTACTTGCCAATGGTCTTTGCCTTGGAGGGGGACTCCACGATTACCAGATTTTCAGGTTTACCCATGAATGAAAATTCTCCGTTTCGTTACTTCAAATTCGGGCGGGCAGATTTTATTTCCCGCTCAGAACAATGCGCTTGCCCGGCAGGCGCTTGATTATGCCCTTCAGTTCCAGCATGGTCAGGCTGGACAGCAGCTTTCCGGTGGACAGGCCGGTTTCGGCGATCACATCGTCCACCAGCCGCTCGCCGCCGCTCAGGGCGTCCACAATGGTCTGCTCCTCCGGCGACAGCTTCGGCCTGACCGAGCCTACGTCACTATAAGGCGCGGAAGGCGTCTTGTCAATGCCCTGAGGGGCTAAATCTTTTTTAAGATTCTCATTTTTCCGGGGAAGACGCAGTTTCTGCGCCACTTTCAGCAGCGGTTTTTCCGCTTCCGCAGCCTTGCGCACCTCGTCCGGATAGGCCGTCTGGTGGGCGGGCGCGTCTTCCTTCCGAATCTTATCCGGAAAGAGGGCTTCGTATTCGCTCAGAACGTCCCAGCCGGAGGAAACCATGATCGCCCCGTCCCGCAGAAGCCGGTTGCTCCCCACAAAGGACGGCTGGTCGATGTTTCCCGGCACGGCAAACACGTCCCGCCCCTGCTCGGCGGCCAAACGGGCGGTGATCAGCGCGCCGCTTTTCTCCGGCGCCTCCACCACCAGCACACCGCAGCTCAGGCCGCTGATGATGCGGTTTCGCTTGGGAAACGTCCATTTTGCCGGCGGCGTCCCCGGCGCAAACTCGCTGAGAATGCAGCCGTATTCCTCCGTGTCCCGGAACAGCGCCCGGTTGGAAACCGGATAGACGATATCCGCACCGCACCCCAGCACACCCACCGCAGGCGCGCCCACAGTCAGCGCTCCGGACATCGCCATGCCGTCGATGCCGTAGGCCATCCCGGATACCACAATGCCGCCGCAGCGGGCGATCTGATAGCCCATGCGCTTGGCGGTGGTCAGGCCGTAGGCCGACGCCTTCCGGGTTCCCACCACGCCGATCACCGGGCTTCCGTCAAAATCCGGCAGCCGCCCCTTGTAGTAAAGAACGGTTGGCGGGTCGGCAATGTTTTTGAGCCGTGCGGGATAGGCCGCATCCTGACAGGTCAGAATGTGGAGCTTTTCCCGGTCACAGGCTTCCAGAATTTCCTCCCCGGAGGTCAGATTTTTCTCCCGAAGGGCAGTCTTTGCGTCCTCGCTGAGACCGATGGCGTCAAACGCCCCGTCGTCGGCGAAGTAAATGTCCTCAGGATCCCGAAAATGCTGCAACAGAGCCATTTTGTCCCGGTCGTTCAGCCCGGGGCGATGGGCGAACCATATCCAGTGTACCAGCATTTTCTCACCTGTTTCTCTCTATATCCTATGCTGCTTCTCTATTGCTTCATCTGCCACATGACAATGGCCGCCGCCACCGCCGCGTTCAGGGACTCACACCGGGGGTTCATGGGGATAATCAGTTCTCCGTCGGCGTTTTCCAGAATTTCCCGGCGCACGCCCTGTCCCTCGCTGCCAATGACCACTGCCATACCGTGAAGGTCGGCATTCCGCAAATCCTTCGCCCGCCGGCTCAGTGCCGTCACGGCAACGGGAATTTGGGCTTCTGCGCAGGCGGCCTTGACCTCCGCCCAGTCCGCTTTCATCGGCTGGGTACGGAACACCGCGCCCATGCTGGCGCGTACCGTCTTGGGGCCGTAGGGGTCGGCGCAGCCTTCCAGCAGCGTCACGGGAATGTCCAGCGCGTCCGCCGTCCGCAGAATGGTTCCCAAATTTCCCGGATCCTGAATGCCGTCCAGCAGCAGACAGCCGGGTTTCGGCGCATACGCCTTCTTTTCCGGCAGGCGGCACAAAAACAAGGCGCCCTGGGGGCTTTCCATGGGGGAGATGGAGGCCATCACGTCCTCCGGCACCCGAAAAAGCCGCACCGATTCCGGCACGTCTGCGTGAACGCCCTCGGATAAGATCACCGTGTCCAGTCCCGGATACCAGCGGACGGCCTCTCCCAGAAGCTTGACCCCGTCGGCGGCGAACAGTCCCGCTTCCTCCCTGGCTTTCCGGGAGGAAAGCAGCTTTTTCACCTGCTGCAAAAGGGGATTTTTCCGGGAGGTGATTCTCTGTTCCGTCACAGCTTCTGCACCCTGCTGAGGGCGTAACTGTCCCCCAGAACCACCATCACGTCCCCCTCCTGAATCCGGTAATCCGCGGCGGGGGAAACGTTGGTTTTGTCCCCGTTCTCCACGGCGATGATGTTCACACCCAGCTTCGCCCGGACGTTCAGTTCATTGATGCACTTGCCGATCCAGCTCTTGGGGGCGGGAACCTCCAGAATTCCGTAGTCCTGGGAAAGCTCGATGTAATCCAGCACATTGTGGGAATACATGCTTCTTGCCAGCCGCTGGGCGTGCTCCTGCTCCGGAATGACCACCCGGTCAGCCCCCAGCTTTTCCAGCACCAGGCGGTGGGTCTCGTCGTGGGCTTTGCACACGATGTAGGGTGCGCCCAGCTCCTTTAAGTTCATGGTGATCAGCACGGAGGCCGCAAGATCGTCGCCGATGGCAATGACCGCGCAGTCAAAATTCCGCACGCCCAGCGCCCGCAGGACTTCCTTGTCCCGGGCGTCGCCCACCACCGCGTGGGTGACGTCGTTGGCAAGCTGCTGCACAAGGTCGTTGTGCACGTCCATGGCCAGCACCTCCGCCCCCAGCGTACACAGCTGCCGCGCCAGAGAGCCGCCGAAACGGCCGAGACCGATGACAATGTAAGACTTCATATTCTTCTCCTTATCCGATCAGCAAATTGGTTTCCGCATAGCGGAACCGCTCCTCCGCCCGGTCTCCCGCCAGGAAGCCCAGGCTGATGGTCAGCACGCCGACCCGTCCGAAATACATATAAATAATGATCAGAATCTGCGCCGGGATACTTAAGGAAGCCGTACCTCCCGCGCTTAATCCCACGGTTGCCAACGCCGAAACCGCCTCATACACGGCGTCCGTAAAGCTCATGGGCGACGTGGCGCTGATGAAGATGCCGCCGAAAACGGCCAGTGCCAGCACGATAAAGGCAATGATCATGGCGTTCTGGGTCTGCTCGTCGGGGATCGTCCGCTTGAAGGCGCAGACCGTGCTTTTCCCTCTGGCTCTCGCCCAGATGGTCAGCGCCAGAACCAGAAACGTCACGGTCTTGATGCCGCCGGCGGTGGAGCCGGAGGAGCCGCCGATGGACATCAACACGCAGGAAAAGGCCTTGCCGCTTTCCGTAAGCTTTGCCTGATCAATCGCCGCAAACCCCGCGGTGCGCAGTGTCGCGGACTGGAAAAAGCCGTTGAGCAGCTTTTCGCCCACAGTCATGCCGCCCAGCGTCTCCGGGTTGTTCCATTCCAGCAGACAGGTTCCCGCCCAGCCGACGGCAAGCAGCGCCGCGGTCATCAGCAAAACCATTCTGGCATAGACGCTGAACTTGCCAAAAGAGCGCTTCTGAACGATGTTTTCCCAAACCAGAAAGCCCAGGCCGCCGATGATGATCAGCGCCGACAGCGTCAGAAGCACAACGGGGTCTGTGTTAAATTCTATCAGGCTCTTCCCGGGAGCGATGGCGCCGAAAATGTCAAAGCCCGCATTGCAGAACGCGGAAACAGAGTGAAAAACGCCCCAGCGCAGCGCTCTTGTAAACCCATACTCCGGCCAGAACCGAAGGGTCAGAATGATCGCCCCCACGGCCTCCACGGAAAAGCTTCCGGTGAGCACCAGCTTTTGCAGCCGCACCACGCCCATGATGTCGTTTACGCTCAGGGACTGGGCGATCATCAGCCGCTGCTGGAGGCCGATCTTCCTGCGCAGCAGAAAAATCAGCAGTGTCGCCACGGACATGAAGCCCAATCCGCCAATTTGAATCAGGCACAGAATCACGACCTGCCCGAAGCCGCTCCACTGGCTCCAGGTATCGTACAGCACCAGTCCCGTCACGCAGGTGGCGGAGGTGGCCGTAAACAGCGCCGGGCGCAGCCCGCAGGACACCCCGTCCCGGGACGCAGCGGGCAGAGTCAGCAGCAGCGCCCCCAGGAGAATGATTGCGGCAAACATCAGTGCGACCATCTGCGTGGTAGCAATGTGCCTGGGTCGGTGCTTCATCCAGAAGACCACCAGCTTTCCCCGCAGAGACATATTTGCGCTCCTTTCCGGCAGGCACACCCCGCCATCATACGTTTTCTCTATTATAGCAACTTTACATTCTTTTGCAAGTCTCAATTCATCCCAGCCGCCGCAAAATAGGCAATTTACATTTTCTCCCGGGTGTGCTATACTGGTCAAAAACTTGGAAAGGGGCAGATTTTATGAGTTATACAGAAAGCTGGTCAGGAAAGATCAACCGCAAGCTTCTAAAAAAGCTGCACATCATCGATGTCGCCGCCGGGCGGGAGAAGGCCGATCTGGTTCTGAAGAACGCCACCTACGTCAACGTGTTTTCCGGGGAGCTGGACACCTGCGACATTGCCGTAGCGGAGGGCCTGATCGTGGGTCTTGGCAGCTACGAGGGCCGCGAGGAAGCGGACATGACCGGAAAAATCGTCTGCCCCGGCTTCATTGACGCCCACATCCACCTGGAATCCAGTCTGGTGTCCCCTGCGGAATTTGCCCGGGCCGTCATCCCCCACGGCACCACCGCCGTCATCACCGATCCCCACGAAATCACCAATGTCATGGGAACCGACGGCATCGACTACATGCTCTGCGCCACGGAAGGGCTGCCCCTGGACACGCACTTCATGATTCCCTCCTGCGTCCCGGCGTCGGCGCTGGATGAAAGCGGCGCGAATCTGGACTACCGGGACATCGACAGCTTCTTTGACCACCCCCGGGTTCTGGGTCTTGCGGAAATGATGAATTTCCCCGGCGTTATCTCCGCCGATTCCTCCACCGTCGCCAAGATCATCGCGTCTCAGGCGCACCACAAGAAGATTGACGGTCACGCCCCCGGCCTTTCCGGCACCGACCTGAACGCCTACATCGCCGCCGGCGTCTACTCCGACCATGAGTGCGCGGACATTGACGACGCCATGAAAAAATTGAAACTGGGTCAGTTCATCATGATCCGGGAGGGCACCGCCGCCCGGAACCTGGAAGCCCTGATGCCCCTGATCAAATCCCAGGAATATTTCAGCCGCTGCATGTTCTGCACCGACGACAAGCACCCCAGCGATCTTCTGGAAAAGGGTCACATCGACTATATTTGCCGGAAAGCCGTGGCCATGGGCGCTGACCCCATCATGACCGTGCAGGTGGCCTGTCTTCACGCCGCCCGGTACTTCCTGCTGAATAACCGGGGCGCCATTGCCCCCGGATATCTGGCGGACTTCGCCATTGTGGAGGATCTGAAGGATTTCCACGTGGTGACGGTGTACAAGCGGGGCAAGCGTGTCTACCATGACGGCATCGTAGAGGATTTCCCCCTGCCCGAGATTCCGGAGCATCTGAACAAACGCGCCCACGACACCTTCCATCTGCCGGTGCTTTCTCCCGCGGACTTTGCCAACACCCGTCTGCGGGGCGTCATCGGCATGGTGCCGGGGCAGATCATCACCCAGGACGCGGGCTACGCCGCCGGCGTGGACGTATCCAAGGACATTCTGAAAATGGCCGTTGTAGAGCGGCATAAAAATACCCGCCACATCGGCATCGGCTACCTCAAGGGCTACGGCCTGAAATCCGGCGCGGTGGCCACCTCCGTCGCCCATGACAGCCACAACATCATCTGCGTCGGCACAAATGACGAGGACATGGCCTTTGCCGTCAACCGCATCGCCCGGAACCGAGGCGGCATCGTGGTCGTGGAGAACGGTCAGGTGCTGGCCGAGCTTCCTCTGGAAATTGCCGGCATCATCAGCGGCAAGCCCCTGCGGGAGGTCAACACCCTTCTGGAGGACGCCAAGAAGGCCGCCCACAGTCTGGGCGTCGGCACGGACATTGACCCCTTCATGACGCTGTCCTTCATGAGTCTGCCCGTCATCCCCACCCTGCGACTGACAACCCGGGGCGTTGTGGACGTGAACACTCAGCAGTACGTATGAGCGGCATGGACATCTCCTTTGTCGCCGGCAAAGAAAAGTTCAACTACCGGGTCTGCGCCGTCATCCTTTCGGAGGGCAAACTGCTTGCCATGCACGACGAGCGCTCCCCCTATTATTACCTCCCCGGCGGGAGGGTGCAGATGGGGGAAACGGCGGAAGCCGCCGTGGTGCGGGAGGTTCAGGAGGAACTGGAGATCACCCCGGAAATCATCTGTCCCCTGTGGCTGAATCAGGCATTTTTCACGGAGGATGTGGACGGCCTGCACTACCACGAGCTGTGCCTGTACTTCCTGATGGACATTTCCCACACGGATTTGCTGTCCAAAGGCGAAAAGTTTACCCTGCTGGAGGGACACCACGCCCACAAATTTGAATGGCTGCCCTTTGAACGGCTGGAACAGGAATATTTCTATCCCCTGTTCCTGAAAAAGGAAATTTTCCACCTGCCGGAAGCCCTCACCCTCCGCACGGAACTGGAATAAACGCAAAACGCCCTGTCCGCTGAAAAGCGGACAGGGCATTTGTTTTTGGGGAATTATTTCATCACCAGTTCGCCGTTTTCGGCGTCCACGGTGACGGTCTGACCCGGGGTAACGTCGCCCCGAAGCAGGCGCTTGCTGAGCATGGTCTCCACCGTATGCTGGACATACCGGCGCAGGGGACGGGCGCCGTATTGCGGGTCATAGGCCGCGTCCACAATGGCAGCCTTGGCTTCCGGCGTCAGCTCGCAGCGAATCTGCTGGTCAGCCAGACGGTCGTTGAGCTTGGCGATCTGCAGGTCGATGATCTTGGTCACATTCTCCTTGGTCAGGGGCTTGTAGAACACGATCTCGTCCAGACGGTTGAGGAACTCCGGCCGGAAGGTGCGGCGCAGCAGTGCGCGAACCTGTTCCTTGGCGCTTTCCTCAATGGTACCGTCGGCGTTGATGCCGTTCAGGATATACTCAGAGCCAAGGTTGGAGGTCAGGATCAGAATGGTATTCTTGAAGTCCACGGTTCTGCCCTGAGAATCGGTGATCCGGCCGTCATCCAGCACCTGCAAAAGCACGTTGAACACGTCGGGGTGCGCCTTTTCCACCTCGTCGAACAGAACGACGGAGTAGGGCTTCCGGCGTACCGCTTCGGTCAGCTGGCCGCCCTCCTCATAGCCCACGTATCCGGGAGGCGCGCCGATGAGACGGGACACGGAGTATTTCTCCATGTATTCGGACATATCGATACGCACCATGTTGTTCTCGTCGTCAAACAGCGCCTGTGCCAGCGCCTTGGCAAGCTCGGTCTTGCCCACGCCCGTGGGGCCAAGGAACAGGAACGAGCCGATGGGACGGTTGGGGTCCTGAATGCCCGCGCGGCTGCGCTGAATGGCTTCCGTGACGGCCTGAACCGCTTCGTCCTGGCCGACCACCCGCTTGTGGAGGGTCTCGTCCAGGGTCAGCAGCTTCTCCCGCTCTCCCTGCACCAGCCGGGAAACGGGAATGCCCGTCCAGCGCTCCACGATCTTGGCGATTTCGCGGTCGGTAACTCTGTCCGAAAGGATGTTTTTCTCCTTCGTGGTCTGGATGCGGCGTTCTTCTTCCTCCAGCTGCTTCTCAACATCCGGGATATATTTGTACAACAACTTCCCAGCCTTTTCATTTTCGCCGTTTTCCTTGGCAGCTTCCACCTGACAATTCAAATCCACAAGTTTCTCACGCAGCTGATTCACCCGATCAATGGCGGTCTTTTCGTTCTCCAGTTGCGCGTTCATGGCATTGCGGGCGTCCCGCTTCTCGGCCAGCTCCTTTTGCAGCTCGGCAAGTCGCGCCTTGGAAAGCTCATCCTCCTCTTTCTTCAGCGCTGCTTCCTCAACCTCCATCTGGATGATCTTCCGATCCAGCGCGTCCAGCTCTGCCGGTTTGGTATCATTCTCCGTCCGAATCTGGGCGCAGGCTTCATCGATCAGGTCGATGGCCTTGTCGGGCAGGAACCGGTCGGTGATATACCGATGGGATAGGGTGGCAGCGGCGATGATGGCGGAGTCCGCGATCTTCACGCCGTGGAACACCTCATAGCGTTCCTTCAGGCCACGGAGAATGGCAATGGTGTCCTCCACCGTGGGCTCATCCACCTGCACCGGCTGGAACCGGCGTTCCAGAGCGGCGTCCTTTTCAATATACTGGCGGTACTCGTCCAGCGTCGTTGCGCCGATGCAGTGCAGCTCGCCCCGCGCCAGCATAGGCTTCAGGAGGTTGCCCGCGTCCATGCTGCCCTCGGTTTTGCCCGCGCCCACAATGGTGTGCAGCTCATCGATGAACAGGATAATCCTGCCCTCGGACTTCTTCACCTCGTTCAGCACGGCCTTCAAGCGTTCTTCAAATTCGCCCCGGTACTTTGCGCCCGCGATCAACGCGCCCATGTCCAGGGAGAAAATGGTCTTGTCCTGCAGCTGCTTGGGGACATCCTTCTTCACGATTCGCTGGGCAAGTCCCTCGGCAATGGCGGTTTTGCCCACGCCGGGTTCGCCGATGAGCACAGGGTTATTCTTCGTCTTCCGGGACAGAATGCGGATGACGTTCCGGATTTCCTCATCCCGGCCGATCACCGGGTCCATCTTCTGCTCTCTTGCCCGCTTGACCAGATCGGTGCCGTACTTTTCCAGCGCGTCGTAGGTTCCCTCCGGGTTGTCGGTGGTGACACGCTGATTGCCCCGGACTTCCTGCAAGGCCTTCAGAACACGCTCCTTTGTAATCTGATAGGTCTTGAACAGCTCCTTCACACCGCCTCGGGCAGCTTCCAGCAGCCCCAGGAACAGATGCTCCACGGACACATATTCATCCTTCATGGTCTGCGCCTGCTGCTCCGCCGCATTGAATGCGGCCTGCACGTCGGCGCTGACATAAAAGCTGTCCATTGCCTGACTTGTCCGCACGCCGGGAATCTTCCGCAGCTCGGCTTCCGCCGCCGCTTCCAGACTTTCCACCGTAACGTCCATCTTTTTCAGCAGCTGGGGGATCAGACCGCCCTCCTGCTGCAACAGTGCCAGAAGCAGATGCACCTGCTCCATCTGCTGATGAGAATTCTGCACCGCCAGCTGCTGCGCGCTCTGGACGGCTTCAATCGATTTCTGGGTATAGTTGTTGAAGTTCATCTACTTTACCTTCCTTTCGCTTTAGCACTCTATCGATGTGAGTGCTAATTCATTTGTCTTTACTATACCTCAAATTGAAAAAATGTCAAGGGTTGCAGCCAACAAGCTACAAAAAATTCACATTTGGCGTTTTGCACAAAACCGCCGTCCTTATTTTTACGTGCTTAATACTTATTTAATATTTGCACACTTATTTTTTTAATAGCCCCCGGATATAATGAAAGCGTACTCAATGATAATTTTCTTTTTCATTTTCTTACCTCTCTTTTTCTCTGAAAATCCCCGACTTGGTCTGGTCAACCAAAGTCGGGGTTTTTTCATGTCTAGTTTGGGGGTCTATGAACCTGCTTTATCCGTAAAATCGATCTTCATTTCCGGGTCGTTCCATTGCAGCTTTCCGTCCTCACTCCAAACGGAATACAGCTGCTTTCCCTTCAGCGCGTCCAGCGTCCGGGTGTCAAGCTCGTCGGCGATGAACACCGGCGCTGTCTGCATCAGAATCTCCCCGCAGCCAAGGCTGCCGGAGTAGGAAACCAGGTTGGGACAGGCGCTCTTGCTCAGGCCGTCGGCGGTGTCCAGGAACGTCGTGACGATTTTCCCGGAGGCAAAGGCGTAATAATGCCATTTGTCCTGCTCGCCCATGGGGTAATCCCGCAGGAACACGATGCTTAAGGGGGCAGTGTACCGCATTTTTGCAGGCAAATTCACGTCGCTCCCCTGCCGGTCAAACAGGTTAAACGCATACTCGTTTCCCCGCCGGTCAAGGTTTCGGGTGAAGCCGTCGTAACTGCTGAGGTAGCCGCTGGTAAAGCACTCCGCTTCCAGCGTATCCGCCAGATAGTCCGCGATAAAGGCGTTTTTCATCCAGCCAAAATCCAGCACCGTCTCGATTTCGTTTTCCTCCACGAATTTCAGATATTCCGTCGAAACCGTCAGCCGCACCCGGTTATCCCCCAGGGTTTCCAGATTCACCATCTCCGGATTTCCGGCAAAGGCGGCAATTTCGGCAAGATATTCCGCTATTTCCGGGTCGCCCGCAGGGTCATACCGCGCGGCTTCCGCATCACTCTCCGCCGAAAACACCCGGTCGTATTCGACATAGGCCGGGGCGAGATAGGCATAGCGGCAATCATATTGGGTCAGAACTGTCAGCGCCTTATAAAGTGCCGGGTCAACGGTCACGATCTCATTCACATGCCCGTTGAGATACCCCACGTTTGCCAGTCCGTCCTCCCGGACATCGGGGCTGAACATCCGGTAGGCGTTCTCCGCCGCCTGGGAGTACAGGCTCGTCAGCTGCTTGTTCACCGCCGATGCCGAAGCCCCCGCGTCCGAAAAATCGTACATCAGCACGAATTCTCCTGCGCAGTTGGCACTGTTGGCGTTGATCTGTACCTCCTGCCAGCCCGGCTCCGTGTTCAGCAGAGAAACCAGCCCTATGATGATTGCCACCGCGCCGATGGCAAGAAAGACCGCAGCCAGAGCGATTCGCAGACCCTTTCGTTCCTCAGACACTTCGATTTTTCGGATGGGCGGCAAGCCGGGGCGGCTGTCCTTACCGTTTTTCTTCATGGTGATTCCCACTCCTTGGAAAGAATGCGCGGAGCGGCACAACGCCGCTCCGCGTCAAGACTTGACTATAGCAATGCAAAAACCAGCATCAAAGCAAAGAACAGGATGATCACGGCCCGCGTGATCAGGCCGGCAATCGCGCCTTTTTTACATGCCTTGTAGTTGCGGATGTGATGGAAATGCCGGAATACGCCGGCAGCAATCAGGCCGAGAATGGGCAGGAAGAAGGACAGGATGGAATACCACTTGCTGCCGGTGTCGTGCAGCGGGGTCTCCAGGAAGGCATCGCTGCCGTTTTCATCCACCTTTTGCTCGGTCTGCTCCGGTCTGGGAGCGTCGGGATCCAGAATGGTGATAGACTTGACCTTCTCGCCCTTGGCGCGGATGGCCTTATACTCCTCGATCTCCTTCTTGTTGCCGTAGACAAAGTGGTTATTGCCGATATCCACCAGCTCGGGCTTGTCCTCGCTGTAGTCGTGGACGGAAGGATCGTAGGTAAAGAGAACCTTATTCTTTTCCAGAATGGGGTCGGGAATGGGGATGGCGGAAATCAGGCTGCGGGTATAGGGATGGAGGGGGAAATCAAACAGCTCCTCCGCCTCCGCGATCTCCACGATGTCGCCCTTGTAAATAACGCCGATCCGGTCGGAAATGAACCGCACGATGGACAGATCGTGGGCGATGAACAGATAGGTGATGTCCCGTTCCTTCTGGAACTTTTTCAGCAGGTTCAGCACCTGAGCGCGGATGGAAACGTCCAGCGCGGAAATGGGCTCGTCGGCGACGACCAGCTCCGGCTCCATGACCATGGCTCTGGCAAGGCCGATACGCTGCCGCTGGCCGCCGGAGAACTCGTGGGGATACCGGGTCAGATGCTCCGGCAGCAGTCCCACTTCGCTGATGATGTTTTCCACCTTGCGAACCCGGTCTTCCTCGTTCTCAAACAGATGGAAGTTATACAGGCCCTCGGACACGATGTAGTCCACAGTGGCGCGCTCGTTCAAAGAGGCCGCGGGATCCTGGAAAACCATCTGGATGTTCCGGATGACCTCCCGGTCAAGGCTCTTGGAGGTCTTGCCGGAAATGCGGACGCCCTTATACTGGATTTCGCCTGCGGCGCAGGGATTGACCCGAATGATTGCCCGGCCGATGGTGGTCTTGCCGGAGCCGGACTCGCCGACCAGGGAGAAGGTCTCGCCCTTGTAAATATCGAAGCTGGCATTCTTGACAGCCCTCACGGCATCGTCGCCCTTGCCGAAGGTGATGTCTACATTTTTCAGACTCAGCAGAATCTCTCTGCCGTTCTCATCCAGAGGACCATGTTCCGGCAGATGAGAAACACGCACGGTTTCTTTTTCTTTAGACACAGCGAATCCTCCTTAAATGTTGAATGCTTCCACAAGCTTCTCGTGGATATTTTGGATGGTTTCGGGCTTTTCCACCTTCGGCGCTCTGGGATCCAGCAGCCAGGTTTTGGCAAAGTGGGTCTCGGAGACCTGGAACATAGGCGGCTCCCGCAGCGTGTCAATCTCCAGGCAGTAGGGGTTCCGGGGGGCAAAGGCGTCGCCCACGATCTTATTGTACAGAGACGGGGGCGTTCCGGTGATGGAATACAGCTTGGTGTTCCGCTGCGCCAGCTGAGGCAGGGAGGACAGAAGCGCCCAGGTATAGGGGTGTCTGGGATCGTAAAACACTTCTTCGCAGGTACCCAGCTCCACCACCTGACCGCCGTAAAGCACCGCGACCCGGTCGGCCACATTGGCCACAACGCCCAGGTCATGGGTGATGAAGACGATGGTGTAGCCGAATTCCTTCTGCAAATCCTTGATCAGCTTCAAAATCTGCGCCTGAATGGTCACGTCCAGAGCGGTGGTCGGCTCGTCGCAGATTAGGATTTTCGGCTGGCAGGACAGGGCGATGGCGATAACGATACGCTGGCGCATACCGCCGGAATACTGGAAGGGGTAATCGTCGAACCGGGCCTCCGCATTGGGAATGCCCACCTTTTTCATCAGCACCAAAGCCCGCTCTCTCGCCTCCAGCTCAGAACAGTTCTGGTGCTTGAGGATAACGGAGGTGATCTGCTTGCCGATGGTGATGATGGGGTTCAGGGAGGTCATGGGATCCTGGAACACGGTTGCGATCTTGCCGCCGCGAATCTTCGTCCAGTCCTTGGAATATCGGATCTTGGCCAGGTTGATAACGCAGGTGCCGTGGAGCATATCCTCGGTCTCGTCCAGGTATTTGACCCGGAAGACCACCTCGTCGAACACGGAATTGCGCACCTCGTCGCTGCTTAAATCCTTGCCCACGGACATGGCATCCTTGAAGCTGCTGAGCAGCTTACCAATGAGCCTTAAGCGCTTGAACATGGGATAGCGGCCGACGGACAGGTAAATTTCCTTGGCAATGATCTCGTTGCGCGCCTTGGTATCCTCGGAAATGGGGGTGGAAATCTGCTTGGCATACTCCGCCTTCAGTTCTCCCATCCGCTCGTCGAAGTGCCTGCGGTACGCGGTGTCGTTCCTCGCCGCCTGTTTGTGGGCAGCGGCCACGGCGGCGTGTTCCTTTTGCAGCGCCTTGATCTCGGCATCCAGCGCGTCGATTTCGGCGGAAACCTCCTTATGGCGCTCCCGCTCCTTCTTGGGGTCGATGGTCAGCTTGTGGTTGTACAGCTCGGTGCGGCGGAAGGTCAGGTCGTCGATTTTGGCGGAAATGTTCTGATTTTCCTCCTCGCTCAGGCCTTCTCTGGACTTTTTCTCCTGCTCAAGCTCCCGCATGGCGCGGTAAGTCTGCGCGCCGGACTCCAGCTGGGCGTATTTGTTCAGCTTCTCCCGGGTGCTGGCAATCAGCCGCTTGGCCTGGGCGTCCAGGGAAACCTTCGTGTCCGAAAGCTCGTCGTCGTTGAAGATGATGGAGCCCTCGCTGATATAGCCGTTGGTATCCAGCATACCGGCAAAGGTCTTGGTAAACACGGACTTGCCGGAGCCGGACTCGCCCACGATGGCGATGGATTCATTCTCATAGAAGTCCAGAGAGATGCCCCGAATGGCAGACAGGGTTCTTCCGCGAACCCGGAAATTCACGTGCAGGTTCTCAACGGACAGCAATACTTTTTGATTATCCATTCGCGCCACCTCTTACATATGGGTTCTGGGGTCGGAAGCGTCGCCCAGATTCTGGCCAACCACATACAGCACGACGGTGATGATGGAGGCGACGGCCACAGGCGTCCAGAATTCGATTTCCCAGCCGGGGGTCTGCATGGCATTCTGGGAAGCCTCGATCAGCTTGCCCAGGGACATGTCCTTAAGACCCATGCCGATGTAGCTCAGGAACACCTCGTAGGAAGTGTAGGAGGGAATTTCCGCTGCGGCAAGGGTCACAATGACGGAGGTCATGAAGGGCAGAATATTCTTCGACGCGATGCGGGTGATGGGTGTACCCAGGCACCGGGAAGCCAGGTTGTACTCCCGGTCGCGGATGATGATGACCTGGGTGCGGATAAAGTAGGCGATGCCGATCCAGCCGGTAATGGTCAAGGCGAAGACCATCGTCCAGAAGGAAGCGGACATGATCAGCACGATGACGGAGATCAGCAGAATGCTGGGGATGTTGGCAATGACGTTGTAAACCTCTGTCATGAATAGGTCCACTTTCTTGCTGAAGCCCCAGACGGCGCCGATCACAACGCCCACGGTCATGTTGATGAGGGCGCAAACCAGTGCCAGAGAAACGGAAATGCTGGAGCCGTACCACACGGCGTCAAAGGTGGACTGACCGGCGGAGCCGCTGCCGAAAATCCAGTGGATGTTGTTGCCGAACTTCGCCATGGCGGCCTTGGGGCCTAAGTGCTTGGCCGTGGAGTCCATCAGGTTGATATAGGGATCCACCGCCGCGTCATAGTGGATGATCACGGGGTAGACATAGGTGAACAGCAGCAGCACTGCCAGAATCAGCAGCAGCACAATGTTGATCTTCTTCTTAAAAAACACGCGGAACACGGAATGCCAGTAGGAATACCGGGGGGCGGTGATCCGTTCGGATTCCAGCTCGTCGTGGTTGACGGGGGCAAACAGCTCCTCGTCCGTCATATTCAGATCGCTTAAATCGATTTTTTTCTCGTTCATAGTCGGTTACCTCGCTTTTGCCGTAAAGGAAATTCTGGGGTCCAGAACGGACATCAGCACGTCGCCCAGGATGACGGAGGTCACGGTCAGCACGGCATAGAAAAGAACCATACCGACGATCACGCCGTTATCGTAAGCGTTGATGGCGCGGGTCAGCATGTTGCCGACGCCGGGAACCACGTACACCCGCTCGGTGATGATCGCACCGGTGAGGGCGAACAGGATGCTGGCGGGGATGTCATGGACAATGGGAATGATAGCGTTTTTCAGAATGTGCTTCCGGAAAATTTCCCCTTCGGACAGGCCGCCGCTCCGGGCAAACTTGACGTAATCGGAGTTCATCTGATCGATCATATACCGCCGCAGCCACTTCATCAGGTTGGCGATGGAGGGCAGGGACAGGGAGATGATGGGCAGCACATACATAAGCCAGGTGGGATTCTCCATATCAAAGGTCGTAGGCAATCCGAATCTGCCGCCCAGAGACTTGAACAGGAAAATATAGGCAAGGGAAGGAACCGCGGTAATAAACACAATATAGAACGTACCGATGTGATCCAGCAGCTTATCCTTCCGCAGCGCCATGATAATGCCAACCGGCACACCGATCAAATAGGACAGGAACACGGCGATGATGCCGATGGTGAAGGAGTAGCCGATTTTGGACATGCCGTTCTTATTTGTGGAAATGTTGGTGTAATCATCCACAAAGCTGGCCTTGACCACGGGGCCGCCGCCGGCAAGCGAGCCGGAGATATAGGAAGCCGAGTGCAGGTCGTCGGCCGACTCGGAAACCGCCCCGGTGGGATAGGTCACGGTGGAATAGGCATAGGAACCCTGGGATTCCGTCATGGTCTGGAACACGTCAATACCCTGGCGGATGGAGTAGGAAAGACCCAGGTTGATCTTCACCAGGTTCTGGTGAATGAAGGGGAAGGAATCATCAAAATAGAACAGGTACTTATACTGCGTACCCGTACCCATCACCGCCGGCGAGAACTTTTCGCCGCCGTAAACCGGGTCATGGAGGGTGAAGGTAATGCCCCGATCCTCGATCTCATCCTCCACATAGTGGATGTTATCGACGGTGATCAGGTCTTTGAAATAGTTGACAAGACGCATGAGAACGGGAATGTTCCTGTAGGCGTACAGGCGCGGCTCGCCGCCGTCCTGATATTTCTTGGTCTTGCCTTTCATTTTGCCGTCCAGACGGACGACCTTGTAGCCCTTGGATTCATATTCCTCGGTGAAGCGCCGGATAAACTCCGCGGCCTCGTCGCTGTCCTGGCTCGCCTTGTTGCCGAAGGTGATGGCAGCGCTGTACTGCTCCTGGGTGATCTCGTCTTCACGGACAAGCTGGCGCATATAGTCCGAGTAGGGAACGTAATCCACATAGCCGTAGCGTTCCCACTGCTGCATCATGTATACTTCCTTGGCGTTGGACTTCACACGGGTATACATGGAGTCGGCGGCAAAAATCAGGTTCCGGTCCAGTGCGGAGTAGACCATCACCATGACGATGCCGACCACGATTACCATCGAGAAAATACCCCGAAGGATTCGGTTAATCAAATATCTCGTCATAGAACATCTCTCATCTCATTCGGTGATAGAAGGGCAGTTGCCTGCCGTTCGTACGATTTCCCGATAAATGGTGAACACCATTTTATCCTGCGAATCCTTCGCAGGCCGCCGGCAGCGGCGAGAAATGTATAGACTTGCGTTTTTTGCGGCTGCTGAAACAGCAGCCGGATAAAACGGTTTTTAACCGTTTTATTGAAAGTGAGTATCAGCGCCCACGGTAAAGCGCTGCCCTCAGCGGATTCGCGCCCGGAAAGCTTCGAAAACAGTCGAAAGCCTCCCAAATTGCAGTGCGGAACGCTGAGGGCAGCGCTCTATGCATGCTTTTCTTCGGTGTCATTGGATGCACCGATGGAGGATGGACGCGAAGTCCATCCTCCACCGTGTTTTGAATTACCGAAATCGACCAATCAGGCTCTTAGAACAGGCCGATGCACTTGACCATGTAGCCGGAGTAATCGGGCAGGAAAGTATCCAGATAGGTCTGAGGATCGCCGTAGTCGGGGCCCCAGCCGGAGACATCGTAGAAGTCGTAGTTGGCTTCATAACCGAAGTCGGTGTAGTAGCCGGCGTAGTACCAGGCGTTGGAATCAACGCACTCAACCAGGTTGACGATCACGGCGCCGCCCAGGACAGTCTCAATGGACTTCTTCAGGGCATTGGCGCGGTTGCCGAAAGCTTCGGAACCGGAGAAGTAGGGGATATCCATGTAGATGGGGTTCTCAGCGGAAACCTCGACGCCCTTAGCAGCCAGCTCTTCAACAGCGGTGGCCAGCTCGGCAGCAGCCTCATCGGGGTTGTACCAGCCGTCGAACTGAGTGGAGGAACCAGCGCCGCCTTCGGCCTCGGGATCCCACACCTTGATGGTCAGGCCGTCAGCGTCGATCTGAGCCTGCACGATGGCGCCGTAGTAGGTGCCGGCGGGGAAGGTGGTGGCAGTGCCGTTGATATCAACGGTGGTGTCCTCTTCCAGAGAGACGAAGTTGCCGGGGGTGTAGGTGTTGACCAGGGAAGCGTACTTCAGATCTTCACCGACGGTCTGAGCGTTGTAGGTAGCACGATCCAGCGCGAACATGATGGCGCGGCGGAAGTGCACGTTCAGGAAGGCAGCGTGGGTACGGGTCATAGCCTCCTCGTCGCCTTCCTTGGGGGAGACGACAGAGCCGTCATTGACGTTGGAGGTAGCGGCACGGTTGACGTTCAGGAACGCGCTGAAGGTAGTCGCGTCGGTGGCGGAAACGTAGGCCAGGGTGTCAAACACGCCGTCGGTCTTGGCCTGCTCGGCAGCGGAGGCGTTCAGACCGGCGCCGTCCAGAACACCGGACATGGTGTCGTTGTAGCCCTTCAGAGCGTCCTGGCCGTCGTTGTACAGCCAAGTCAGGGTCTTGATGGTGATGTTGTCCTTGTTCCAGTAAGCGGGGTTCGCAGTGAACACGATGGTGTTCTCGGAGGTGAAGTTGGACACCAGGTAAGGACCGCAGTAAGCGATGTCACTGGGGGTCTTGCCGTAGGTGTAGGAAGCAGCGGAGTTGTCGAAGTCGGCGCCGAACTTGCCGCCCTTGGACTCGTAGTAGCTGCGGCTCATAGGAGCAAACACATTGTAGCCCAGCATGGTCATGAAGAAGGAGGTGGGCTGGCAGAGGGTGTACTCGACGGTGTAGTCGTCAACGGCCTTGACGCCGACCTCAGCAAAGTCGGTGACGTCGCCGGAGATGTATTCGCTGGCATTGACAATGATGCCCTCGATCAGGTACTCCAGGCCGCCCATGACGTCCATCATGTGCTGCATACCGGCAACAAAGTCGTCAGCCTTCACTTCGCCGACCTCACGGCCCTGAGAGTCGACCCACTTCGCGCCCTGACGCAGGTGGAAGGTGTAGGTCAGGCCGTCGTCGGAAACTTCCCAGCTCTCAGCCAGAGCGGGCTGCATGACGTTCTCACAGTCGTACTCCACCAGGCCATCGTAGGTGTTGACAATGGCCTCGGCGTCAGCGGCACGGGAGGTAGCCAGAATGTCCCAGGTCTTGGGATCGGAGGAGAACTTGCCGCCGGGAGCGTAGGTGTCCTTAATGGTGTAGCCCTTGCTCTCCAGCAGCTTGGTAGCCTCAGCAGCGTAGGTGCCGGTGCCCTTCAGCTCGGCCCACAGAGCCTTCAGCTCGTCACGGTCAGCGGTCTTGATGGGCTCGGTGGTGACGATGGCGTTGTGATAACGCTGGGCGTCATTGCCCCACAGAACACTGGAGTAGCTGTAGGGAGCCACACGGGAGATGGCGTAGTTGCCGCCTTTTGCGGTCAGGGGCATCAGGGTGGCGGACTCCAGCAGCTTGGCCTCGGCAATGGCCATCAGAGCGTAACGCTCGGAGACATTGTCGGTGACCGCCTTGCCGGCGTCGTAGGCCGCGATGAAGTCGCCCAGCACATCATTGTAGATGGCTTCGGACAGAGCGTCGTAGTCATCGCGGATGTCGGCATAGGGGTCTACGTACTCAGCAGCCGCAGTTGCCTCGGTCGCGGCAACAGGCGCAGTGGTGCTGGGGGTGGTGGTCTTGCCGCCGCAGGCAGCCAGACTCAGAACCATGACCAGAGCCAGCAGCAGACTCACGATCTTGTTGAACTTTTTCATTTTGAAAAAATCCTCCTTTTCTTATTTTTTATGACAACTGCCCCACCGTCCGGCAGGGCAATGGCCTTACAGCACACATTCTTTTCCCGGATGGGAAAAGAAAATTGGCGGTACCGCCAATGCGTCGGTCTTACTATAGAATTCCGACTGATTGCACCCTTTTATTATGCACTGTCCGCGTGTGAATGTCAAATGTTTTTTAACATTTCATTAAAATTCACAACAATTTGCCACCGGTTTGGTCGGTTTTGTGCATTTGGCATAATCGAACAAATTCAGCCGGTCAAGCCCATGACCTTTTCAGCCAAAACCACCAGTTTTTACCGAAGAAATCCGTCTATCCCGCCGTCATTTTGCCAATACTCCGGCTTTGCAGAGTTTGTACAGTTCCTCCGCCGCCAAGCGGGTCTTTGCCACCGGGCAGCCCTTCTTTGGGAAGCAGTAATACAGGCACCGGTTGTCGCCGATGCAGATGGTGTCCGCGATCTCGTACCAGTAGTAGTCGGCGTACACGCCGTAGGAGGCCGTGGGCTTCTGGGTGTAGCGGAGACGGCCGTTGCAGCCCGTGAGGGTGAAGCCCTCACGGTCGTGGGTCAGGCGCCCCTGCCCTACTTTGTAAATGGCCTTGAAATCCACCATCATGGCGATGTCCACGTCGATATCCAGCCTGTAGGTTCCGTCCGCAAGCTCCCGGCGCACCTGCTCCCGCTCCCAGCGGTACCAGTCGGGGATGTGGGCAAACTCCGTCTCCCCTTCCGACGCCGCCAGGTCGCCGATGGGGGTCAGCTCCCAGTGCCTGCCGCAATGGCGGCAGGTCAGGCCGGTGCCTTTACCCGTCATTTCCCCTTCCATGCCGCAATGGGGACATTTATATAGGATGCGCTCCAGGCCGTCCGCCCGGAAGCCGTCGGTGATCTTTATGCCGTTTTCCTTCTGCCAGAGGAACTGGTCGAAGGAAAAGGCCGCGTCCAGGCCGTCGGACAGCTCCTTGACGGATTTCTCCTTCAAGTCCTCCCGGCTGTAGAGCAATCGCACCTTCGCCGAAACGGGGACGCTTTTGCGCACCTGCAATTCGTTGTACAGCGGGTTGCGGCTGAACGCGCCGAAGGTCTCGATCATCACCACAGGCACGTCCAGCTTTTTCAGCAGCACGCCCATTTTCCGGGGCAGCGCCGTGCAGGTACCGTCGAAGGAATAGCTGGCCTCCGGGTACATGAGAACGCTGGTTTTCAAATCCTTCAGGCAGTAGACCATATCCTGCACCAGGGTCAGGTCGGTGACGAATTTCCGGGTGGGTACGCAGCCGATGGTGCGCATCGCCCAGGCCATCAGGCCGCCCAGACCCACGAAGCCGTCGGAGGTGCAAATAATATTGTAGGGTCTGGGGTACAGGATGGTGCTTGCGATCTGCAAATCCAGGAAGCAGGAGTGGTTCATGAGGATCAGGCAGGGCTCGTTCCTGCCCACCTTCTCCATGCCCTCGCTGGTGTAACGGAACCAGGTTCCGGCCAGCCCCAGGGCGGAGAGTCCCCGGATGAGGGTACGCCAGAAGATGCCGGGCTTAACGGGATGCAGATGGGGATACCGGGGCAGCGCCATGACTTTATCGTAGTCCAGTTCTCTGACGGTGGTTTTCATAAGGCATCCTCCCGGCCGCGGTATTTGCGTAAATTATACCAGATACCGGCAGCCCCGTCAACTGGCGGTTCTCGGCTGTATATTCACTCGCAATGAATAATATGCAATATTCTGTTGCAATAATTTACGATGACTCCCCTGGATATTCACATATACAGATCAAATTTGCAGGTTTTTGTAGTATTTTCTTTATATACAGCCTAATTTTTCTTTCATTGTTGTATATTCACCCAATTGACGATGAATAACATACGCGCTATAATGCAGGCATAAATTCCCTCCCCCCTTCGGGAGGCCAAAAATGAAAAGGAGAGTAAAAACTATGAAAAAGGTATTCGCACTTGCGCTGACTGTTCTGATGGTCATGTCCATGTTCGCCGGCTGCGGCAGCAGCAACACCGCCAAGACCACCACCGCCGCCACCGAGGCACCTGCCACCACCGAGGCCACGGCCGCTGAGACCACAGCCGCCGCGACCGCCGCTTCCGAGCTGAAGACCGTCGAGGCCGGCAAGCTGATCATGTCCACCAACGCCGCCTTCCCTCCCTATGAGATGGTTGCCGACGACGGCAGCTTCGAGGGCATCGACGTTGAGGTCGCCGGCGCCATCGCCGGGAAGCTGGGTCTGGAGCTGGTCGTGGACGATATGGACTTCGACGCCGCTCTGCTGGCTGTGCAGCAGAACAAGTCCGACATCGTTATGGCCGGTGTCACCGTCACCGAGGATCGGCAGCTGATCATGAACTTCTCCGACAGCTACGCCACCGGCGTGCAGGTGGTCATCGTCAAGGAAGGCTCCGACGTGACCCTGGACAACCTGGGCGAGAAGATGATCGGCACCCAGCGCGGCACCACCGGCTACATTTACACCTCCGGTGATTACGGCGACGATCATGTCACCGCCTATGACAACGGCGCTTCCGCCGTGCAGGCTCTGCTGAACGGTCAGGTTGACTGCGTGGTCATCGACTCCGCTCCCGCCGAAGCCTTTGTGGCCGCCAACGCCGGTCTGACCATTCTGGACACCGAGTACGTCACCGAGAGCTACGCCATCGGCGTGAACAAGGACAACACCGCCCTGCTTGACGCCATCAACCAGGCGCTGGCCGAGCTGACCGCCGACGGCACCGTTCAGGCCATCGTCGACAAGTACATCACCGCCGAATAATTCAATCGCTCAGCCGGGGGCGGCTCAAGCCGCCCTTGGCGCGGTTGTACCCGGAAAACCGACCTTCGCACTGGGAAGGCCGATTTTCTGCGTATAACATATATGAAATGAGAAGGTGAAGCTGTGGAACTTTACGAACTTTGGAAACCCCTGATGCGGGACGGCACCGCATCCTTCTGGCAGGAATTCTACGTCAAATTCTACCAGGCGTTTATTGACGGCAACCGGTGGAAGCAGTACTTAAACGGCGTCGGCACCACCCTGCTGGTCACGGCCCTGGCGCTGACCCTGGGCATTCTTCTCGGCATTCTGGTGGCCGTGATCCGAACCGCCCACGACCAGCAGCGGACGGGGCACAGAAATCCCATTCTCGGTCTGTTCAACGGCATCTGCAAGGTGTATGTCACCGTCATCCGCGGCACGCCCATGATGGTGCAGCTGCTGATTATGGGCTTCGTGATCTTCTCCTTCTCCCGGAATTACACCATGGTGGGCGCCCTGACCCTGGGCATCAACTCCGGCGCTTACGTCTCCGAGATCATCCGGGGCGGCCTGATGTCCCTTGACCCCGGTCAGGCCGAAGCGGGACGGAGCCTTGGCCTCGGCTACATCGACACCATGCGTCTGATCGTCATTCCCCAGGCCTTCAAGGCCATTTTACCGGCTCTCGGCAACGAGTTCATCATGCTGCTGAAGGACACCTCCCTGATCACCGTCATCGGCGGCAAGGAAATGGTCTACGCCGCCCAGGCCATTTACGGCCGCACCTACGAGCAGATGTTCCCCCTCATCGGCATCGCCTGCATCTATCTGGTGCTGGTCATGGTATTCAGCTGGCTGCAAAGTTTACTGGAAAGGAGGCTGCGTCAAAGTGATCGACGTTAAGCATCTGCGCAAATCCTTCGGTGACCATCTGGTTCTCAAGGACATCTCCGAACACATCTACCCCGGGGACAAAATGGTCATCATCGGCCCCTCCGGCTCCGGCAAATCCACGTTCCTGCGCAGTCTGAACCTGCTGGAGGAACCCACCTCCGGCACCATCACCTTTGACGGCGAGGTCATCACCGACCCCAAGGCCAATATCGACCTGGTTCGCCGGAAAATGGGCATGGTGTTCCAGCACTTCAACCTCTTCCCCAACATGACCATCCGAAAAAATATCACCCTCGCCCCCGTGCGCACCGGCCTGATGACCCAGGCGGAGGCGGACGACAAGGCCACCCAGCTGCTGCGCCGGGTCAGTCTGGAAGAAAAGGCGGACGCCTACCCCAATCAGCTCTCCGGCGGCCAGAAGCAGAGAATTGCCATCGTCCGGGCGCTGGCCATGAATCCCAAGGTCATGCTCTTCGACGAGCCTACCTCCGCCCTTGACCCGGAAATGGTGGGCGAGGTTCTCGCCGTCATGAAGGAGCTGGCGGAAAGCGGCATGACCATGGTGGTCGTCACCCACGAGATGGGTTTTGCCCGGGAGGTGGGTAACCGGGTGCTGTTCATGGACGACGGAAAAGTCCTGGAGCAAGGCTCCCCTGCCCAGCTTTTCGGCAATCCCCAGAATCCCCGCTTGCAGGATTTCCTCTCGAAAGTTCTGTAAATATTCTGATATCCCAGCCTGAAAGGCTGGGATATTTTTTGCCCAAGTACTTGACAAATCTGTTATATCTGTATATACTGCACATATACAGTTGTAACAGAAGTGAGGTGCCAAAGTGACCGTATTGATCGACAACAAGTGTAGCCTTCCCATTTACGACCAGATCTACTCCCAGATCAAAGCCCAGATCATCAGCGGCGAGCTTCAGGAGCATGAAGCCCTGCCCTCCATCCGGAATCTTGCCAAGGATTTACGCATCAGCGTGATCACCACCAAGCGCGCCTACGACGAGCTGGAAAAAGAGGGATTTATCTACACCATCGCCGCCAAGGGCTGCTTCGTAGCTCCCAAAAATGTGGAGCTGCTCCGGGAAGAAACCCTGAAAGCCATCGAAAATCACATTGACCAGATCGTCCGCCTTTCCCAGTCCGTCGGCCTGAGTCGGCAGGAAGTTCTGGATATGGTCAAATTTGCCATGGAGGATTGAACATGAACGCATTGGAAATACGGGATTTAGCCAAGCACTACACCGGTTTTTCCCTGGATCATCTGAACCTGACCCTGCCCTGGGGCTGCATTATGGGGCTTGTGGGGGAAAACGGCGCGGGAAAAAGCACCACCATCAAGCTCATTCTCAATACCGTCTCCCGGGACGGCGGCACCGTCACCATTTTGGGCCGGGACAACCGGGAGAACCAGTGCCTCTCCAAAGAGGAGATCGGCGTGGTTCTGGACGAGGTGGGCATCTCCGCCTGTCTCACCGCCCGGCAGATTGGGAAAATCATGCAGGGCATTTACCGCAGCTGGGACGATGCGGTTTTTACCGACTATCTGACCCGTCTTGCTGTCCCCGCGGACAAGAAATTCAAGGAGTTTTCCAGGGGCATGAAAATGAAGCTTGGCATTGCCGTCGCCCTGTCCCACCACCCAAGGCTTCTGATTCTGGACGAAGCCACCAGCGGCCTTGACCCGGTCGTCCGGGACGAGGTCATGGACATTTTCAACGAATTCACCCGAGACGAGAACCACGCCATTCTGATACTGAACTCCAATTAAAATCTTTAGAAAAGATTTTAATTGCCCGAAGGGCAAGGAGTTCATATGAGACTTGTTTTGTGATTTCTTTCCTTATAAATC
>QWCN01002732.1_pt1 | contig 43039 bp, 37 predicted proteins | sample 1972711 | NCBI WGS metagenome assembly QWCN01 (sample SAMN09866707, study PRJNA288562) | Human gut metagenome isolate term1_stool, whole genome shotgun sequencing... | isolation source: gut | host: Homo sapiens | place: USA: California
GCAGGTCTCGATGCTTTCCGCTCTTTCCCGCTTCCGATTACCAACTTTTTCACTTGTTCAGGTCCTGCGCCCCAAAGCGCTTGCATATAATACACCCCCGCCCCCGTTTTGTCAACCCCCTTTTTCATGTTTTTTCATTTTTTCTTAATATTTCCCTTCGCCGCCCCGGATACCCTCCGAAATGCGGCTCAGAGCGTCCGCCGCATCCATCTCCGTTTCCGGATTCCCCGCCAGGTCACCCAGCGTCACCATCCCTTGCAGTCTCCCCTGCTCTACAACAGGCAAGCGGCGGATCTGCAACCGTCCCATCAGGGCCGCTGCGGCACTGGTGTCCATATCCCCCTCCGCCGTGACGGCGTTCCGGGACATGATCTCCCGGACCAGGGTCCGGCCAGGGTCCCGTCCGGCGGCCAGGCACCGGGTCACGATGTCCCGGTCCGTTAACAGGCCCACCGGCTTCCCGTCGGCAGCGCACACCGGCAGCGCTCCCAGATCATATTGAGCCAGCGTCCGGGCCGCCACCGTCACCGGCTCCCCCGCCCCCACCCGGATGGCCGGGGCGGACATGATGTCCCTGAGCTTCATAAGCATCCCTCCTGCCCTCGATTCTCCCCATCCGCTCTGCGGTTTATACATATAATATTGCCTGGAAGCGCCGCTTTTTGCCGCCGCCCTCCGGGGAGGAAGATTTTCTTCCGAAAAGGCCGTCTTTTTCTGAAAAAACTGTTGCAATCAGGCTCAAACTGTGTTATATTTCAGTGCCGAGATCAATTTGTGCCGAAAAGAGGAAAACGTTTATGGCTTCTCAGGAAAAAATCCGTAATATTGCCATCATTGCCCATGTTGACCATGGCAAGACCACACTGGTGGATGAAATGCTCAAGCAGGGCGGCATCTACCGGGAGAATCAGGCCACGGTGGACCGGGTCATGGACTCCGGCGATCTGGAGCGGGAGCGTGGCATCACCATTCTCGCCAAGAATACCGCCGTTCACTATAAAGGATATAAGATCAACATTGTGGATACCCCGGGCCACGCTGACTTTGGCGGCGAGGTGGAGCGTATCCTGAAAATGGTCAACGGCGTCATTCTGCTGGTGGACGCCGCCGAGGGCCCCATGCCCCAGACCCGCTTCGTGCTGCAGAAGGCTCTGGAGCTGGGCCATAAGGTCATTGTGGCCGTCAACAAAGTGGACAAGCCCGACGCACGGGTCCACGAGGTCATGGACGAAGTCCTGGAACTGCTGCTGGACCTGAACGCCACCGACGAGCAGTTCAACTCCCCCACCGTGTTCTGCTCCGGCCGTCAGGGCACCGCTTCCTACGGTCCCGATGAAACGGGCACCGACCTGACGCCGCTGTTCGAGACCATCATCAACTATATCCCCGCCCCCACCGGCGACGAGAACGCCCCCCTGCAGCTGCTGGTCAGCTCCATTGACTATAATGAGTATGTGGGCCGGATCGCCATCGGCCGTGTGGAGCAGGGTACCATCCAAGTGAATCAGGACGTGGTCATCTGCGACTACCATGACCCCAGCCTCCGTCAGAAGGGCAAGGTCGTGGCCCTGTACACCTTCGACGGCCTGGCCAAGATCCCGGTCCAGTCCGCCAGCGCCGGTGAGATCGTGGCTCTGTCCGGTATTTCCGACATCACCATCGGCCGGACCCTCTGCGCCCCCGATGCGGTGGAGGCCCTGCCCTTCGTAAAGATCAGCGACCCCACCATTGAAATGACCTTCGCCGTGAACAACTCCCCCTTCGCCGGAAAAGAGGGCAAATTCGTCACCTCCCGGAACCTGCGGGACCGGCTGGAAAAGGAACTGCTGAAGGATGTGTCCCTCCATGTGAAGGAGCAGGGCACCGACGCCTTCAACGTGGCCGGCCGTGGCGAAATGCACCTGTCCATTCTCATGGAGACCATGCGCCGGGAAGGCTTTGAGTTCTCCGTGTCCACCCCCCGTGTGCTGACCAAGGTCATTGACGGCACGGTCTGCGAGCCCATCGAGCGGATGGTGGCCGACGTGCCGGAGGACTGCATGGGCGCCGTCATCGAGAAGATGGGCCGCCGGAAGGGCGACCTGCTGGGCATGACCCCCATGGGCAGCCGTTACCGCCTGGAGTTCCTGGTCCCCTCCCGTGGCCTGTTCGGCTACCGGAGCGAGTTCCTGACCGATACCCGTGGCGAGGGCATCATGTCCTCCGTGCTGGATTCCTACGCCCCCATGAAGGGCGAGATCGAGCGGCGGCTCACCGGCTCCCTGATCGCTTTCGAGTCCGGCGAGGCCTGCTCCTACGGCCTCTTTAACGCCCAGGAGCGCGGCACCCTGTTCATCGGACCCGGCACGCCGGTGTATGCCGGTATGGTCGTGGGCATTTGCAGCCGGAACGAGGATATGACCGTCAACGTCTGCAAGAAGAAGCAGCTGACCAATATGCGTGCCGCCGGTTCCGACGAGGCCCTGCGGCTGACCACCCCGAAGAATATGTCTCTGGAGCAGTGCCTGGAATTCCTGGCCGACGATGAGCTGTTGGAATGCACCCCCAAGAGCCTGCGTATCCGCAAGCGGGAACTGGACCATGCTGCCCGGATGCGTCAGGTCATGAAGAAGCGCTCTCAGGAGTAATGAAAAAACTCCTGACCATCCAAAGTCTTTCCACCCTGGGCCGCAGCGGCCTGGCGGTCATGGGACCGGTCATTTCGGCCCTGGGCTGTCAGTGCTGCCCCCTGCCCACGGTGGCCCTGTCCACCCACACGGGCTTCCCGAATCCGGAGCGGGTGCCGTTCTCGGACGCCATTCCCCGGTATTGGGACCATTACGCCCGGCTGGGGGTGGAATTTGAAGGCATCCTGACGGGCTACTTCGCTTCCCCGGAGCAGATCGCCCAGGCCGAAGCCCTGACCGCCACGGAGCTTTTCATGGTGGACCCCATTCTGGGAGACCACGGAAAGTTTTATACCGGCATGGGTCCGGCCCAGGCCGCCGGTCTGCGCCGCCTGTGCGCCAAAGCAGACCTGGTCCTGCCCAATCTTACCGAGGCCGCCATTCTCACGGGCCGGGAATACACTGCCGATCATCCGGAATCCCGGCTGAAAGCCCTGACGGAGGCCCTGCTGGAATTGGGGGCGAAAAAAGTCGTCCTGACGGGCATCCCCTGGTCGGATTCCGAAATCGGATCCTTTGGCTTCGACGGGAAAACGTATTTTTCCTGCCGCCACCCCCGGAAGCCCTTGTCCATGCCCGGCACCGGCGACCTGTTCTCTGCCGTCACCGCCGCCTCGCTCCTGCGGGGCGAGACTCTGGCGGACAGCGCCGCTCTGGCGGGGGATTTCGTGTGCGCCTGCCTGGCCCCTGTCAAAGAAAGCAGCCCCTTCGGGGCGGAATTTGAAAATTCTCTGCCCTTTCTCACGAAAAGCGGCCCCTTCCGGGGAAATTAACTGTTGACCCGGTGGGTCTTTTCGGTTATAATAGTACGGCTAGGCCCAGGACCCACGGTCCGAAGCCGTTCAGAAGCATTGCTGCGGCCTGAAAAATGGCTGTCGAGCATAAGAAATTTACAGGAGGTGTTCTGCCAATGAAGCGTACCTACCAGCCCAGCAAGCGTCACAGATCCAAGGTCCACGGTTTCCGGAAGAGAATGGCTACTTCCAACGGCCGCAAGGTGCTTGCCCGCCGCCGTGCCAAGGGTCGTAAGGCTCTGTCTGCTTGATGCAAAGCAGTGCCGTGAGCGGACTTCGGGCCGTTCATTGCAAAACGGGAGTTCATGCGGGGTGAGCGATTCGCCCCGCTCCCTTTTTATCGGGACTTCCCAGGAGGAAATACCATGGAATTTTCCACATCTCTGAAACTGAATCACATTTTCCGCCGCCTGTATTCGACCTCCGGCCATGCCAACACCTATCTGGTGCTTTATGCCCGGCGGAACCGCTCCAAGGAAAACCGGGTGGGCCTGACCTGTGGGAAAAAGCTGGGTCACGCCGTGGTACGCAACCGCACCCGCCGCCGCCTGCGGGAAATTTACCGGCTTAACGAGCATCGCTTTGCCCGTGGCTACGACATTGTGGTGGTGGCCCGTTCCGCCGCCGTGGATGCGGATTTTGCCGTGCTGGAGCGTGCCTACCTGAATCTGGCGAAAAAGGCCGGGATTTTATCGGAGGCCGACCGTTGAAAAGGCTCTTTCTGCTGCTGATCCGGTTCTATCAGAAATGCATTTCCCCCTACACGCCGCCGAGCTGCCGGTTCACTCCTACCTGCTCGGCATACGCCTACACCGCCATTCAAAAATACGGGGCTCTCAAGGGCGGGTATCTGGCCCTGCGGCGACTGCTGCGGTGCAACCCGTTCTATAAGGGAGACTATTTCGACCCCGTGCCCTAAGGAGGATGAGCAATGCTCGCATTCAACCTGTCCGACATCATCACCGTGCCCTTCGGCTACCTGATGAGCTGGCTCTATGACCTGACCAGCAACTACGGCGTGGCGCTGATCCTGTTCGCCGTCATCGTGAAGCTGGTCCTGTTCCCCATCAGCGCAAAATCCAAGAAAAGTACCATGAAAATGTCCCGCCTGACCCCCCGTGTCCAGGAGCTTCAGGCGAAATACGCCAATGACCCTCAGAAGCAGAACGAGGCCATTCAGGCCCTCTATAAAGAGGAAAACGCCAGCATGACCGGCGGCTGCCTGTGGAGCCTGATCCCCCTGCTGATCCTGCTCCCCCTGTATGCGGTCATCCGGCAGCCCATCACCTATATGCTCCATGCCAGCACCGACGTGGCCAACCAGATCATGGACACCATGAAGACCGCCGCCCCGGAGCTGTTCACCGGCAACGCCTATTACCACCAGATCATTGCCGCCCAGCACATCCCGGAATACGCCCAGGCGCTGCGGGATGCCATCCCCGGCATCAGCGAGACCATCCTGGCGGGCATCAACTTCAATTTCCTGGGCATCGACCTGGGAACGATTCCGCAGTTCAACATCTTCGGCTGGGGCGTGTATGACTGGGCCCACATCGGCCTGTTCCTCTGCCCCCTGCTCTCCGCCGGTTCTCAGGTGCTGAGCATGGTCATTATGACCAAGATGAACAACTCCGTGGTCACGGATAAGGACGGCCTCCAGGACGAGGAGACCGCCAAGAACTCCCAGATGAACCAGACCAACAAGACCATGATGATCGTGGGACCCCTGATGTCCCTGTGGATCGGCTTCACCATCCCCGCCGGTCTGAGCATTTACTGGTTCGTTCAGGGCCTGGTGTCCATCGTGCAGGACGTGTACCTGACCAACCGCTACCGGAAAATTTACGACGCCGAGGACGCCGTCCGGCTCCAGAAGAAGCTGGAGCGGGAGAAGGAAGAAGCCGAGAAGGAGCGCCAGCGTGCCGAGCGCCGTGCCGCCAACCCCGACGGCATCACCGAAAACACCAGCAAGAAGAAGCTGGCCCAGAAGCAGCAGAAGGAGGCCGACGCCGCCAAGGCTGCCGCAGCGAAGGAATACGCCGCCAGGAAGGGCCTGCCCACCGAGCCGGAGACGGAGGAAAAGCTGCCCCTGTCCGGCATGAAGGATCGTCCCAACTGCAAGGGCCGGGCATACGAACCCGACCGCTACCGCAATACGGAGGAATAAGCTATGGAAAAGACCATCGTGACTACCGGAAAAACCATCGAGCTGGCCGTGGAAGAAGCCCTGACCCGGCTGGGTCTGGATCGGGACAGCGTTTCCGTTACCGTGCTGGCCCAGGCCAAGTCCGGCTTCCTGGGCTTCGGCGCCCAGCCCGCCAAGGTGCAGGTGACCTATGAGGTCCCCGACGAGGCCCCGGCCCCCAAGGCCGCTCCTTCTGCCCTGTCCGCCGCCTCCCGGAGCAGCAAATCTCCCGCCGAGGCGCTGCGCAAGGGCGTTTCCCAGCCTCCCAAGGCCGAAAAGGCCCCGGAGGCTCCCAAGGCGGAAGCCCCCAAGCCCGCTCCCAAGGCTCCCGAAGCCCCCAAGCCCGCCGCCGAGAAAAGATGCGATGCTCCTAAGGCTCCCAGAGCCCCCCGAGAGCCGCGGGAACCGAAGGCCCCCCAGGCACCCAAGGTGCCCAAGACCTATGCGCCTGCGGCCCCCGGCAGCGTGGAGGAGACCATTGAGCAGTTCCTGACGGGCCTTTTGAAGCACATGGGTTCCGAAGCCGTGCCGCATGCCTGGAAGGATGAGGAAGGCGCTTATCAGGTGGACCTGGTGGGCGACGATCTGGGCTACCTGATCGGCCGCCGGGGCGACACCCTGGACGCCATCCAGCACCTGTGCAACTACGCCGTGAACCGTGGCGTGGAGGGCCATGTGCGGGTCCATGTGGACGCCGAGGAGTACCGGGTCAAGCGGGAGGAATCTCTCCGCCGCTACGCCCGGAAGAAGGCTCAGCAGGTGCTGAAGGCCCGCCGCCGCACCACCCTGGAGCCCATGAACGCCTACGAGCGCCATGTGATCCACGCTACCCTGCAGGACATGGAGAACATCACTACCCATTCCACCGGCACCGAACCCAACCGCCGTGTGGTCATCGAGTACGTCCGCTGAAATATCCATAAAAGCACGGAGCCGTCCCACCGACGGCTCCGTTTTTTTGCGTTTTCCGCAAATCCCCCGGCGTGGCAATGGCTCCCCTGTGCAGGGGGAGCTGTCAGTCCAAAGGACTGACTGAGGGGGTGTACGCTATCGGCACGCAGGAGACTATCGAACGAAAGCCCCTACGGAATCCATCCGTACACCCCCTCCGTCTGCCCTAAAGGGCAGCCACCTCCCCCTACACAGGGGAGGCAAACTCAAAAGTACGGGGGCTGGTCCCTCTGAGGAAAGCCCTCTCCTGCTGGAGATGGTAGCCCCGAAGGGGCCGGGTGTGGAGGGGACCATCTTCGTTTTATCGGACTGCCCGGAAATATGTTACGCCCCACATCCGTCTTGGCTTACGCCAAGCCACCTTCTCCCCAGGGAGAAGGCTTTGGATTGTGCGAACCTTTAGCACCTACCGCCCCTCATCCGGCCGGAATAATGATTCCGGCCACCTTCCCCCAGGGGAAGGTGGCCGGCACACTTCTACCTCGTCCGACCGTACACCCCCTCAGTCTGCCTTTGCAGGCAGACAGCTCCCCCTACACGCCGGAAGCCATACGCCCCGCCGGTTCTGCGTATGGAATCCCAGCGGGCGGGGCATGCCGCCGCCCCTACACCCGCTCTTCTCTCTTCTCTTTTCTCTCTTCTCTTTTCTCTCTTCTCTTATTAAAATAATGCCGCTCCCCGAACTTTCGTCCGGGGAGCGGTCTCCTCTTTACTTCGTTCCGAAAATGCGGTCGCCTGCGTCGCCCAGGCCGGGGATGATGTAGGCGTTCTCGTTGAGCTTCTCATCCACAGCAGCCAGGTACATCTCCACATCCGGGTGGGCCTTCTGCACGGCCGCCACGCCCTCCGGGCAGCCGATAATGTTCATCATGATGATGTTCTTGCAGCCATGCTTCTTCAGGAAGTCAATAGCCGCCACGGCGCTGCCGCCGGTGGCCAGCATGGGGTCCACCACGAACACCTGCCGGTTGGCGATGTCGTCGGGCAGCTTGCAGTAGTATTCCACGGGCTTATGGGTCTCCGGGTCCCGATAGAGACCGATGTGGCCGATCTTGGCAGAGGGGATCAGATCGACCATGGAATCCACCATGCCCAGTCCGGCACGGAGCACCGGCACGATGGCCAGCTTCTTACCGGCCAGCTTCTTGCAGTGGGCCGTCGCCACGGGAGTCTCCACATCCACATCGATCAGGGGCAGATTGCGGGTGGCCTCGTAGCACATCAGTCCGGCGATCTCGCTGACGAGCTCCCGGAACTCCTTCACGCCGGTATCCTTACTGCGGAGGATGGACAGCTTGTGCTGGATCAGGGGATGGTCTAAAACATGAACAGTACCCATAACTTCTCTCCTTAATGTTTTTGCAGTCGCTCCCGTTCGGCCTGGGAAAGCCGCAGGTAGTTGGGCGTCAGCGTGATGCCGTCGCCGGGGTCTCCCCGGTGCATTTTTTCCAATGCGGCCAGAGCCACGCCGTCGGCACGCTGGTGCATCCGATGCTCCGGCGGCAGGACCAGAGCGGGAACGCTTTCTAACAGCGTATTATAGCACAAAATACTCCCGTCGCCAACCAGAAAAATCGGTTCTGAGCATTTTTGTAGAACTTCCCTTAAATCCTCGAGAGAAATGGAAGAATCCTCCATCACTCTTGTGTATTTTCCACAATCCGCATGGAACAGCCCCCCGTAGACCTGGCTCCGCCGGGCGTCCATGACCCCCAGCACATAGCCCTGATACACGCCCAGAGACCGGGCCATGGCCTCCAGGGTAGACACCCCGTAGCAGGGTAGGTCCGCCCCCCAGGCAAAGCCCTTGGCGGCGCTGACGCCGATGCGGACCCCCGTGAAGCTGCCGGGACCGGCAGCCACGGCCAGTGCGGTCACGTCGGCGGCGGTCTTTCCGCATTGCTTCAGAAGGTCCTCCGCCATGACCATCAACGTCTGGCTGTGGGTCAGGCCCGTATTCTGATAAGCCTCCCCCAGCAGCCGCTCCCCGTCGTGAAGCGCCGCCGAACAGGCCTTTGCGCTGGTCTCAAAGCACAGGAGCAGCATGGCCGTCCCCTCCTTCTATGGTGATTCTCCGGCTGTCGTCACCGGTTTTCTCTATTGTTATCCAAATGGCCCCGTCCAGGGCGTCCGCCACGTTTTCGCTCCACTCCACGGCGCACACGCCGCCCCGCTCCAGATAGTCCTCCCAGCCGATGTCAAACAAATCCTCGGAGGATCGGAGCCGGTACATATCGAAATGGAACAGGGGCAGCCGCCCGGAGGTATATTCGTTGACGATGGTGTAGGTGGGGCTGGTGACCCGCTCCGTACAGCCCAGGCCCCGGCCCAGTCCACGGGTAAAGGCGGTCTTGCCTGCCCCCAGGTCCCCCCGGAAGGCCAGTACCGTACCGGGACGCAGGGTCTTGGCCAGGGCCTCTCCCACCGCTTCCGTCTCGGCAGGGGAATGGGTAATGTATTCCAAAGTATTTTCCTTCTTTCTCACGCCTGGGCCTGCTTCAGCTTCTCCGCCTGCTCGGCGGTGGCCAGAGCATCAATGATCTCGTCCAGGTCGCCGTCCATGACGGCGTCGATTTTGTAAAGCGTCAGGCCGATCCGGTGGTCCGTCACCCGGCCCTGGGGGAAATTATAGGTTCGGATGCGCTCGTTGCGCATTCCCGTGCCCACCTGGCTCCGGCGCATACCCGTCACGGCGGAATCCAGCTTTTCCTGCTCGATCTCATAGAGCTTGGAGGCCAGCATCCGCATACATTTTTCCCGGTTCTGGACCTGGGACCGCTCCTCCTGACAGGAAACCACGATTCCGGAGGGCTTATGAATGAGCCGCACGGCAGAGGATGTCTTGTTGATGTGCTGGCCGCCGGCGCCGGAGGACCGGAACACCTGCATTTCGATGTCCTCCGGGCGGATGGTCACGTCCACTTCCTCCATTTCCGGCAGCACGGCCACGGTGGCCGTGGACGTGTGGACCCGGCCCCCGGATTCCGTCTCCGGCACCCGCTGGACCCGGTGCACGCCGGATTCGTATTTCAGCCGGGAATAGGCCCCGGCCCCGGAGATCACGAAATCCGCCTCCTTCACGCCGCCAAGTTCCGTTTCGTTGTAGTTCATCAGCTCGATTTTCCAGCCACGGGCGGCGGCGTACATGGCGTACATCCGGAACAGGCTGTGGGCGAACAGAGCGCTTTCCTCGCCGCCAACGCCCCCACGAATTTCCATAATGACGTTTTTGCCGTCGTTGGGGTCCTTGGGCAGCAGAAGCACCTGCAGTTCCCGGTATAGGTTTTCCTTGTCGGTCTTGGCCTTCTGGAAGGTCTCCTGGCACAGCTCCCGCATTTCCGGGTCCGCCATCAGGTCCTGGGCTTCCTCCATGTCCCGGGAAGCCCGGTTGTAAGCCCGGAACGTCTCCACGATAGGCTCCAACTCGTTTTTCTCCCGCAGAAATGCGGCGGCCCGCTTGGGGTCGGCGTAAAAATCCGGCTGCTCCGAGCGGAAGCAGAGTTCTTCATAGCGATTCTCCACGGCCTGCAATTTTTCCAGCATGACTTCCTCCGAAAATTCCTGTTTCCCGTATTGTAGCAGGATTTTTGCGAAAAGTAAAGGCGCAGCTTGTGCGGCGGGGAACTTTTCCGCAACTTCATACTATCTTAATAACTTACCACTTTCTTTCTTCACATTTTCCCGGTATGATAAAGGAGCAAAGCAGAGATGCGGAGCAAAACTTCAATTGTTTCTTCTTTTTCATTTTTTCCTCTCCTCTTATTTCTTTCATACGGAAGCCGCAGGTGGTTCCTGCGGCTTTTGTATTTCTGTGCGCCCGAATTTCGGGGACCCACTGGCGATGCACTGTAGGGGCGGCGGCATGCCCCGCCCGCCTGGTTGCAATGCCTGAGCGGCAAATTCGATGCAAAAGCCCGCCGGGACAGAGAAAAGCCTTCCCCTGGGGGAAGGTGGCACGCCAAAGGCGTGACGGATGAGGGGCGGGATGCAGTATCGTTTTTGCGTGTAGGGGCGGCGGCATGCCCCGCCCGCTCGAATTCTATACGCAGAACCCGGCGAAGCGAAAGCCTTCCTCTCTCCTGGAAGTCTTAACGTCGATTTTACCGTTCTGGCAACGTTAGCTGGCGGGCGAGGCATGCCTCGCCCCTACCGTGCCACGCCGGGAGTGCGTCCCGCCCCTCATCCGTCCCCCTCTCTTTTCACTTTTCTCTCTTCTCTTTTCTCTAAAACGGACCCCCCGGAAAATCCAGGGGGTCCGTTTTTCTTGTCACTCCATCCAGACCGTGGTATCCACCGGTTCGCCCTGGACGTATTTATGGTCCCAATCGTCGTCAAAGAGCCGGGAGCGCAGGTCCATGGGACACCCACGGGCCAGGTCCTCCGCCAGAATCCGCAATTCCGGGGCAGGCTCCAGACACTCCAGATAAAATTCCGGCAGCGCCTCCTCCCCCAGCTTTGCTCCCAGGAACGCCCCGGTCAGGGCCCCCACGGCGGCGCTGCGGCCGGAATGGTTCACGGCCAATATCATGCTCCGGTCGAAGTCCCCCTCCCCTTTCAGGCAAGCGTACACCGCCCCGGCGGCCACTCCCAGAGCATCCTGACAATGCAGGGCCTCCATGGCCTCCTCCGGCTCCATCAGGCCGTTTTTCGCCATCCGGACCCCCCGGCCCACAGCTTCCTTCAGCTTCATGGCCTGAGGGAACTGCCGGGAAAACTGGGCCGCCACGGCCTCCGCCGCCTGGACGAACTGGTCCCGCAGGGCCAAGGTCCCTTCCTGGGCGATGCCCGCCACGGTGTAGGCCACCCAGGCCCCGGTCAGGAACGCCTCCGGACTGCCGTGGGTCAGGGCCACCGCCTCGGCCCCCAGACGGCCCACCTCCGTGGGCTTCATCCGGTCCGGATGGAAAAACAGGCCCACGCTCACCGCTGCGCTCAGGGCGGAGCTTTCCGTGGAATCGTTCACCGTGTCCTCCACGGTGCCCAGAGGGCCGTTATTCAGCACGTCCAGCATTCTTGTATCCATGCAGACCCGCCGCCGCAAATGCTCCACATGGCTGATCCAGCAGCTGGTAGCCTCCGGCAAGCGCCGCAGCACCTGGATTTTGCTCCACTCCTGCTGGGCCATGGCGATATAGCGCACGAAGGGCGCCATGACCCCCCGCAGCTGCCCACGGGTGGAGGCAATGAGCAGGCCGTTGGCGGTGTAGGCCGCCAGCTGGGTGTGGGAGGTCACGTCGGCATAGCCGTTGACCAGATCGTAGCCCAGCAGACCGCTGGGGCCGTAGTCCCGGTGAATTTCCTCCAGATTCTTGGCATCCACGGCGTAACCCATGGCGTCGCCTACCGCCAGCCCCAGCAGGCTGCCCCGGCAGACGGATGCGGTATCGTCCATTGCCGCCGCCCCCTTTCTTTTTCTCTATTATACTCTACACCCACCGGAAAAAGCAACCGGAATTTCCGTGCTTTCCGGCGCATAGGATAACGCAAAAGGGGGACACGATATGCGGAAACGAAACGGCAAGCTGGCCATTGCGGCCCTGGGGCTGGCCATGCTCCTGGGGCTGTCTGTTTTTTCGCCCGGAGCCATTCCCACGGGCAGCTGGGGCCTGAGCTTTCAGCAGGAGGGGGCTGCGCCCATCGGCAACGCCACACCCGCCCAGCTGGCCCGGTACGATGCGGCCTATCTGGGCAACACCCAGGAGAAGGTCCTGTACCTGACCTTCGATGCGGGCTACGAAAACGGCTCCACGGCGAAAATCCTCGACGCTCTGAAAAAGCACAACGCTCCGGCGGCTTTTTTTCTGGTGGGGAATTATTTGCAGCGGAACGGGGACCTGGTCCGGCGGATGGTGGAGGAGGGCCATATCGTGGGCAATCACACCATGCACCACCGGGACATGAGTGCCCTGACCGACCCGGCGGTGTTCCAAAAAGAATTGACGGACCTGGAAGAGCTCTACCAATCCGTCACCGGGAAGGAAATTTCCAAATTTTACCGGCCGCCCCAGGGAATTTACAGCGAGGAGAACCTGAAGGAGGCCCAGGCCATGGGCTACAAGACGGTTTTCTGGAGCCTGGCCTATGTGGATTGGAACAACGATGCCCAGCCCACAGCGGAGCAGGCTTTCGCCAAGCTGCTGCCCCGGACCCATAACGGGGCCGTGGTGCTGCTGCACTCCACTTCCCGGACCAACGGGGAAATCCTCGACGAATTGCTCACCCGCTGGGAGCAAATGGGCTACCGCTTCGCCCCCCTGACGGAATTGTTCCCGGAGGGGTCGTAGGGATTTTGAGGACGGACCGCACCCCGATTTTGTTTGTAGGGGCGAGGCATGCCTCGCCCGCCAGCCTGGGACGTTTGAGCGGTAAAAATCGACGCAAAACCTGCCGGGACTGAGAAAAGCCTTCCCCTGGAGGGGAAGGCTATTTTTCGCCTCGCCGGGAGATTTCTCCGTTGCGTTTACCGCTCCGTGACTTTTTTTCCGGTGATATGCTCCGGGGTGATCTCCAGGCAGGACAGCTTCGTGCCGGAGACGGCCCACTCTTTTTCGGCGTACTCCGGTTCATCGGTGAATTTGGCGGTCAGGTCCCGGCAGACCTGCCAGATCATTTCCGAGTCCCGAATCTCCCGCATCCGGCCGAACACCAGCACGCTCTCAAAATGCAGCGGCCAGCCCTCGCCCCGCTGCCCCTCGCCGGTGACGGTGTAGCACACCCGGTCGTCCTCCCGCAAGGCCTCCAGCTTCTTCCCGGCCTTGGCGCAATGGAAATACAGCTTCCCGTCCAGCAGCACATGGTCCATAGGGATGCCGTAGGGCCAGCCGTCGGCGGTCATGCACAGCACGCCCCGCTTTTCCTTTTTCAGAATCTCCAGGCAGGCCGTCTCATCGATGGCCTGCTTTTTTCGTCTCATTTCCCGAAACATAAAATAGCCTCCTTACGAAAAAAGAGGGCCCCGAAGGGCCCTCTTGGGGTAAAAATGCTTAGCCGATGTAGTCCACGCTGGTGTGAGCAGACACGGTGGGGGTCACGGTGCTGTCGGAGTTGTTGTCAACGACAATCTTGCCGGAACGGATGCCTTCCAGAACGGCGTTGTACTCGTCCTTGGTGAAGGTGTTGAAGCTCCAGGAGGAATCAGCGGTGGGCAGGCCCACATAGTCGCCTTCCTGCAGACCGAAGTTGGTCACCTTGCCGCCGTAGGTCTCCCAGCTGCCGTTATTCAGAGCGTCCAGAACGGTCATGGTGACGTTCTTCAGCTGCTTCATGGCAGAGGTCACGAAGTAAGCAGGGTCGATGTAGCTCTGGTCCACGTCCACGCCGATCAGCTTGGCGCCGTCGGTCTTCTTGGCAGCGTCCAGAGCGGAGGTGTAGATGCCGCCGCCGGAGGCGAAGACGATCTCGGTGCCGTTCTGGTACCAGCCTTCCATCTTGGCGGTGATCTCAGGAGAACCCTGGAACTGGCCGCCGTAGGTGTACTTGATCTCAATGTCCTTGTTCAGCTCGGCAGCGGCAGCGTCAGCGCCCTGCACGAAGCCGTAGCCGTAACGGATAACGGCGGGAACGGCCATGCCGCCCAGGAAGCCCAGCTTGGTGTAGCCGTCCTTCACGGCAGCGTAACCGGCCAGATAACCGGCCTGCTCCTCGGAGAAGGTCAGGCAAGCCACGTTGGCAGAGGGATCGTAGTAGGTGTTGTAATCCAGCGTCAGGTCGCCGGCGGCCACGTCAACGGCGATGAAATGCACGTCGGGGTACAGGTCCTGCACGGTCAGCACGGTAGCGCCGAACAGGTAGCCGGGCATAACAACGGTGTCAGCGCCTTCGTTCACGGCCTGGCCAACGGAAGCCACACGGGCGTCGGTGGAGTCCTCGACGGGCTGATAGTAGGTGTAGTCGATGCCGTTGTTCGCGCACCATTCCTTCACGCCTTCCCAGGTAGCCTGGTTGAAGGATTCGTCGTCGATGGTGCCCACGTCGGTGACCAGAGCCACCTTGGTAACGGTGCCGGACACAGGCTTGTCGGTATCCGCAGGCTCGGTAGCCTTGGTATCGGCAGGAGTAGTGTCGGCGGGTTTGGTGGTGTTGTTGGTTGCGGGGGTCGTTCCCTTGCCGTCACTGGTGGAGCAGCCTGCGAAAGCGCAGACGACCATCATGGCAGCAAGCAGAAGTGCCAGAAACTTTTTCATTTTGCAAACCTCCAAAATCAAATTTCCGGTATTCGAGATACCATGTTTATTCTCGCATATTTCACGGGAAAAATCAACCGTTTCCGGGAAAACATTTGAAATTTTCTTGGCCTGTTTTCCTGGAAAAAACAGATATTTCCTTTAGGGTTGCATATGGGTCTTTGCAGAGAAGCTGAAGGGCAAAACCTCGGCCAGGGTGTGGGTCTCATAGCCCTCCGGGGTCACGAAGTAGAGGAGAAAATCGTCTCCGCAGAACTCCCGCATGACCTGGCGGCACACGCCGCAGGGGGGAAAGGCCCCGGTGATCACGCCGTCTTTTCCGCCGCAGACGGCGATGGCGGCGAAGTCCCGGTGGCCGTCGTACACGGCCTTGAAGAAGGCGGTGCGCTCGGCGCAGACGGTGGGGGTGTAGGAGGCATTTTCGATGTTGCAGCCCTGGTAGACCGTGCCGTCGGCGCACAGCAGTGCCGCCCCCACTTTATAACCGGAGTAGGGCACATAGGCGTGGCCCATGGCCTCCACAGCCAGGGCGCAAAGTTCCTTCGGGTCCATAAAGACAGCTCCTTTTTTGAAAATTGGGTGGGAAATGGGAAAACTCCCGGCGTGACTTTGTAGGGGCGGCGGCATGCCCCGCCCGCCCGAATTCCGTACGCGGAAACCGGCGAGGCGTTGCCTCCCGGCGTGTAGGGGGAGGTGGCTGCCCGTCAGGGCAGTCGGAGGGGGTGTACGGCAGCAATCTCGTAGGGGGCTATCGAACGATAGCCTTTACCGTATCGATAGCTTACACCCCCTCAGTCACACCGAAAGGTGTGACAGCTCCCCCGACACATGGGAGCCTTTGCTCAGAGCATCGTAGCCCCTGCGCCCTTTCGGGGCTTTTTACAGCATTTCCTTCAAAAAGCTCTTGCCCGGGGTATCCAGCGTCACGCCCAGGGCCTCGGCCACGGTAGCGGCGATGTCGCAGAAGCCCACCCGGGTCCCCAGGGCCGTGGGCTTGATCTTCTTGCCCGCCACCAGAATGGGGATATACTCTCTCGTGTGGTCGGTGGTGGCCGTATAGGCCGGGTCGCAGCCGTGGTCGGCAGTGATCATCACCATGTCGTCCTCCCCAAGCTGCTCCAGCAGGCTGGGCAGCCAGGTGTCGAACTCGGTCAGGGCCTTGGCGTAGCCGTCAATGTCCCGGCGGTGGCCGTAGAGCATATCAAAGTCCACCAGATTCACGAAGCACAGGCCGTGGAAATCCTTCTTGGCGTAGTCCAGGGTGTGGGCCATGCCGTCGGCGTTGGACTTGTTGTAGACGTGCTCGGTGGTACCCTGTCCGGCAAAAATGTCGAAAATCTTGCCCACGGCAATGGAATCCAGCCCGGCGTTCTTCACGGCATCCAGCAGGGTGGGCTTGGGGGGCTCCAGAGAGAAGTCGTGCCGGTTGGCGGTCCGGGTGTAGTGGCCGGAGGTACCCACGAAGGGACGGGCGATGACCCGGCCCACGCCGTGCTTGCCCACCAGAATTTTCCGGGCAATGCGGCAATACTCATACAGGGTCTCCAGGGGCACCACGTCCTCGTGGGCGGCGATCTGGAACACGGAGTCGGCGGAGGTGTAGACGATCAGGTCGCCGGTCTTGCAGTGCTCGTCGCCGTACTTCTGAATAACTTCCGTGCCGGACCAGGGAGCATTGGCCAGCACGCCCCGGCCGGTGGCCTCCCGGAAGGGCTTCAGCACCTCCTCCGGGAACCCGTTGGGATAGGTGGGCAGGGGCTGGGGGGATACCAGGCCGGCAATTTCCCAGTGGCCGATGGTGGTGTCCTTACCGGCGGACAGCTCCTGGATGCGGCCGTAAGCGCCGGTGGGATGGGCCTCGGTAGGCAGATAGTCCACAGTGGGGATGTCGCTGAGGCCCAGAGAGATCATATTGGGCACGGAGAGATACTTGGATGTGGCACAGGAGCGCAGGGTGTTCACCCCGATGTCGCCGAACTTTTCACTGTCCGGGGCTGCCCCGCAGCCGCAGGAATCCAATACGATCAAGAATACGCGTTTCATGTTGCTTTACTTTCCTTCCATTTTAACTGCTGTTTCCAGAGCCACCTTCATCATGGTGGTGAAAGCGGTCTGGCGTTCTTCCGAGGTAGTTTCCTCCCCAGTGAGTACGTGATCGGAGATGGTGCAGATGCACAGTGCCCGCTTGCCGTAGCGGGCGGCGTTCATGTACAGGGCGGCGGCCTCCATTTCCAGGGCCATGACGCCCATCTTTTTCAGACCGTACACGCTGTCCAGCCCCTCCGGCACGCCCTCGTGATCTCCGTAGAACACGTCGGAGGAGTTCACGTTGCCCACATGATAGGTGGCCTTCTGCTCCTTGGCAGACTCCACAGCCGCAGAAAGCAGCTCAAAAGAAGCGATGGGGGCAAAGGTGCCGGGCAGATGGAACTGGGCGGCGAAGTTGGAGTCGGTGCAGGCGCCCTGGGCCAGCACCAGGTCATAGAGATGGATATGCTCCTGAATGGACCCGGCAGAGCCCACCCGGATGATGTTCTCCACGCCGTAGCCGTTGAACAGCTCGTGGGAGTAAATGCCGATGGCGGGCATACCCATGCCGGAGGCCATGACGCTGACCTTCACGCCCTTGTAGGTGCCGGTGTAGCCCTGAACGCCACGGACATTGTTCACCAGCACGGGGTTTTCCAGAAAATGCTCCGCAATGAACTTGGAGCGCAGGGGGTCGCCGGGCATCAGCACGGTCTTGCCGAAGTCGCCGGGCTTGGCGGAAATGTGGGGGGTAGGTGTCTGAAACATTGGGTTCTCCTCCTGTTAGTTAGATTTTTAGTTAGATTTTTTATGATATTTCAGCGTATGTTACGCTTCCATAGCCTTTGCCAGCTTCACGATGCGGGACGTACCCAGCCGGGAAGCCCCCAGAGCGATGAACTTTTCCGCATCCTCCAGGGAAGAAATGCCGCCTGCGGCCTTGATCTTCACGTTGGGACCCACGTTGGCGGCGAACAGCTCCACATCGTGGAAGGTAGCGCCCGCCTTGGAGAAGCCCGTGGAGGTCTTGATGTAGTCGGCCCCGGACCGGGTGACCACATGGCACATTTCGACCTTTTCCTCATCGGTCAGCAGGCAGGTCTCGATGATGACCTTCAGGAGCTTGCCCTTGCAGGCCTTCTTGATGGCGGAAATTTCCTGCTCCACGGCGTCGTACTTGCCGTCCTTCACCCAGCCCAGGTTGATGACCATGTCCACCTCGTCAGCCCCGTTGTCCACGGCGTCGGTGGCCATGAAGCACTTGGCGGCGGTGGTGTCATAGCCATTGGGGAAGCCGATGACGGTGCAGATGGCAAGCTTTTCCCCCACATATTCCTTGGCCTGACGGACATAGGAGGCGGGGATGCAGACGGAGGCGGTGTGATACTTCATGCCGTCGTCGCAGATGGCCTTGATCTCCGCCCAGGTGGCGGTCTGGCTCAGCAGGGTATGGTCGCACTTGGAGAGGATCTCAGAAAGTTCCATAAAATTAACTCCTTTTCAATTTCTTTGACCGTGAAGGCGAATGACTTTGTGTTCCCGGATGCCCCGGACCCAGCACTTGTGGCACATGGCGATATAGCTGTCGTTGCCGCCCAGGAACAGCTGCTCACCCTGGGTGACGATGTGGCCCTCGGAGTCGATCCGGGCGTTGACGGTGGCCTTGGCCCCGCAGTCGCAGATCGTCTTGATTTCCTGGATGGTGTCCGCCACCTCCATGAGCCGCCGGCTTCCGGCGAAGAGACGGCACTGGAAGTCCGTCCGCAGGCCGAAGCACATCACCGGCACATTATGCTCATCCACAATGGCCCGAAGCTGGTCGATTTGTTCTTCCGTCAGGAACTGGCACTCATCCACAATGATGACGTCGCACTGCCCCAGCTGCTCCGTGCGGAAAATCTCCAGCACATCTGCCTCCGGGGACAGGATCTGGGCCACGCCCTCCAGACCGATGCGGCTGCGGATGACCGCTTCGCCGTCCCGGCTGTCTGCGCTGGGCTTGATGAGCCACACCCGCAGGTCGTTCTCCTCGTAATTGTAGCGGGTGATGAGGGCCTGGGCGGTCTTGCTGGAACCCATGGCTCCGTATTTGAAATATAGCTTTGCCATTTCAGCCTCCAAAGTTTGTTTCCTCCATTATACCGAAAACAACCGGCATTTGCAAGGATAACTTTGGGAAAACCCCCGTCCGCAAAACGCACATTCCCGGCAGAATTTGGTGATTTCGCCGGAATGGTGTAAGCACTTCTCCGAGGAAAAGGCCCCTTATCCGCCGCCGGAAAACGGGTTTACTTTTTTATACGGACATGGTATAATATGATAAATTTACCCTGGGAGGGACCCAAACCATGAAACGAGTACTCTGCATCATCCTCTTGATTGTGTTTCTGGCCGTGTTCTGCGTGTCCGGCTACAAGCTCATCAACTATTATAAAGTCTCCCATGACTCCAAAGCCGTCTACAACGACCTGGCGGACATCAAGAAGCAGGCCCAGCAGGAGGAAGCCACCGCTCCCTCCGCCGCCACTCCCGCCAATCCCGACGACCCCACCGCTCCCACCGCAGACCCCCGTGTGGAGCTGGTCCATCCGGAGACCGGCAAGACCGTGCTGGTGCTGCCGGAATATGTGACCCTGTGGAAACGGAATCCGGACCTGGTGGGCTGGATCGAAATTCCCGGTACGAACATCAACTATCCCGTGGTCCAGTCCCGGACGGAGAACTATTATCTCTACAATAACTTTGATGAGGAAGTGGACTACCACGGCACCATTTACGTCCGGGAGGTCTGCGACGTGTTCAAGCCATCGGACAACCTGACCATCTACGGCCATCACCTGATCGACGGCACCATGTTCCATGAACTGGACGAGTTCAAGAAAGAATCCTTCTGGCGGGAGCATAAGACCTTTACCTTTGATACCGTGTCCGAGCATCACACCTATGAGATCGTCAGCGTGTTCCTGACCACCGCCACCCTGGGCGAGGGCTTCACCTATCACGAGTTCGTGGATGCCGCCGATGCGGCGGAATTCGACGCTTATGTAGCCAAATGCAAGGAATTGGCCCTGTTCGATACCGGCGTCACGGCCACCTACGGCGATAAACTCATCACCCTGTCCACCTGCGACCACGATCTGGAAAACGGCCGCCTGGTCGTGGTCGCCAAACGCATGACGGAGTGAAAAAGCAAAAACCCGAAAAAGGAAAATCAGGGGTATCCCCCATACCCAACGCCACCCCCAGGCAGGTGTCTCCCGCCGGGGGTGGCGTTTTTTGAGGAACCGACATCCGCGCTGCCTCTCCCTGCGCATAGGGGGCTTTTTCGCATCGCCGGGGGATTTACCAGATCTTCTTCCTCAGAACCGGTTCGATTTTGGTATAGACCCACATGGCAAAGCCGCTGACGCTCATCCAGAGCAGGGTGAAGGGCAGGCAGATCTGCCCCCAGAGGTTCAGCGGGGCGTCCCGATAGTCCCAGACCGTATAGTTCCGGTTGAAAACAAGGCCCGCCGCCAGCTCGATCATGGTGATGATGCCCGCCCCGATGAGGACCTCCGCCCAGGGCGGCAGACGGTCCTTGGTCAGCCGCCCCAGCAGCAGGAAGCCGATTCCCCCGGCCAGGAACATGGAATAATGGCTCCATCCCCGCCAGAGAAGTTCGATGGTCACGTACAGCACCCCGCCGCAGAGGAACAGGGTCAGCCAGTAAAGAAGCCGTTTTTTCATAAAAATCACCTCACTGGAAAGGATTCCCAAAAAACTTGCGAAAAATTCAGAAATTCTTCTTGACAAAGGGGGCTTGCTTGGATATAATAAGGAAGCTGATTTCGGCGGTGCCGAGATCATTTGACCACACATGGCGGCATAACTCAGTTGGTAGAGTAGCCGGTTCATACCCGGTATGTCATCTGTTCGAATCAGATTGCCGCTACCAGGCCCGTTGGTCAAGCGGCATGGGTTCGATTCCCGTACGGGTCACCATGAAATTCTCCCATCGGCTTTTGCCGGTGGGATTTTTTCATGCCCGGAAAGCTTTCTGAAAAATCTCCGTAAAACGCTAAAAAATCATTGACAAACCCGGCCGGAAATGCTATCATGTTTATCGGTACAGAAATACTGATTCTGTCCGATTCCAAGAGGGCCCGGTGAGCCACGAACGGCAGCCGTGCCTGTCCTGTATGGGCCGTGAGCCACATAACGGCAGCGGCAAATTTTTTACAAGGAGTGTACATATCATGGAATTCAAAACTGACATCGAAATTGCACAGGAGACCGAGATGCTCCCCATCAGCGAGATCGCCAAGACCGCCGGTGTGGACGAGAAGTATCTGGAGCAGTACGGCAAGTACAAGGCCAAGGTGGACTACAACATCCTCAATGAGGTGAAGCGTCCCGACGGCAAGCTGATTCTGGTCACTGCCATCAACCCCACCCCTGCCGGTGAGGGCAAGACCACGACCACCGTTGGTCTGGCCGACGGTATGCGCCGGATGGGCAAGAACGTGCTGGTGGCCCTGCGGGAGCCCTCTCTGGGACCCGTTTTCGGCGTGAAGGGCGGCGCTGCCGGCGGCGGCTACGCACAGGTGGTCCCCATGGAGGACATCAACCTGCACTTTACCGGTGACTTCCACGCCATCGGCGCTGCCAACAACCTGCTGGCCGCCATGCTGGATAACCACATCTACCAGGGCAACGCCCTGAACATCGACCCCCGCCAGATCGTGTGGCGCCGCTGCGTGGACATGAACGACCGGCAGCTCCGCTTCGTGGTGGACGGCCTGGGCGGCAAGACCAACGGTATGCCCCGTGAGGACGGCTACGACATCACCGTGGCCTCCGAGGTCATGGCCGTGCTGTGCCTGGCTTCCGACATCACCGACCTGAAGAACCGTCTGGCCCGTCTGGTAGTCGCTTACACCCGGGACGGCAAGCCCGTCACCGCCGGTGACCTGAAGGCTCAGGGCGCTATGGCCGCTCTGCTGAAGGACGCTCTGAAGCCCAACCTGGTGCAGACCCTGGAGCATACCCCCGCTTTCGTCCACGGCGGACCCTTCGCCAACATCGCCCATGGCTGCAACTCCGTGACTGCCACGAAGATCGCCATGCGGCTGGCTGACTACACCATCACCGAGGCCGGCTTCGGTGCTGACCTGGGTGCCGAGAAGTTCCTGGACATCAAGTGCCGGATGGCGGGCCTGAAGCCCTCCTGCGTGGTGCTGGTGGCTACCGTCCGTGCCCTGAAGTACAACGGCGGCGTGCCCAAGGCCGAAACCGGCAAGGAGAATCTGGAGGCTCTTGAGAAGGGCCTGCCCAACCTGCTGCGGCACGTGGAGAACATCACCACCGTGTACAAGCTGCCCTGCGTGGTGGCCATCAACCGCTTCCCCCAGGACACCGAGGCCGAACTGGCTCTGGTGGAGCGCAAGTGCAAGGAGCTGGGCGTCAACGTGGCTCTGTCCGAAGTCTGGGGCAAGGGCGGCGAAGGCGGCATCGAGTTGGCCAAGGAAGTGGTCCGGCTCTGCGACCAGCCCAATGACTTCTCCTTCTCCTATGAACTGGACCTGCCCATCAAGGACAAGATCGAAGCCATTGTCAAGCGCATCTATCATGGCGACGGCGTGAACTTCACCGCCAATGCCGAGAAGCAGATCAAGCAGCTCACCGAGCTGGGCTACGACAAAATGCCCATCTGCATGGCCAAGACCCAGTATTCCTTCACCGACGACCAGACCAAGCTGGGCGCACCCACCGGCTTCACCATCACCGTGCGGAACGTGAAGGTCTCCGCAGGCGCTGGCTTCCTGGTGGCCCTGACCGGCGAGATCATGACCATGCCCGGTCTGCCCAAGGTCCCCGCTGCCGAGCGTATCGACGTGGACGAGACCGGCAAGATCAGCGGCCTGTTCTAAGAAATTCCCAACCGAGCGCAGGCGGCCGCACGCCGCCTGCGCTTTTCCGGCTTTTTTTATCAACATACAGGAGTGAATCAATTATGGATATGACCCAAGAATCCTGCCGCAAATTTGTAGAAGTCCTGGCCTCCAATGCCCCGGCTCCCGGCGGCGGCGGTGCTGCCGCTCTGGTGGGCGCCATCGGCACCGCCCTGGGCAATATGGTCGGCTCCCTCACCGTGGGCAAGAAGAAGTATGCCGCCGTGGAGGAGGAGATCCTTGCCCTGAAAGCCCGGTGCGACGCTTTGCAGACCGAGCTTCTGGACCAGGTGGAGGCCGACGACAAGGGCTTTGTGCCCCTGGCCAAGGCCTACGGCATCCCCAAGGACGATCCCACCCGGGACGCCGTGCTGGAGGAGGCCACCGTCACCGCCTGCGCCGTGCCCATGCACATCATGGAGCTGTGCTGCCAGGCCATCGACTGCATCGCCGTGTTTGCGGAAAAGGGCTCCCGTTTGGCTGTGTCCGATGCGGGCTGCGGGGCCGTGTGCTGCAAGGCTGCCCTCCAGGCCGCCAGCCTGAATGTGTTCATCAATACCAAGAGCCTGAAAAACCGGACCGTTGCCGAGGAAATGAACGCCAAGGCCAATGGGATGCTGGACACCTACTGCGCCAAGGCCGACGAGATTTTCAAGACCGTCCGGGCCAATTTCAACTGATTCAGAAATAATTATATTCGAAGGAGAACGAGAATTATGGCAAAGCTGCTGCTTGGCAAAGAAGTTACCGATGCGCTGAATGCGAATCTGCAGACCCGCACCGCTGCACTGCGGGAGAAGGGCGTGACCCCCACCCTGGGCATCATCCGGGTAGGCGAGAACCCCAGCGACCTGAGCTATGAGAAGGGCGCCGTGAAGCGGGCCGAGCTGGTGGGCGTGAACGTTGTGAAGTTCGTGCTGCCGGAGGACGCAACCAAGGCCGATGTGCTTGCCGCCATCGACAAGGTCAACGCCGACGATTCCATCCACGGTGTGCTGATGTTCCGGCCCCTGCCCAAGCACCTGAAGGCCGACCAGACCGAGATCTGCAACCGCCTGGACCCCAAAAAGGACGTGGACTGCATGACCGACCTGTCCAACGCCGGTGTGTTCGAGGGCCGCAGCGACCTGGGCTTTGCCCCCTGCACCCCCGCCGCCTGCATGGAGATCCTGGACTACTACGGCATTGACTGCAAGGGCAAGAACGCCGTGGTCATCGGCCGGAGCCTGGTGGTCGGCAAGCCCGCAGCCATGATGCTCATGGGCAAGAACGCCACCGTCACCGTCTGCCACACCAAGACCGTCAACACCGCCGAGATTGCCCGGAATGCGGACATCCTGGTGTCTGCCGCCGGTGTGCTGGGCAGCCTGACCAAGGAGTACGTCCGGCCCGGCCAGGTGGTCATCGACGTGTCCATCAACTGGGACGCCGAGAAGCCCAACGCCAAGGGCGGCAAGGGTGCCATTGCCGGCGACGCCAAGTTTGAGGAAGTGGAACCCATCGTGGAGGCCATTACCCCCGTGCCCGGCGGCGTGGGCAGCGTGACCACCAGCGTGCTGATGAAGCACGTTGTGGAGGCTGCGGAAAAGCGTCTTTAAGAAAGGACGATTTCTATGAATCTTTTTACCATGGCGGAGGCAGCCAATAACTACTCCGCGGCTGGGGCAGGAAAAACCAAGCTGCCCGTTTCTAAAATGCTGCTGCTGGGTATTCTGGCAGGCTTTCTCATCGGTATTCCATCCGTAGTGACCAATATGGCCACCTACACGGTGGTGGGCAACTCCACCGTGCGGATGATCTCCGGCATTCTCTTCGCTTTCGGTCTGGGTACCGTGATCCTGACCGGGGCCGAGCTGTTCACCGGCAACACCCTGATTTTTATTTCCGTGTTGGACAAAAAAGCAACGGTTTCCGGGATGCTGCGGAACTGGGTCGTGGTATACCTGGGCAATTTCCTGGGCTCCATGCTGCTGAGCTTCCTGTGCGCCCGGTTCGGCTGGCTGAATGCCGCCAACGGCGACACCGCCAACGCACTGGCCATTGCCTCTATGAAGGTGGCCCAGGGCAAGGTTTCCATGCCCTTCCAGAACGCCTTCTTCATGGGCGTGCTGTGCAACGTTCTGGTGACCCTGGGGGTTCTCATGAGCCTTGCGGGGAAGGACGGTGCCAGCCGGGTGCTGGGTGCCTGGATTCCCGTATGCTACTTCGTGACCTGCGGCTTTAATCACTCCATTGCCGACATGACCTACTGCATGCTGGGACTGTTCGCCAAGCAGTTCTATGCTGAAGGTGCCGCCTTTGAGGCCCTGACCTGGGGACGGTACTTTGCAGGCAATATGCTGCCCGTGACCCTGGGCAACATGGTCGGCGGCTGCTCCGTTGCCCTGCTGATGTGGTATTGCTACGTCCGCAAGTCCAACACCTGATCCGTTTGTTTTTGGCCGCCCCAGGAGTTCTTCCCGTGAGAACTTCTGAGGCGGCTTTCGTTTTCTGTTTTGATTTGATAGGAAGGAACTATGAAAAAAAATCAAGAATCTCCCTGAGAATAACTTTCTCATCCTGTTTTTCCTGCTCTTTTCCCTGGCCTTTCTCATCGCGTCCCTGGTAGCGCTGGACCGGGCCTTCCTGTTTGAGGGCATGGAGCAGATCCTGACCCAGCCCTGCAAGATCCCCACCAACTACTTTGCCGTAGGCGGCTACAGCGCCACCTTCTTCAACATGGGCCTCGTGACCCTGGCCTGTTTGGGGCTGTACCTCATTTTCCGGGCGGAGCTCAACAATGTGGCCACCCTGGCCATTATGCTCACCGTGGGTTTCGCCTCCTGGGGCATCGACATTCTGAACATCTGGCCCACGGTGTTCGGCACCATGCTCTACTGCGTGGTGAAAAAGCGGACCATGAAGAACTATGTGTCCGCCATGCTCTTTACCACCGGCATCGCCCCTCTGATCTCCGACCTGCTCACCCGCTACCCCTATGAGACTACCGTGGGCTTCACCCCCCAGGGTGCGGTGCTGGCCATTGTTGTAGGCCTCGTCAGCGGCTTCTTCATCCCCGCGGGGCTGACCCACGCCCCCAATGTCCACAAGGGCTATAACCTCTATAACGCCGCTCTGCCTGTGGGTATGGGTGCCTTCATCCTCCAGGCCATCCTCTTTACCACCCTTGGTGTAAAGCTCCCGGGTGCTCCCGCAGCGGAGGCCCTGAAGGTGGCCTCCCGCTCTGGGGCCAACCTCTTCTGCTGTGTGCTCTTTGGTCTTGCCATCGTTGCCGCCCTGGCCATGGGCTGCACCCCAAAGGCCTACTGGGGCTTCATCTCCAATAAAAAGCGGAACATGAGCATTACCGCCGGATTTGGCAATGACATGTTCCTGATGAACTTCGGCGTCTTTGGCCTCTTTATCCTGGGCTACTACAACCTGGTGGGGGCCAATTTCAACGGCATCACCTTCGGCATTCTTTTCTGTATGCTCGCCACCTGCAACTCCGGCAGCAACCCGGCCACGGTCTGGCCCATTCTGCTGGGCTATGTGGCGGCGTCTTACCTGTTCCGGGGAACGGCAACGCTGGCCGGAGGCAATTTTGCCATGACCATTGACGCACAGGCCATTCTGGTAGGCCTGTGCTATGCCAACGGCCTCAGCCCCATCACCGCCAAGTACGGCTGGCAGTACGGCTTCGCCGCCGCCGTGGTTCACTACTGCCTGGTAACGACTGTGCCCAGCCTCCACGGGGGCTTCTGCCTCTACAACGGCGGCTTTACGGCGGCCCTGACCTGCATCCTGTTGATGCCACAGCTGGAGCGGTTTGCCCGTACGAAGCTGCAGCGCCTGGAAGCGAAAAAGCGATAAAATCCCACCTGAGGGCAGAATCATCCGCTTATAGACAGAAAAATCAGCGGCGCATCGCAAAATGCGCCGCTGATTCTTTTGAAAAAGCCCGAAATACCTTGTAGGGGCGGCGGCATGCCCCGCCCGCTTGGGTTGCATTACCAGAGCAGTTAAAATCAACGTAACGGCTCGCCGGAACCGAGAAAAAGGCTCCCCTGTGCAGGGGGAGCTGTCATGGGCCATTGCCCATGACTGAGGGGGTGAACGCTCGCAATATGGTAAGGACTATCGTTCGATAGTCCCCTGCAAAATTGCTGCCGTACACCCCCTCCGACTGCCCTGACGGGCAGCCACCTCCCCCTGCACGCCGGGAGGCAGCACCCTGCCGGAAGTTTCCCCCCAAAAAAACATCAAACGCCCTGCGGATAAGCGCAGGGCGTTTCACTTATCTGATTCTATTTTTCCGCAACGGCTTGTTTCCAGGCGACGCCGCCGATGACCAGCAGGATGCCCAGGACCTTCCGCCAGGAAAACAGTCCGCTGAACACATAGTCCAGCACCATGGACATGCCCATGCTGCCGATAATCAGGCACACGGAGGACACCAGCGCCCCGCTTTTGGGTGTGGCCTTGATAATGATGGCCAAGGCCGTCAGGCCGCAGACGCTGCCCAGGTACAGATACCAGGGCACCGAGGCAATGTACGCCGGGGACAGCTGGCTCCCGTGGCCCGTCAGCAGCACCACCAGGAGGGACAGCACCGTGGCGCCGGCATAGTTCACCAGAGCGCCCCGGGCGGTGCCCAGGCACTGGCCCGCCTTCACGTTGACCATGTTGTTCACCGGGTTGATGAGGCCGCAAACGGCGCAAAGCAAGAAATTCATCCGCCGCCTCCTAACCCGTAACGATGAGCACAGTCCCGGCCACGGCCAACAGGTAACAGGGCAGCTCCTTCCACCGGAAGGGCCGCCGATCCACGCCGAAGAAGCCGAAATGGTCGATGACCGCAGCGCTGATCATTTTCACCACATTGGAAATGCAGCCGGAGGCCACCGCTCCGATGCGGGCGGTCACGTAGGAGCTGATGGACACAATGGAAAGTCCCATAAGTCCCACGGCGAACACATAAGCCGGCACGCTGGCCTTGGCGAAAATTTTCGCATGGCGGTAGACCTTCAAGTACAGGATCAGCAGCACCGTAGGGATAGAATGGACAAAAAACGCCACGGTAATAGGGTCAAACCAACCGTTCAGCTGGCCGTTCAGGGACACCATGACCCCCTGCAGCATCCCCGCCAGCGTCAGCAGCAGCGCATATCCCATCAGGCCAGGATGATCTCCACGCCCTGCTTGGCGATCTCGTCCAGCACGGGCGCGTTCTCCTCGGTGCGGACGGTGATGAGAGTGTCCAGCTCCCGGAAGGAGCAGTAGGTGTAAATGCCCCGGCTCAGGAACTTGGAGGAGTCCACCAGGGCGACCTTCTTGCTGGCGCTGGACAGCAGCGCCCGCTTCACGTCCATCATCAGGGGGTAGGAAACGGTCAGGCCCTTGGTGTTGCAGATGCCGGTGGTGCCCAGGAAGGCGATGTCGGTGGTGATGCCCTCCAGGAAGCGCACGGCGCTCATGCCGCCGATGCTCACCTCGTCCGGGAACACGTAGCCGCCGGGCATGGAGGTCCGGAAGAACCGGCAGGTCTCGGAAGCGGTCTGGATGGAGGGGGTGATCACGTCGATGCCCATATCCCGGCCCTCATCGGCCAGCACGTGGACCAGCTCCGCCACGCTGGTACCGGAGTCCAGGGCCAGGGTGGTGCCGTAGCTGATAAGCTCCATGGCCTTCCGGGCGATGCGCTGCTTTTCCTCCTGGAAGGTGTTGCGGCGGCGCAGGCCGCTGGCGGCCTGGAGCGGCAGCTCTGCGAAGCCTCTGCGGCGGACGATCTGGCGGTTTTCCTCCATGGTAATGAGGTCCCGGCGGATGGTGGTTTCGGTGACCTGGAAGTATTCAGCCAGATCGGATACCGACATTCTCCCCCTGCTTTCCAGCATGGAGAAGATCTTATCCTGCCGCTCGTTGCTGTGGATGCCCATAATAGATCCTTCTTTCTAAAAATTGATGTGCCGATATGGTGCGTTTTGTTCAAACGCATCAGGATCGGACTTCTTTCATTCAAATCAAACTATATTCAGAAACGCAGGTGAATCGTACAAGAAACGCCATACTTTCCAGGTTCATTATAACAGAATCGCAAACAATGTCAATAGAAAAGCCAACACTTCTTGAAAAAATTGGAAAATATTGGAAGCGCATTTTCACCGTTCCTGCCCAATGGTCCGGATTTTCGGGAATTTGGGAATTCTACTTTCCAGTTTCTGGAAATCACTCGTAATTTTTGTTCGTTTTCTGTACTTTTGCGTTCGTTTTCTTCCCACCGCAGAGGGTATTGACAAACGCCGGGAAATCTGTATTATATAATGGTATGCGGGCATGGTGGAATTGGTAGACTCGGTGGATTTAGGTTCCACTGCCAAAAGCGTGCAGGTTCGAGTCCTGTTGCCCGCACCAAGGCAGGCGGCGATTTTCTTGCGAAAATCGCCGCCTGCCTTGTTCTCTTCCCTTTTCACTATTCCCTTTTCTCTCCCCGCACCGTCCCCCGGCGATGCGTTGTAGGAGCGGCGGCATGCCCCGCTCCTACATTCATGTTCGATACTGCCTACCGCCCCTCATCCGGTCCCTTCGGGACCACATAGTAGAGGTATGACTGCCACCGGCAGTCATGGATATTTCCATTCGCTGCGCGGGGCACGCCCCTACACAGGGGAAGCCTTTCCTCAGAAGAACCAACTCCCCGCTTCTGAGAAAATTTTTAATTTTCCTTTTCTCTTCTCTTTTCGCTCTTCTCTCTTCTCTAAAAAACCGGCCCATGCGGGGAATTCCGCATGGGCCGATCATGTTGTGTCGGATATTAGATTTTTCTCTTCCGAAGCAGGGTGTACAGCATCACTGCCATGCCCGCTGCGGTCAGGGTCAGGACGCTCATCAGAGCGGTCACATTCATGGGGTCGCCGGTGGCCGGAGTCACGGTGCCGGGCTTGGAGGGCTCGGTAGGCTTCGGCTCCGTGGGTTTCGGCTCGGTGGGCTTGGGCTCCTCGGCCTTCTTGTTCACGGTCAGCGTCACGCTGGCGGTGACGGTCTCGTAACCCTCGCCGGACTTGGTGACGGTGATGGTCACGTCTCCGGCCCCAACGATATGCACCAGGCCGTTCTCATCCACAGTGGCCACGTTCTCATTGCCGGACACATAGGTGAAGGTCAGGCCCTCCGCACCGCCGGAAACCGGCAGGGTGAAGTCGGCGTCGCCCTCGGTCAGGGTGCCGATGTCGCCGATGGTGATGGCGGGCTGGGTCAGCAAACGGTCCTCCTTGCCGATGGAACCGTTGTAGTCGCTGCGGATGCCGGAATCCCGGGCGGTGGTCACGGTGTAGTCGGCGGCGCTGCCCATGGTGATGAGGATGTCGCCGTCCAGACCGGCGGCGTAGAAGGCGCAGTTCCGCTCCGCTGCCCGCTGGGCCAGAATGGTATCGCCGATGTCATCGGACTCTACAAACATGACCTTGGGCTGCACCGCATCCAGCCACTCGTCGCAGTTGGAGGTGTAAGCGCCATGGTGGTTGGTGTTGAAGATGTCGGCCCGGAGGGCATCGCCGTACTGCGCGGCCAGGGACCGCTCCTGATTGGTGTACAGATCGCCGCAGGACAGGAAGCTGGAACCGCCGTAGGTGAATTTCAGTGCCAGGGACACGTTGTTCACGGCTCCGTCGGACCGATCGCCGCTGGCCACCCAGGCATCATAGAATTCCTTGCCGGGATTGTACACGTTCACGCTCACGCTGCCGATGGTCCGGACCTCGCCGGAGAGCAGCGTCTCATTCTGGGTGTCCGCAGGCAGCACGGCCTCCACGTTGGCCACATAGTTCTTCAGATCCGCAGGGCTGTGCCAGAAATGCTTCACGGTGCCGCCGATGCTCTTGAGGTACTCCACGACGGTCACGGCGCCGCCCACATGGTCAATGTGGGGATGGCTGATGACCAGGTAGTCCAGTTCCTTCACGCCGAAGTCCTTCAGAAGCTGCACGATCTGGTCGGCACAGGTGTTCACGCCGGTGTCCAGCAGCATGGTCTCGCCGTCAGGGAACACCAGGAAGGTGCAGTCGCCAGGCTTGGAGGCCTTACCGGGCACGTTCAGCTCCGGCACGAACACATACATCTTGCCGTCGCCGCCCTGGGCAATTACGTCCCGGATGACCTTCCGCTGGGCGTCCAGCCGGTCGGCGTTGGCGTTGTCGGATTGCAGATATGCTGCCAGAATCAGGGCCATGTCCCCTCTGGTCAGGGTGTCGTCAGAATTCTTGGCGGTGCAGTCGGCAAGATAGCCGTTCCCGGCGGCCCAGGCCAGGGCATCGGTGCCGGTGGTGCGGCCGTTCTTCTCGGTGAACCGCCGCAGCAGCTCGGCCATGGCCCCCAGGGTCAGGGTCTCATTGGAAGCGGTGTCGATGAGGCCGGTGTTGATGGCCCACAGCTTGGCATTTTCGTACATACCGGGCTTGCCCGCCTTCCGGTACAGGGCTTCCACCACGGTCATCAGGTCGGCAGTGTCGGCAGTGCCGAAGGTCTCGCCGGTCACGTCCACATAGCCCCGGCCTGTCAGGTACAGAGCGGCCTGGGCCACCTTGCCTTCGGTGTCGGAGAAGGGGGCGTCGGTTTTCAGGAAATGGAAGGTGGCGTTGATGAGCTTGTCGTTTCCGGAGGCGGAGGTGCTGATAAGGACCTTGCTCCAGTCGTTTTCAGTGCCGTTGTAGTACACATCGGAAAGAACGGTAGCGTCCTCAAAAGCCTTCAGGTCCACGCTCACCAGCGTGGAGGGCAGGTGAATTTCCGTCATGGCGGAGCAGCCACGGAATGCCTTGGAGCCGATGATGGTCAGGCCCTCAGGCAGGGTAAAGCTGGTCATTCTGGAGCACTGGCCGAAGGAGAAGGTGCCCACATACTGCAATGTGGTGGGGAATTCCACGCTCTCCACGCTGAGGCCCACGTTGAAGGCATAGCTGCCCACGGAGGTCACGCCCTCGCCGATGACAATGTGGCGGATGTCCTCCCGGACATAGTACCAGGGGGTCTGAGAGCCGGAGGTCCAGCCGTTGTACATTTCGCCGGTGCCGGAGATGGTCATGGTGCGGCTCACGGGCTCATAGGTATAGGTCACGTTCCCGCCGCAGGAGCCGGTCAGGGGGTAGGACACGGGCACGGAGAACACCGGCTCGTTGCCTGCGCCGCTGGCGGCCTCGATGGCCTTCCAGTCCGCCTCGGCGCCGAAGAATACCACGTCCTTCACGCCAGCGAGGCCGGAGAAAGCGTTGGCGCCCATGCGTTTCACGCCGTACTTCACCACCACACGGTCGATGGTCCCGGCCTGGGCGGACCAGGGAGCCTCGTCAAAGGACGTGAAATCGTCCATAAGGCCGCTGCCCTCGCCATCATAGTTCAGCACTAGTGCCGTGCCGGTGATGGCGTAGGAAATGCCGCCGCCGATCTGGCCGTAGCGATAGTCGCCGTCGGTGCAATGGACCAGCAGATTGGCATTGTTCATGTTTTCGATGGCATTGGCCGCACCGCCAGCGTTGGTGCCGGTCAAAAGGGCCTTATACTGGGCAACGGTACCCAGGTAAGTAATGGTCTTCAGGGGGGTCACGTGGAAGGGTCCGGTGGACATGGTCCCCTCCAGATGCACGATGGAGGCAGGCATGACGATCTCCGTCAAGGCGTTGCACTTGGTAAAGGTCTGGTCGTTCAGGGTGGTCAGCCGGCTCTTTTCGCTGCCCAGCACCACCTTCTTCAGGTTGATGCTCTGGTAGAAGGACACCCGCTTCAGGGTCGTCAGGCTGTCGGGCAGGGTGATCTCGGTGAGGCCGTCGCAGGCCCGGAAGGTGCCTTCACCGATGGTGGTCAGGCTGGTGGCCGGGAACACCACTTCGGTCAGATTCCTGTCCTCATAGAAAAGCCGGTCGCCCAGGTAGGTAACGCCTTCTTCGACGACCACCTTCTTGACGGACAGCTTGTAGTCGTTCCAGGGCTGGCCGCTCTTGTTCTTGTAATCCGCAGTCTTGCCCTTGCCGGACAGGGTCAGCACACCGGTATCCAGGTCCAGGGTCCAGTCGATGTCGCCGGTCTTGCCGGAGGGGTTCTCGGGCTTTTCCGGCTCGGTGGGCTCCACCGGGTCCGTGGGCTCCACATAAGCGCCGTAAACGTATTTACCGTCGGAGCAGGTGACGGTCAGGGCATCGGTCTGCAGGGCCTTGTCCTGCTTCACCAGGGCATGCCACTGAGCCTGGGTACCCAGGAAGGTGATGGCGGTGGCGCTGACCTTATAGAAGGAACCTTTGCCCTTGTCGTCAACGGTCAGCTTGGTCAAGGACGCAGGAACGGTCAACGCCGTCAGGGCGGCGGCATTGGTAAATACCTGGTCCCCCATGGTGGTCAGCCTGCTGTCCTTGCCGCCCAGGGTCACGCTGGTCAGGCTGCTGTCGTCATAGAAAACCGTGCGGCCCAGGGTGGTCAGGCTGTCCGGGAAGGTCACGGACTTCAGCTTTTTGCACAGCCGGAAAGCACCGTTGCCCACCTTGGTCAGGGTGTCGGGCAGGTCAATGGACTCGATGGCGGTAGCCCGGAAGCACTCGGCTCCGATGCTTGTCACGCCCTTGGGGATGGTCACGTCCGTCAGGGCAGAGGCGCCGTAGAAAAGCCGCTGGCCCAGAACGGTAACGCCCTCCTCCACCACGACCTTGGTGATTTTGGTCATGTAGGACTGCCAGGGCTGGCCGTCCTTGGCATAATCCGTGGCGGTTGCGCCGGTGCCGGACAGCGTCAGCACGCCGTCGGCGTAACTCCAGTTCACGTCACCGGTGGTGCCGGAGGTCTCGGCAGCCCGGGCCACGGTGGGCAAGCCCATGCCGAGGACCAGTGCCAGGCACAACACCAGGCTCAAAAGCCGTTTGATTGTCGTTTGCATACATTTCTCCTCCTGAAATAATAAAATGAGTAATTACGGCCCCAATCGGGGGAAAATACAAACAAATAATTCTTTGCCGGGATTTTTGAGACGCAACCCCGGCGTGGCGTTTGCCTCCCGGCGTGTAGGGAAAGGCGGCTGCCCGCAAGGGCAGTCGGAGGGGGTGTACGGCAGCAATTCCGTAGGAGGCTATCGAACGATGGCCTTTACCATGTCGATCGCTTACACCCCCTCAGTCATGGCTTGCGTCATGACAGCTCCCCCTCCACGCCGGGAGCCTTAACTCAAAAGAACCAAGTCCCTACTCCTATGGATAGCGCACTCCCCCAGTCACGGGCAAGCCCGTGCCAGCCCCCTCTATGAGGGGGCCAAGGCTCCCGCCCGAATTTCCTGCACTCCGGAAAATCTTACATCCTCCCGATGATGCCCTTATAGGTATGGTGCAGGGTGGAATTTTTCTGGGTGAGAATTTCAAAATTCCGGTTCTCGTCCACGGAGATCAGCGTGGAGCCATCCATGCCCATGGTGTAATAGGCAATGCCCCGCTTTTCCGTCCGCTCCACCAACTCATAGCAGCCGTCGTCATTGCTGATGGCGTAGACCAGCTTGGGGGCCACGGTGTCCAGCCAAATCTCCGTGTTGGAGGTGTAAGCCCCGTGGTGATTGGCCTTCATAATATCCGCATGGAGGGCCGAACCGAACCGCTGGGCCACGGTGGCCTCTTTTCCGGCGTACAGGTCTCCGGAGGCCAGGAACGTGGTCTTTCCGAAGGTAAAGTGCATGGCCAGAGACACGTTATTGCCCGTCTCCACGTCCAGCATGGCGGTGTCATCCACCCCCACCAGGTCCTCCGGAGAGGGATTGTAGAACCGGATGGTCACGCCGTCAATATGCTCCTCGTCCCCGGTCACGAAGGACCGGAAGGGAGTCCCCTCCGCCAGATGGGTCCGGATCTCCGCCAGATAGCCCTTGCAGTCCCGTCCGGGATACCAGAACTCGCCAATGGAGCCGCCCCGCTTATGCAGGGAATCGATGACCTCGGCCATGCCGCCCACATGGTCAATGTGGGGATGGCTGGCAGCCATATAATCCAGCCGGTCGATGCCGGCCTTTTCCAGAAGTTCCACCACCCAATGGCCGCTGGCAGTCACGGCGGAATCCAGCAGCATGGTCTTGCCCTTGGGGAAGATCATGAGGGTGCTGTCGCCGGGCTTGCCCTTCAAGCTGGGGGTGTTGATGTTCAGCATGAAAATGTGGAACCGGCCGTCGCCCTGATTGGCCACCAGTTCCCGGATGCGCCGGACCTGCTCTGCGCTGCGGTCTGCCAGGGCCTCGTCACTTTGCAGGAACGCCGCCAACGCACGGGCGCTGTTTTCCCGGTTGTCCGGGGTGGGATAGCCCTTGGAGGCATACCAGGCAGCCGGGTCCTGGTCGCCTGCCTTGCCGTTGAACCGGGCGAACCGGTAGAAAAGCTCCGGCAGACTTCCCGCGGCAATGCCCGTCCGCTGGGCCCAGTCACGGGAGGAAATGTACATTCCCGGCGCTCCTGCCTTCCGGTACAGGGCCTCGGCGGCGATGTCCAGAATGCCCGGACGGTTGGCCGTGAAGGCCTCCGGGGCCAGGAAGTCGTGGTCCAGCAGATATTCCGCCGCTTCCGGGAACCGTGCGCCCCATTCGGGGACAGCCGGGACGGGGGCGAAGGTGATGCGGGCGGTGGTCAGGGCCTCGTTGCCACGGGCCACGGGGCTGATCTGCACCCGGGACCACTCTCCCTTTGTGCCGGCGTAGGTGACTTCCTCCAGGGTCTCCACCCCTTCCAGGGCCTTCATGTCCAGATATTCCAGGGACTTGGGAAGGGAGAGCTTCCGCAGGCCGGACAGCCGGAAGGCCTTGGAGCGGATGGCCGCCACCCCTTCGGGGATGTCCAGCTCCTCCAGAACGGGACACTGGCTGAAGGCGTACACGCCGATGGTGCACAGCGTCTCCGGCAGGGTCACGGAACGGAGATTGGGTGCGGCAAAGAAAGCGGAGCTTCCCACAGTGGTCACGCCGGGCGCCACCAGGACCTCCTCCACGCCGTCGAGAATTTCCCGCCAGTCTCCCTGGGGATTATCCGGCAGGTCGGTCATGGGGCCCGTGCCGGAAATGGTCAGGAGCCGCCGGGAGAGATTGTAGGAATAGACCGTATTTGCGCCGCAGGCGCCGGTAAGTGCTGACATTGGAATACCTCTTTCTTTCAAAAGTGGAGATAAACAAGGGAATCATCTATCCGGAAAAAGCAGATTGGGCCGGGTTCTGAAGCCGCCCCCGGCGGGGCGTTTGCCTCCCGGCGTATAGGGGCTTGGTTCTTCCGAGAAAAGCCTTCCCCAGGGGGAAGGTGGTTTGGGCCTTAGCCCGAGACGGATGAGGGGCGGTAGGGGCTACCGACGAAGCACAATCTCTTGCCTCCCTCTCAGAGGGAGGTGTCAGCCCTCAAGGGCTGACGGAGGGAGTGCGCCCGGTTCGATAGGACACTCCCCCAGTCACGCTTTGCAGCGTGCCAGCCCCCTCTAGGAGGGGGCCAAGGCTCCCACCGAATTCCATACGCAAAAACAGCGGAGCCTTTTCTCAGAGAATCTGGGGCTTCTGCGCCGTTTTTTAACGCTCTGGCATTGCAGCCTAGCGGGCGAGGCATGCCTCGCCCCTACACTGTCCCGCAATATTTCTCAGTACGCTCTGACCTCGAAAATTCTCGCTGCCGGGTAGCCGTAGGTCTCCCGGACGGTGATGCGGATGGCGTCGCAGTCCACGCCGTCGGGAATTTCGTGGATATTCAGCCGCTGGCTGTTGTTGTCCACATCCTTGCTCCACACGGTCTTGCCGCCGGACAGGGCCTCCACGGTGTAATTCTTCACCAACTCGTGAGGCAGGCCCTTCACCTGACGGTCCCGGACGTTCCGCGTCATGGAGGGCATCAGTTCTCTGGTCAGGTTCGGGTCGAAGGTCAGCCGAATTTCATGGACCTTGGCAGCCTTTTCCAGGGTCAGTGTCAGGGCCGCATTGGTCAGGTCCTGAGACTCCCAGCAGTTCTCGGCCTCGCCCACCCGGCGGGCCACGCCGCTGATGACCTGCTCCGGCTCCAGACCGGCCTTGCAGGAGGTAGCGGTAACGGTGGCCTTCCGGCACAGGTCGGCGGGGTCATGGTTGGCAAAGCCGGGGATGAAGCAGTCGTCCTTCAGCAGGGTCTGCTGCAGCTCGTCCATGGAATCCTCCACGCCCTCCGGGGTGCAGCCGTGGGCAATGGCCAGAGCCGCAGCCGTACCAACCGCCTGACCGCCGATGGCGCAGGTACCCATGACACGGGTGGAGCCGAAGGCCATCTTGCTGGTGCTGATGTCCCGTCCGGCCATCATCAGATTGGGGATGGTCTTGTTCACGAAGCAGCGGTAGGGAATGGTGTAGCAGCCGTCAAAGTTCAGGATGCGGCTGGGCAGCTTGTCGAAGTCCATGATGCCGCCGGGCACGTGCTGGTCCATCTGCCAGCCGCCGTAGGCCACGGCATCGGGGAACACCCGGTTGGCCCGGACGTCGTTCTCGGTAAGCATATATTTGCCTTCCAGGCGGCGGCTCTCCCGGGTGCCGGGGACCATGCCCACCCAATCCAGGTCCAGATTGTCCACGCCGTGGTCGCCCTGGTTCTTCAGGTGGTCCCACACGCCGTACACGCACTTGAGAAGCTCGTCCCGGATGTCCTCACCTTCCTTGATGATGTCATCCGCCGTGCCGCCCAGTTCGATCCACCAGTAGCCGTTGTCCACGTTGGAGAAGTGGGGCAGACGGCCGGAGCCTTCCTCGAACTTCACCAGCTTGCCGCCGTCGGCATGGGAACCCACGGAGTTGCTGTGCTCCCGGTATTTCAGGTCCTCCTCGGTGAAGGTGTAGGCCCAGTCGGGCTTGACGAAGTGAACTTTTTCGCCCCGGTCCACAGCAGAGAACATGATGGTGTTGCCCATGGTGTCGGTGTTGGCCATGTCGGGGGCATCGGCCTCATGAAATTCCGCCTTGCCCTCGCTGCCCATGCGACTCTTGGCCCCGGCCATCACGCCCAGGGTGCCGTGGCCGGTAGCGTCCACGAAGATTTTGGCGGAGAGACGGATTTCCGTCTCGGTGGAGTTCTGGTGGCAGATAACGGTCTTGACGGAGCCGTTTTCCATTTCCACATCGTCCATATTGGTGTTCAGGTAGGAGGTCAGGTTCTTCTGGAAGCGGACCTTCTCCCACAGCACGCTGTCGAACACCGGGAAGCAGGCATAGGGGTTCCGGCGCTTGTTTTCCAGCAGAATTTCCATGAGGATGCCGGTCTCGGCCAGGTCCTTCTTGGCGGCGTGGGAGCTGGCGCCCACAATGTGCATTCGGATCTCGCTGCTGGCGTTGCCGCCGAACACGGACCGGTTCTGAACAATGGCAGTGCGGGCGCCGTGACGGGCAGCAGAAATAGCGGCGCAGATGCCGCTGAGACCGCCGCCTACAACGACGATGTCGTAAGTTTCTTCAATGCGATGGATAGACATTCCGATCTTCCTCCTGATCTGTCTCGGCCTTCCGGAGGGGTCCGGAGGGCATTTGTGAGAAATGGCAAAAACGGCAGGTTGTTTTTGTGCAACTTGCAGCACAATCCCATCGTTTCTTTTAGTATGTTATCACAAAACAGGGCCACTGTCAACCGATTCCCGATAAATGTCGGGACAAAGTTCAAATTTTACATCATAAGACATATCCTGCCCCCGTCGCAAAATGACGAAACCGTAAGTGGGCCAATAACGCGCCCCCGGCGAGGCGTTAGGCTCCCCCTGCACAGGGGAAGGCTTTTCTCAGAAGTACGGGGTCGATTCCTCAGAATCAAGCCCTCTCCTGCTTACAGAGGGTGGCACGGCGCAAGCCGTGACGGGTGTGGAGGGGACCCGGTGCGATTTTCCCAGGCTGCCCGGAAAGACGATAGACCCCACATCCGTCACGCCGTAAGGCGTGACACCTTCTCCCCAGGGAGAAGGCTTACGCCTCGCCGGTTTCTGCGTATGGAACTTAAGCGGGCGGGGCATGCCCCGCCCCTACACGCATCAACGGTACTGCGTCCCGCCCCTCATCCGGTCCCTTCGGGACCACTTAGTAGAGGTATGACTGCCACCGGCAGTCATATAGATTCTTATTCGCTGCGCGGGGCACAACCCCCTGGGGAAGGCTTTTCTCAGGCGGACCTCCTCCCTGCTTCTGAGAAAAATTTTTATCCTTCCTTTTCTCTTCACTTTTCTCTTTTCCCTCTTCTCTCTTCTCTTAAAAAGCAAAAATTCCTCCCCATGGAGTGCATTGGCGCTCCATGGGGAGGTCTTTCTTTCCTGCTTCGGCAGGGATTATTTTGCGTACTCGATGGCCTTGGTCTCCCGGATGACGTTGACCTTGATCTGGCCGGGGTATTCCAGCTCAGCCTCGATCTTCTTGGCAATGTCCCGGGCCAGAAGGATCATATTATCCTCGGTGACTTCCTCCGGCTTCACCATGATCCGCACTTCCCGGCCGGCCTGGATGGCGTATGCCTTCTCCACACCGGGGTAAGAGCCGGTCAGCTCCTCCAGCTTTTGGAGACGGCGGATATAATTCTCCACATTCTCCCGCCGGGCGCCGGGCCGTGCCGCCGAAATGGCGTCCGCCGCCTGGACCAGCACGGCAATGACGGTCTTGGGCTCCACGTCGCCATGGTGCGCCTCGATGGCGTTGACGATGACGGGGTTCTCCTTGTACTTCCGGGCCAGATCGGCGCCCAACTGCACATGGCTGCCCTCGACCTCGTGGTCGATGGACTTGCCCAGATCATGCAGCAGACCTGCCCGCTTGGCCATGGCCACATCCACGCCCAGCTCCGCAGCCATGAGGCCCGCAATGTGGGCCACCTCCATGGAGTGGTTCAGCACGTTCTGACCATAGCTGGTCCGATACTTCTGACGGCCCAGAATTTTCACCAGTTCCGGGTTCAGGCCGTGGACGCCGGTCTCGTAGCAGGCCCGCTCGCCTTCCTCCCGGATGGTCCGGTCCACTTCCTTCTTGGCCTTCTCCACGCAGTCCTCAATGCGGGTAGGATGGATCCGGCCGTCCTGGATGAGCTTTTCCAGGGCCAGACGGGCGATCTCCCGGCGGACCGGGTCGAAGCTGGACACGGTGATGGCCTCCGGGGTGTCGTCGATAATGAGGTCCACACCGGTGATGGTCTCCAGGGTCCGGATGTTCCGGCCCTCCCGGCCAATGATGCGGCCCTTCATCTCGTCATTGGGCAGGGGCACCACGGAAACCGTGGTCTCGGCGGAATGATCGGCGGCGCAGCGCTGGATGGCGGTAGCGATGATCTCCCGGGCCTTGTCGTCGGCCTCGTCCTTGGTCTGCTGCTCAATTTCCTTGATCTTCATGGCAGCATCGTGGCGCACATCGGCCTCCACGCTGTCCAGCAGGACCTGCTTTGCCTGGTCCTGGGTCAGACCGGAAATTTCTTCCAGCTTGGTGAGCTGCTGCTGACGGTACTCTTCGGCCTGGGTCTTCTGGTTCGCCGCATCGGCCAGGCGGCGATTTAATTCTTCTTCCTTACGCTCAAAAGCCTCGGCTTTCTTGTCAAGGGTGGATTCTTTCTGCTCCAGCCGCCGCTCCTGCTTGGTCAGCTCGGCCCGGCGCTCCTTGACTTCCTTTTCGTACTCAGTACGGGATTTATGGATCTCGTCCTTGGCTTCCAGCAGAAGCTCCTTCTTGCGGTTCTCGCCGCCCCGGATGGCTTCGTTGATGATGCGGGTAGCCTCCTCCTCAGCAGAGCCGATCTCCCGTTCGCCCACACGCTTGCGGTAGAGGACGCCTGCGGCAAAGGCCAGCGCACACAGCGCCAGTACGCCAAGTACGATCAGAACGATCTTTAACGGTCCCATATTTTTTGAGCACACCTCCTTTTTAGAATCGGCAGTGGGCCGATGGGGTGCGTCCATGTTGTAAAATTGGCAGAAAAACCGACCGGGGAACAGCCCCGGCGGGCAATATCAACACAAAGAAACGCCATGAGGCGCAAAAAACCCAACGGGCAAATGCCGGATAAAAATGAAACACAGCGAATTATACAATCCCCGTGTACACCATACCGAATCTATTGTAACCTTTCCCACAGGGAATGTCAAGGACAAATGTGTGTTTGATCTTGATTTTTCCGGAGAATCCAGGAAAGCACCCCCGGCGTGGCTTTGTAGGGGCGGCGGCATGCCCCGCCCGCTGGGCTGCAATGGCTAAGCGGCAGAAATCGACACAGGGGCTGACGGGACAGAGAAAAGGCCTTCCCCTGGGGGAAGGTGGCTTTGCAAAGCAAAGACGGATGAGGGGCGGTAGGGACTAACGGTTTGCACCGTCCAAAGGCTCCCGGCGTGTAGGGGGAGCTGTCATGGCGCAAGCCATGACTGAGGGGGTGTACGCCATCGATACGGTAAAGGCCATCGTTCGATAGTCTCCCACGAGATTGCTGCCGTACACCCCCTCCGTCACCTGCGGTGACACCTCCCCTACAAAGCCCCGCCGGGCGTGCGGCAATATATTAGCGCTTCGCCGGGGGAAGGCTCTCCTCAGAAGGTCGGCAGATTTTGTGTCGCCCTTACCCCTCCTGGGGGTTATTGTGCGCCTCGGCGCTCAGGTCCGGCTGGGGCAGGTTCGTCAGCTTCACCGTCAGCAGCTTATAGAGCACCGAATTCACCGCACTGTGCAGTACCAGATTTGTGCAGCCCTGCTCGTTGCCCTCCACCAGCTCCCGGGCCGCCTCGGCGTTGACCTGATCGATAAAGCCCTGAATGGCCCCGTTGATGCGGCCCACAAAATTCGCGTATATCTGCTTCGTGTCCTCGTCGTCGAGATCCGGCGGCAGAATCTTCTGAATTTCCGTCAGGGCCATGCTCTGCTTCAGGGTGCAGATCATAAGCACGTAAGCCAGATGCCGCCGGCCGTAGCGCTTGCGGACCGGCGCAGGCATGACCCGCAGGCGCACATAATTATTGATGCTGCTGGCGGTGATGAGGGGATTTTTCTCGTCCTGGGGGATGAGGCTCAGATACCGGCTCACCAGTGTCACCACCTGGTCCACATACAGATCCATGTCCGGCAGTTCTTCCCATCCGGGCAGGCTGAACACCTCCATAAAGTTCTGCCACCGGGCCAGCTTCTGCAAATAAAGGTCCTGCATCGCATCCATGCCCCATTCCTCCTTTTCGCTTTATTGTATCACGGATAGCCGCCCAGAGCAAGAAGGGATAACGAACATTTCAAAAACTATTTACAAATATCACTTTACATTGTATTTCATATGGTGTATTATAATATGGAATATTAGATAATACGGAGGCAATCCCTTATGTCCTATGCGATCTTTACCGATAGCTGCGCCAACCTGCCCGGTGATTTGCTCCGGCAGCTGGACATTTCCGTGATGCCCTGCTCTTACCGGATCGGCGGCAAGGAAATTTCCTTCAACGGCGACATCGATCATTTCGACGCCAAGGCCCATTACGACCTGCTTCGTGCCGGAGAGGTCATCAGCACCTCCCTCATCAATGCCGACGCCTTTCTGGCAGCCTTCCGGCCGGTGCTGGCTCAGGGCCGGGACCTGGTGTATGTGGGCATTTCCTCCGGCATCAGCGGTACATTTCAGGCGGCAAACATGGCCGTCACGGAGTTGAAGGAGGAATTTCCGGACCGAACCATCCGCACGGTGGATTCCATGGGTGCCGGACTCGGCACGGGTCTGCTGGCCTGCCGTCTGGCGGACTTCCGGAAGGACGGTCTGGATGCCGGCGCCGCCGCCGACAAGCTGGAAACCTTGGTTCCGGGCCTGTGCGAATTTTTCACTGTGGATTCCCTGCATTTCCTCCGGCGCACCGGCCGCATCAGCGCCGCCAGTGCGGCCATCGGCACCATGCTGAACATCAAGCCCCTGCTGCGGGGGGACGAGACGGGCCACATCGTCAGCTGCGGCAAGTACCGCGGCCGGAAGCGGGCCGTGGAGGCCATCGTGCAGAAATATGCGGAGTTGGCCGTGGACCCGGAACATAGCCGGGTGGCCATCACCCACGGGGATTGCCTGGCAGACGCCGAGGACCTGGCCATGCGGGTCCGGGCGGTGGCCCAGCCGGGGGAACTGATCATCTGCCCCCACGAGCCCTTCACCGGCTCCCATGTGGGCCCCGGTATGCTGGCCCTGTTCTTCCTCGGCAGCCACCGGTAAGCATTTGAAAACCAAAACTCCCACCGGAAGCAGGAAAATGAAGTGACCCCCAAAAGTTAGACAATATTTTGAAGTAAAAATTGTTCAAGCAACCGAAAGGGCTTGCTGTCTGTGAATTGCAGGCGGCAAGCCCTTCA
>QWCN01001147.1_pt1 | contig 42858 bp, 38 predicted proteins | sample 1972711 | NCBI WGS metagenome assembly QWCN01 (sample SAMN09866707, study PRJNA288562) | Human gut metagenome isolate term1_stool, whole genome shotgun sequencing... | isolation source: gut | host: Homo sapiens | place: USA: California
GAAGCACTTGGAGGCGACCATGGACGACGCCTTCATTGCCGGCTGACTTCATTCAGCCGGAGCCTGCAAACAATTTTGCGCATAAATCTTGACGGGACCCACCATCCCGTGACAGGTCAGTTAAGCTCGCTTCTGCCAATACTTGGCGGGCCGATGCGCCTGGGAAGACTGGCAGCACCAACGTAAAAGCCAACGACGCAAGCCGTGGGCATTCGTTATATCCAATAATCATCAATTTATACGGCGAGGTAAAGATAAGATGAGGAAGAGGCTCTTGCTGCTTTTCGTGGTAATGCTGCTGTTTTTCGCCATGCTGGGCCACAATGTTACGTTAATTCTCTCAGATAAACTCAGCGAGATAAGCACCGTCGAGATGTCCGCTGCGGTCGCTGGCGTTTCGCCAAATGCAGAGGGTGATTATATGATTTCGTTGAAGGAGCCTGATGGGCAGCTGCGCATTCCGGCCGCAATCGCACGGAATATAGATGTGGCTGAAATCGCGGCTTTACAACCGGGAACAAGGCTCTCATTTTGCATCCCCATTTCTCAGATAGATTATTTTCCTGAAACGCAGGCCGGGACGATTGTGGCACTGAAAACGGATCATGAACTTCTGTCCATCGAGGATTATAACAGGAGCATGCATGAAGAAGTGAAGCTGGCAAGAGTTGTTGGGGCAGGCGTGCAGATCATCCTTTTGGCATTATTGATCTATTTGATACGTCGAGATCAGAGGATGCTGGGGGCGCTGCTGAAACGGATATTCGGAAGATAAAAATCTGCCGTCTGTATGTTTTTTAGTCGTTAGGGCGGACAGAGTCGTCCGCCCCTACAGACCGTTTATTATCGTACCTGTTCCGTAGGGCGGGGTCAACGTGCCCCACCCTACACATCTCTATGCTATCATTTTGAACGGGAGGGGCTATGCCCCTCCCGTTGGTATCATGATGTTTTCCCCTGAACAGTGGGTAGGTCGCATAACCCATCCGGCGTAATCACACATCTTCTCCATTCCGCAGCGTGTCCCGTACCCGCATGAGGGCGCGGCCCAGAATGCTCTCCCCTTGCCACTGGGCGGGATCCTGACAGCGGGGATCGTCCAGCGGCAGGCCGATGCCCCAGATGCGGTCATTGGGGGAGCACTCCGCGATAAGGGCATCGCCCGTGACCAGCAGCTGGTGTTTCAGGCCACTGTTCTGGCCGAATTTCGCCAGCAGTCCCCGATAGATCACCTCCTGCCGCACGGCTGCCCACTTGGCGTCATCGTAGGGCGTGATGGCCCGGCCCAGCAACTTCACCGTCTTGGGATCGGGGTTTTCCATTACCTTGGCGGCAGTGGCCGTGTCACCGCAGCACAGGGCCTTCTGGTGCATGAGATACTGCTCCGCGTTGAGGTACGTCACGCCGTCCACGGTGAACACCGCCGGATACCAGTTGCTGAACCAGCCGTTGGGGCCGTACTCGTGGAAAAAGCCCACCACATTTTCCGTTGCGGGCATTTCCTTGCCCGTGACGGCGAATTCCTCGTACAGCTCGTAGGTGCGCTGGTCGGGGGCGGACAACGTCACGTCCAGCGCCGCGTCGGGGTGAGCCTTGCGCCACCGCTCCACTGCCACCAGCGCCACCGGAACGGCAAATTGGGGCGGCCAGCCGCCCCACGCACCCAGCGTGGGAATGGTAACGCTGCCGCATCCGCTGGACAGGGCAGCGTCCAGCGCCGTCTCGTAGCAGCCCTCCAGCGCCGCCGTGTCGTGGGGCCGCCCGTCATAGACCGGCGGCGTGAGGGACAGCGTCGCCGTGCCGTCCTGTGCCGTCATACGGCACAGACACCCCGCGCCCTCCGCGCTGTCCAACAGAAATGAAAGCTTCATACTGGTTGCCTCCCCGTTATTTTCCTCATCCTACCACAATGCGGAAAAAATAGCAACGCCCCAACTTTGCCGGGTGGTCGTAAAGCAGTGAATGGAGCGTATCAATACCGATACGCTCCATTTCTCATGTCAACATGCTATGTAACAGGGGGTAGGCACCTGGCTCTCCCGTTGGGAGAGCTGTCACCGCAGGTGACTGAGAGGGGATCCAAGATGGTGCGGTGCAAGCCAAGATAGATGCTACGGCGGCATAGCCGCCGAGATCGGAACTAAAAGATGATGCGGTGCAAACCAAGATGGATGCTACAGCGGCATAGCCGCTGAGATCGACACTAAAAATATGCCACTGGCATATTTTCTTAACGTGTCGACACCGGCATGTTTTTGTAACGTTCCGACCCTCTCCGCCCTCGCTGTGCTCGGCCACCTCTCCCAAGGGGAGAGGCAAGGGATACTGCTCAAACGGTACACCAAGCAGTTATCCCGCTGTGCCTGTTCACGGTTTCGTACAGCGCACTCGTTTTCGATGGAATTAAGGTTGTTATTCGCCGTGTCCGGCCCGGAGCTTCTTCAGCAGGCCGCTCCAGTCCACCTCTATCACCAGTAGGCTCAGCAGCATCAGCGCCGCGCCCACGTAGCCGCGGGGCAGCAGCTTTTCATCGGCGAAGAAGTAGGCCACGATGCCGGAGAACACCGGCTCCAGCGTGAAGATCACGCCCACGTGGCTGGCGGTGGTGTACTGCTGGGCCACCGACTGGATCACGAAGGCGACGCCGGAGCAGAACAGTCCCAGAAAGATGGCCGCACCCCAGATACCGGGGGATTGGGGCAGTCTGGGCTGCTCCACCAGCGCCGACACCAGCAGCATCAGCACGCCCGCCACACCCAGCTGGCATACGCCCAGCGTAACGGCGTCCACGTCGGGACGGGCCACCGCACGCTCCGTCACCAGCATGTCGGCGGCGTAGCACACGGCGCACACAAGGCAGATCAGGTCGCCGCTGGCGGGGCGGAACTGGTCGTTCAGCGTCAGCAGCGCAAGACCCACGGTGCACATCACCAGCGCCACCGCCAGCTTTTTGCCGGGCTTGCGGCGGTTCACCGCGAAGTCCAGCAGCGGCGTGAACACCACCGGCAGGGCGCAGATGAACCCGGCGTTGGAAATGGAGGTGTAGGCCACGCCGTAGGTGGCGCCGGCGTACACGCCCACCAGCAGGGCGCCGATGATCACGCTGTATTTCAGCGTGGCGCGGCTGGCGTTCCGCAATTTCTTCCAAAAAATGGGGCCCAACACCAGAAATGCCAGCAAAAACCGGAAGGCGTTCAGGTTCATGGGCTGCAGCTCCGCCAGGCACAGATTCACCAGATAGTAGGACACACCCCAGAACAGCGTCACCAGCACCAGCGCCAGATCGGCTTTGCGTTGATTTGACAAGCAAAACGCCTCCCTTCACAGTCTCTAAATGAATAGTATACCACGATTTCTGACGGAAAGCAATTATTTCCACAGGTGGAGGTAGCCGCCGTCGTGAAGCTGCTTGACCAGTAGCAGAAGAATCGGCCCCAGGATCATCCCCGCCACGCCCATGGCGCAGAAGCCCACATACATGGCCATCAGTGCCGGGAGGGGCGGCAGCCCCGCGCTTTTCGCCATCAGCTTCGGCTCCATGATGCTGCGCACCAGCCAGATCACCAGATACAGCGCCGTCAGGGCGATGCCCTTGGGGAAGTTGCCCTCCAGACAGCACAGCGCTGCCCACGGCAGCAGCACCGTTCCCGTGCCGAACACCGGCAGGGCGTCGATGAAGGCGATGACCACCGCCAGCAGCAGGGCGTAGGGCTGGCGGATCAGCAGCAGGCCCGCCAGCAGCTGGAAGAAGGTAATGACGATCAGCACGCACTGTGCCCGGAGCCACCGGCCGATGGTGACCAGCAGGCTGGCCTTGATGGCGGCGGCGGTCTGCCGCCGTTGGGGTGACAGCTGCCGCCGCAGAAAGGCCATCAGCTGGGGATAGGCAGCGGCGGTAAAAAACAGCGCCAGCGCCGTGGTGGCGCAGAACAGCATCACCTGGGGCAGCGCGCCCACCAGACCCGTCAGCAGCCGCAGCAGCGCGGAGGACAGGCTGCCCAGCGCCTCGGAGGCCGTTTGCTCCAGCCGCTCCAGCAGCTGCGTCACCCACTGCTGCAAGCCCTCCGGACACCCGGCGCAGAAGCTGCGCAGGCGGGCGGTGATGCGGTCGGCCAGCACCGGCAATGCCGACAGCAGCTCCGGCAGGCGCTCCATCAGATCGGTGGCTTGCCGGATCACCTGTCCCACCAGCACCGCGCCCAGCGCGATCACCAGCGCCAGCAGCGCCAGCGTCAGCACCGCCGCCAGAAAGCCCCGCTTCAACCGCAGCTTTCGCCGTGCCAGCGTGATGGCCGGCTCCATCAGCGCCGCAAAGCCCAGCGCCAGCAAAAACGGCAGCAGCCACACCAGCGCGTAGCGTAGGATCAGCCACCCCACGGCCAATACCGCCGCCAGATAGGCTGTCTTGATGAGAAATGCTTTTTCACGCTGGTACAAATCATCACCTGTCTCTCAACTTTTTCTTGTAAAAACGGCTGGGATATGCTACCATGGGGAATACAGGAACTGTTGTGTCCCCAGGGGGATATCACCATGGGAGGAACAAACTATGGAGAAGAAAAAATACTTTATCGTATCGGCTGACGCGCTGCCCGAGGTGTTTGTGAAGGTGGCCGAGGCAAAACGCATGCTGCAGGTGGGCGAGGCGTCCACTGTGGGACAGGCGGCGGCCATGGTGGGCATCAGCCGCAGCGCCTTCTATAAGTACAAGGACGCGGTGCAGCCCTTCCAGAACATGAAGGCGGGCCACATCATCACGCTGTACGCACTGCTGCGGGACAACCCCGGCGTGCTGTCCAACTATCTGACTATTTTTGCCGACTCCGGCGCCAATATCCTGACCATTAACCAGACCATCCCCACCAACGGCTGCGCCGGTGTTACCGTCAGTGCCGAGACCAGCGACATGACCGAGCCCATGGACGAGATGATCTCCCATCTGGCGGCGGCCGAGGGCGTGCTGCGGTTCGAGATCATGGCGGGCTGATTGGTAGGCCATAAGCTATACTATAGACAGAAAACGTGAAAAATATGAGCACCCCCGCTTGATTTCAAGCGGGGGTGCTTTTCGGTGGTGCTTTTGTAGGGGGCGGCGTCCTCGACGCCCCTACTTGGCTCTCCCTTTGGGAGAGCTGTCACCGCAGGTGACTGAGAGGGCGGTGCAGCGTAATGGTGCTGTGAAAGCCCAGATGGATGCTACGGCGGGGAGAGAGTCGTGCGCTGCCGGTGGCAGATGAAGCACGGCGAACGAGTGGCAGCGGTCAAAATTTCGGCGGCTCAAATGCCGCAGCGAAATTTTGGGCATCGCAACAGGATATAGCTGCCGAGACCGGAACTAAAAGATGGTGCGGTGCAAACCAAGATGGATGCTACAGCGGCATAGCCGCTGAGATCGACACTAAAAATATGCCACTGGCATATTTTTAGTGTCGACACCGGCATGTTTTTAGTGTCGACCCTCTCCGTCCTCGCTGCGCTCGGCCACCTCTCCCAAAGGGAGAGGCAAGGGCCGCCCCTACGGAACGGCCACCGATAGCGCTTTTTTCAGCCGACGCGCAACCGGCGGCAAAAAACGGCAAGTAGACAGACAAGAGCAACTTCAGGAGGTGCGGCGGCTCGATGGTTCGCGGGTCATTCGGCCTTTACAAACGATCCCTGTACCGCCTGTATGCGCGATAGAAAATTTCTGCGATGCTGTTGACAAATGTAAACTGATGTGCTACATTGTGATTACAGATGTAAACAGCGGGAGGTGAGACTATGGAGGACAGCGCCATCGTGACATTGTACTGGCAGCGGTCGGAGCAGGCCATCGCCGAGAGCGACACCAAATACGGCCCCTACTGCGGGCATATCGCCTACGGGCTGCTGCAAAACAGCGAGGACACCCAGGAGTGCGTGTCGGACACATGGCTGGCGGCGTGGAACGCCATGCCGCCCCACCGTCCCGCGGTGCTGCGGCTGTTTCTGGGCAAGCTGACCCGGCGGCTATCCTTGCAGCGGCTGCGCCGTCAGGGACGGCTGAAGCGGGGTGGCGGCGAGGCAGCGCTGGCGCTGGAGGAGCTGGGCGACTGCGTTCCGCTGGGCGGCGACGCCCAGCAGGCGCTGGAGGGCCGGGAGCTGACGCGACTTTTGAACCGCTTTCTGTCCGGCCTGCCTGCCGCCCAGCGGCAGGTGTTTCTGGCCCGGTACTGGTACGGCGCGGCGGTGAAGGACATCGCCCGCCAGTTCGGCTATTCCGAGAGTAAGGTAAAGTCCATGCTGTACCGGACGCGGGAAAAGCTGCGGCTGACGCTGGAAAAGGAGGGGTATTGATGGATGCTTACGCACTGTTCGACGCCCTGACCGACGTGCGGGACGGCTTTCTGGAGGAGACGGAGCGGCGGCTGCACGGCAAGAAGCGGCGGCGCGTGGGAATGTATCTGCTGGCCGCCGTGCTGATCGTGCTGCTGTGCTTTTCCTCGGCGGTGGCGCTGGACGCGGACTTCCGCCAGCGGGTGCTGTCGCTGTTCCAGGTGAAGGAGGTCGTGCCGACGCAGACCAGTCAGGCTGTTACGCTGGCCGACGGCTTACAGGCGGATTACGTGTTCGTGCCCGCCTACGCCCGCACCGAGGGCGGCATGTTCATCGTCTGCACCGACGAGGTGGAGATGAAGCAGGGCAGCCACTACGCTGCCTACGCCTATGAAAACGGCCAGCTGGTGCTTCAGGAGAACCACCGCTTTGACCAGACCTACACCGTTCAGGGCAAGACCTGCCACTTGATGTTTGACTGGGCGGAGCATGACGGGCGGGCGGCCATCACGTGGGCGCTCACAGCAGATGAGCAGCGGCGCATGGGCGGCGAAGAGAACTGGCGGCTGGAGGGCGGCCTTACCACCCAATACCGGGTGAAGCTGGGCAACTGGCCCGTCACCATCGACCTGCGCACCGGAGCGCTGACAGACCCGCTGGCGGGCTATGATACCAGTCAATTTCCGGAGGACGCCTTCGTGGAAACATGGCCGGACGAACAGGGCCGCTGCCTGCTGGTCCAGCTGGTGAGCACCAGCCCCTACCGCCTTACCCGTTACTACTTCGACGGAACCGACGTGACGCCCCTTGCCCAGCTGTGCGGCGGCGAGCCCAGTCACGCCTATCTCACCGGCAATATGCTGGTGTACTGGCAGTGGGAGGACGACGCGCCGCCTCCGGGCGCACTCTCCGCGTGGCGGATCGATCTGGACACCATGGAGCGGCTGCCGGTGTTTACGGATATCCCCGCCACCGCCATGTTTGCCGACGAGGACGCGCTGGAGGCCGCGAACATTCTGCCGGTGGATCCTCAGCGGGTCGACGTCTATCCGCTGACGCCGGGGATGATTTTCGGCGGCTCGGGCCGTCTGGCACTGAAAATGGCGGAGGACAGGACGGTCACTCTGATCGACACCCAGACCTCCCGCAGCATCCCCGTGGAGGGGTATACGCTGCCGGATATGCTGCTGGGGGATATCTGGTTTTACGACAATCCCGCCGGGACGTGGCTGCTGGCGGCGGCGCGTGATCCGGAGCAGAGCTATAACTATACCCACATCGCCGTGCTGGGGCTGGAGGGCGGCGTGTCGCTGGAGCGCCGCAGCGCCGACGGCGTGAAGGAGCGCTATATCACGTGGCTGGACGACGACCGGTTCATCATCTCCTGCTCCAATGACGACGGGCAGTACGGCATGACCGGCTCGTGGTTCTATGTGTATGACCTGTCGGAAGAAAACAACAGCGGAGAATAAAAGGAGGTTTTTTTCATGAAAAAAGCTTTGGTGCTGTGGAGCCTGTTGCTGGTGCTGGCGCTGCTGGCGGGCTGCGGCAGTCAGGCGGCGGATAACGGGAATGACACACCGAACAACGACGCGGTGACTGACAGTCAGGATAATGCTCCGGCGGATGTTCCGGCCAATACCCCGGCGGACAACACGCCCGTGGACTATCCCGCCCTGTTTGAGCGGGCAAGGATCAGCGACGGCGCGGCGTCGGAGGATGTGGCCAACCAGCTGGCAAAGGCCTATGACAGCGATGCGGCGGGGCTGCTGTCCGCCATGGCGGAATACCCGGCGGAGGATGTGGAGCTTCTGGCGTGGCTGCTGGTCTACGGCAAGTCCTACGGCGATTTGGACGCCTTCCGGCAGGATATCCGGCAGCGGCTGGCGCAGGATGACCCGGTGCTGGCGGCGGTGGAGCAGGCCATCGACCGATACAACGGCAACTAAAAGGGAAGCAGCGAATAAGGCGTAAAACCCCGTCTCTGGCTATGCCGGAGACGGGGTTTGGACTTATCGAGGAACCCATCTCTGTCATTCCGAGGGAGCAAAGCCGTGCGCTGCCGGTGGCAGATGAAGCACGGCTTGCGAGTGGCAGCGGTCAAAATTTCGGCGGCTTTAATGCCGCTGCGAAATTTTGGGAACCGCAACAGAGCAGAGCGAAGCGACGTGGGAATCCGTAATTCGGCCCCCTTGTGTAAAGGGGGCTGTCGAGCGCAAGCGAGACTGGGGGATTGTCAGCGTTAACGGACAACCCCTCCGTCAAAAATCAAAGATTTTTGCCACCTCCCCTTACACAGGGGAGGCTTTGGTCACGGATTGCCACGCCAGTCTGCGGACTGGCTCGCAATGACAGGTCATTTGTTATCTCACATACACCCTTACAACGTAATATCGCCGTCGGCGGCGTGGGCCTGCCGCAGCAGCGGCGCACACTGAGCCAGAAACCGCGCCACCTGCTGGGGACAGCGGCCAATGTACCGCTTCGGCTCCATCAGTGCGTCCAGCTCCTGCCGCGTCAGGCCGAAGGCCGGGTCAGCCGCCAGCCGATCCAGCAGGTCACAGGGCAGGCCCTCCTTCATCCGGGCGGTGGCGGCCATGGAGTGGCGGCGGATGATCTCGTGAAGCTGCTGCCGGTCGCCGCCCCGCTTCACCGCCTCCATCATCAAGTCCTCCGTGACGAGGAACGGCAGATACTCCCGCAGGGTGCGGTCGACGATGGCCTCGTTGACGTGCAGGCCGTTGGTCACGTTCTGGCACAGCCGCAGCACCGCGTCGGCGCACAGAAAACCCTCCGGCAGAGAGATGCGGCGGTTGGCGGAGTCATCCAGCGTCCGCTCCATCCACTGAACGGCGGCGGTCATGGGCGCGTTGGCGGCGTCGGCCATCAGATAGCGGCTGAGAGAGCAGATGCGCTCGCACCGCATGGGATTGCGCTTGTAGGCCATGGCGGACGAGCCGATCTGGCTCTCGCCGAAGGGCTCCTCCACCTGCCGGTCGTGCTGCAAAAGCCGGATGTCGTTGGCCATGCGGTAGGCGCTCTGAGCCATGGAGCTGAGACAGTTCAGCACCCGGCTGTCCACCTTCCGGGGATAGGTCTGGCCGCAGACGGAGAAGCACTCCGCAAAGCCGAATTCCCCGGCGATGCGGCGGTTCATCTCGTCGATCTGCTCCTCGTCGCCGTCAAACAGCTCCATAAAGCTGGCCTCGGTGCCGGTGGTGCCCCGGCAGCCCAGGAATTTCATAGTAGACAGCAGATGATCCAGCTCCTCCAGATCGGACAGGAAGTCCTGCATCCACAGCGTGGCCCGCTTGCCCACCGTGACGGGCTGGGCGGGCTGATAGTGGGTGTAGCCCAGCGTGGGGATGGCGGCATACTTCTCAGCAAAGGCCGCCAGATTGGCCAGCACCGCCAGCAGCTGACCACGCAGGTATTTCAGGCCGTCCCGGTACAAAATCAGGTCGGCGTTGTCGGTGACGTAGCAGCTGGTAGCGCCCAGATGGAGGATACCCGCCGCTGACGGGGCGGCCTTGCCGTAGGCGTACACGTGGGCCATCACGTCGTGGCGGACCTCCCGCTCACGGGCCGCCGCCATGTCGTAGTCAATGTCGGTGATGTGAGCCTCCAGCTCCGCCACCTGCTCCGCCGTAATGGGCAGACCCAGCTGGTGCTGAGCGCGGGCCAGCGCCGTCCACAGCCGCCGCCAGGTCTGATAGCGGCTGTCGTCAGAGAACAGCCGCAGCATATAGTCCGAGGCGTACCGCGACGCCAAAGGGGAGTGGTAAGTGGAATGGGACATAATGAGATTTCCTCCTTGTTGGGAGTGTTTCGCCCTCTGGGGCGAGTCACTTTTGGCCGTTGTCCCAAAAGTGACCAAAAGGACAACCAGAAACCCAGGTTTCTGGACTTCCTGCACGCTGTTCTTTTTGCGAATTTGCGGCCTTTTACCACGCGTTCGCGAAAAATATCTGTTTTCGATGCGTATGACGCATCGACTTCCGTTTTGCGCCGCTGCCGCTCATCTTCTCAACGGTAGAACCAACAGCGTTGTTCGTCATGGGCATCAGCGGCAGCGGCGCTGGTGGTGAGACGATTCGATGACGAAACGACGAAGAAGATCCTCCGTGAACGTGCGGTATGCAATCACAAATCCGTACCACGTATAGCGCGCTCGGAAGTTTTGAAACCCTTTGGGTTTCAAATGGCGTTTTTGGGTACTTTTGCCGCCACGGGCAAAAGTGCCTCGCGCTCGAAAGCGCGAAACATTTTTATCTAACGATCAAGCTCTCCCGCTCGGCGCCCACGGACACATAGCCGATGTGGCAGCCGATGGCCTGCTCCACGTACTCCACGTACTCACGGGCGGCCTGAGGCAGCTCCTCCCACGTCCGTGCGCCGGAAATGTCGCACAGCCAGCCGGGACGGTACTCCATCACGGGCTTGGCTTTTTCCAGCAGGGCGGGGAAGGGGAACTCGCGGTTGATCTGGCCGTCGATCTCATAGGCGGCGCAGACGGGGATCTCGGTCATATAGCTGAGGATATCCAGCTTGGTCAGGGCGATATTCGTCGCGCCCTGCACCTCTACGCCGTAGCGGGTGGCTACCAGATCGATGGGGCCTACCCGGCGGGCACGGCCGGTCTTGGCGCCGTATTCGGCGCCGGCCTCGCGGAGCTTCTCCGCGTCGGGGCCGAACCACTCGCAGGTGAAGGGGCCTTCGCCCACGCAGGAGGAATAGGCCTTCACCACGCCCACCACCTGGTCGATCCTGGCCGTGGGCAGTCCCGCGCCTACAGGGGCGTAGGCAGCGATGGTGTTGGAGGAGGTGGTGTAGGGATAGATGCCGTAGTCCAGATCACGCAGCGCGCCCAGCTGCCCCTCGAACAGGATGGACTTGCCCTCCTCCTGGGCCTTGCGGAGATAGCGGCCGGTGTCGGCCACATAGGGGCGCACCTGCGCGGCGTAGGTGTCCAGCCACGCCGTCAGCTCCTCCATGGTATAGCCCTTTGCGCCGTAGACCTTCTGGAGGATCAGGTTTTTCCACTCCAGCAGATCCTGCAAATGGGCCTTCAGGTGGTCGGGATACAGCAGCTCACCGGCCTGAACGGTCTTTTTCTGGTACTTGTCGGAATAGAACGGGGCGATGCCCTGCTTGGTGGAACCGTACATCTTGTCCTTCAGGCGGGCCTCCTCCAGCGCGTCCAGCTCCCGGTGCCACGGCAACAGCAGGGAAGCCCGATGGCTGACCATCAGATTCTCCGGAGAGATGCTGACGCCTGCGGCGCGGAGCGTCTCCATCTCCTGCACCAGATTTTCGCAGTCCAGCGCCACGCCGTTGCCCAGAATGTTCATCACGCCGCCGCGGAAAATGCCGGAGGGCAGCAGGTGCAGGGCAAATTTGCCCATGTCGTTGATGACGGTGTGGCCCGCGTTGCCGCCGCCCTGATACCGTACCACTACGTCATATTGCTCCGTCAGGTAGTCCACCATGCGGCCCTTACCCTCGTCGCCCCAGTTGATGCCTACGATCGCGCAATTCGCCATTGTTCGCTGCCTCCTATTATATAATGTGTGCTCAAAATAAACAACGGCTTATTATAGCCACATTGAACTGATAAGTAAAGTATCCATTTGGTATATTTAAAATAAATTATACTTATGACAAATTTGCCGCTTCTGCAACAAAATCTTGCCATATCCGCCGGTATGTGCTATGCTGTATACTGTATTGGTATCGAAAGGGGGGGAGCGCCATGGCGTCGCTGGCGGAAAAGCGGCTTTTTTTGCTGGACATGGACGGCACCCTCTATCTGGACGACTTTCTTTTTGACAAGGTGCCGGAATTTCTCGCCCTCATCCGCCGACAGGGTGGGCGATACCTGTTTCTCACCAACAACTCCTCCCGGGGCGTGGAGGGCTACATCGACAAGATGCGCCGTCTCGGCATCGAGACCACGCCGGAGGACTACCTTACCTCCGCCGACGCAGCCCAGCACACGCTGCTGACGGAGTTTCCGGGGCAGAGGTGCTACGTCTCCGGCACAGCATCGCTGAAGGCCCAGCTGGCCGGGGCTGGCGTTCCCATCACGGACGCCCTGTCCGACGATATCGCGGTGCTCCTCAGCGGGTTTGACACGGAGCTGACCTTTCAAAAGCTGGAGGACAGCTGCATTCTCCTAAACCGGGGTGTGCCATGGCTGGCCACCAATCCGGATTGGGTGTGCCCCACGTGGTACGGCTCGGTGCCGGACTGCGGCAGCGTGTGCGAAATGCTGACACGGGCCACGGGGCGGAAGCCCCGCTTTCTGGGCAAGCCCCAGCCGGAGATGGTACATCTGGCGCTGCGGCGCACCGGTTTTGATCCCCGGCAGGCGGTCATCATCGGCGACCGGCTCTATACCGACGTGGCCTGCGGCGTCAACGCCGGGATCGACAGCATCTTCGTTCTCAGCGGAGAGGGTGTCATGGGCGACATTGTGAAATACCGCGTTAACCCCACGTGGGTGTACGACAATATCGCGCAGATATATCAACAACTGAAGGAGAACCGCGTATGAAGCTGAACTACAAACGCACCATTCTGGTGGGCTTTGCCTTTTTCCTGATCTGCGCCTTCTGGCAGGCCTATGACAACACCATTCCCCTGATCCTGACCAACAAATTCGGCATGAGCCAGACCTGGTCGGGCATCATCATGGCGGCGGACAATGTGCTGGCGCTGTTTATGCTGCCGCTGTTCGGCGCCATCTCCGACAAGTGCAGCCACAAAAAGGGACGGCGTACGCCCTTTATCGTGATGGGTACGCTGATCGCCGCCGTGGCGCTGATCTGTCTCAGCTTTATCGACAACGCCCAGCTGAAGCATCTGGGCGACGCCGCACGGATCGACGATCCCGCCGCCCTGTCCGCCATCTATGAAAGTCAGGCGGACGAGCAGCTGATCACGCCCCACGGCGAGAAGTTCGTGCTGTCGGAGCGGTTCACGGAGGCGGAATTCACCGCCATCCGCAGCCAGCTCACCGACGAGAACGGCAAGACCGTCACCAACCCCGACTACACCAACTATGTGACCCCGGCCCGGCAGGCCTACGCATGGCAGGTGACGGCGGCGCATCCCGCCACGCTGGTGTTCTTCATCGCCGTGCTGCTGGTGATTCTGGTGGCCATGGCCACCTTCCGCTCTCCGGCGGTGGCGCTGATGCCGGACGTGACCATGAAGCCGCTGCGCTCCAAGGCCAACGCCGTCATCAACCTGATGGGCAGCGCCGGCGGTATTCTGGTGCTGGCGCTGGGCATGGTGTTCGCCACCGCGTCGGTGCACAACGCACTGATGAGCTACACCGCCTATTTCGCGGTGATCGCCGCCATTATGCTGGCGGCGCTGGTGATCTTCATTCTCACCGTGCGCGAGGTGGAGTGGGCCCAGCAGATGCAGCGCGACAGCGTGGAATACGGCGTGGAGGAAACGGCGGAGGACGGCGCGTCCCCGCAGGAGGAGCGGAAGCTGACCCGCGGCGAGGTGAAGTCCCTGATTTTCATTCTGCTGAGTATCGTGCTGTGGTTCTTCGGCTATAATGCCGTCACCAGCAAGTACTCCGTGTACGCCAGCAACATCCTGCATAAAGACTATAACCTGACCCTCATCATCGCTCAGGCGGCGGCCATCGTGGCCTATCTGCCGGTGGGTGTGATCTCCAGCAGGGTGGGCCGCAAGCGGGCCATTCAGGCGGGCGTTATCCTACTGACCGTGGCCTTCGGCGTGGCGGGCTTCCTCCACGCGGAGAGCCCCACGCTGCTGATGAACGCCATGTTCGCCCTGGCGGGCATCGCGTGGGCCACCATCAACGTGAACTCCTTCCCCATGGTGGTGGAGCTGTCCAGCGGCGGCAGCGTGGGCAAGTACACCGGCTTTTACTACACTGCCTCCATGGCGGCGCAGGTGGCCACCCCCATGCTGTCCGGCCTTTTGATGGACAAGTGGGGTATGCGGGTGCTGTTCCCCTATGCCACGGTGTTCGTGGCGCTGGCCTTTGCCACCATGCTGATGGTGCACCACGGCGACAGCAAGCCCCAGATGAAGCTGGGACTGGAAGCATTACAAGATTCGGAGATGGATTGATATGACACTGATTTGGATCCTTTTGGGCATTGTTGTCCTGATTTTTCTGCTGTATCTTCTGTGCCTGCGGTGTGACCGCCGCCGGGACTGGAAGAAGCTCCGGGGCTGGCGCTATGCCCACCGGGGCTTCCACGACAAGCCCCGCATTCCGGAGAACTCCCTCCCCGCCTTCAAGCGGGCGGTGCAGTGCGGCTTCGGCGCGGAGCTGGACGTGCATCTGATGAAGGACGGCCATCTGGCGGTGATCCACGACGCATCCCTGAAGCGCACGGCAGGCGCGGATGTGCTGGTGGAGGATCTGACGGCGGAGGAGCTGCGGCAGTACACGCTGGAGGGCACCGAGTACCACATCCCGCTGCTGGAGGAGGTGCTGCCCATCTTCGCCGGAAAAGCGCCGCTGATCGTGGAGCTGAAGGCGGAGCGGGGCAATGCCGACGCGCTGGCGGCGGCTGCCTGCAAGCTGCTGGACAAGTACAAGGTGGACTACTGCGTGGAGTCCTTTGACCCCCGGTGCCTCATGTGGCTGTGGCAGAACCGGCCCGACGTGGTGCGGGGACAGCTCAGCGAGAACTTTGCCCGCCACGGCGACGGGAAAGACCTGCCCGGCGCGGTGCGCTGGGTGCTGAGCAATCTGCTGCTGAACTGCCGCACACGGCCCGCCTTCATCGCCTACCGGTTCGAGGATCGGGACAGCCTGTCGCTGAAGCTGTGCCGCAGCCTGTACGGCGCGCAGGAGTTCAGCTGGACCATCCGCAGCAGGGAGGACATGGCCGCCGCCGAGGAAGCCGGCGCACTGGTCATTTTTGAACGCTTCGACCCAAGGGAGGGCAACAAATGAGAGTCATCACCGGAACGGCACGGGGCCGCCGGCTGAAGGAGCTGGAGGGCATGGAGACCCGTCCCACCACCGGCAAGGTAAAGGAGAGCCTGTTCTCCATCATCCAGTTTGATATCGAGGGGCGGCGGGTGCTGGACCTGTTCGCCGGCACCGGCCAGCTGGGCATCGAGGCCCTGAGCCGCGGCGCAAAGCAGTGCGTGTTCATCGACCAGCGCAACGACGCGGTGAAGCTGATCCGGGAGAATTTACAGGTCTGCGGCCTGACGGACAGCGCCGTTGTCCGCAGCGGCGATGCCATGGCCTATCTGAAAAGCGGCGAAAAGTTCGACCTGATCTTTCTCGATCCCCCCTACGCCTCCGGCCTGCTGGTCAAGGCGCTGGAGGATATTGCGGCATTTGACATTTGCCGCGAACATGGTATAATTGTGGCGGAAAGCGCCGTGGAGACGGAATTGCCGGCGCTTGCGCCCCCTTATTCGCTGTATCGTCAGTACCGGTATGGCAAGGTCAAGCTGAGCGTCTATCACCGCAGCGGAAACGAGGACACCCTATGAAGATCGCCATCTATCCCGGCAGCTTTGACCCCATCACACTGGGTCATCTGGACATTCTCAGCCGGGCCGCCCGGTGCTTTGACAAGGTTTACATGTGCGTCATGGTCAACTGCGAGAAGAAGCAGCCCATGTTTTCTCAGGAGAAGCGGCTGGAGCTGATCTGCCGCTCCATCGCCCATATCCCCAATGCCGAGGCGGAGCTGTTCTCCGGCCTGCTGGCGGATTACGCCCGCCAGAAAAACGCCCACATCATCGTCAAGGGCGTGCGGAATATCACGGATTTTGATTCCGAAATGCAGATGGCCCGGATCAACCAGGGCATCGAGCCGGAGCTGGAGACGCTGCTGCTGCCCGCCCGCGCGGAGTTCGAGCATTTCAGCTCCACCATGGCCCGTGAGATGATCCGCTACGGCCAGCCCCTTACCAAATATGTACCCGCTCCGGTGGCGGAGGAATTGATGAAAGGATGTGACCACTGACATGGAGGAAAAGGACGTACAGCGATTGATCGACATGCTGTATAACATGATCGACGAGGCGAAAAGCGCCGCCTTCAGCGCCGAAAAATGCACCATCAACCGGGATGAAGCCCTGGATATTCTGGACGAGATGCGCTCCAAGCTGCCGCTGGAGCTGAAAAAGGCCAAGGAACTGATCGCCGCCCGCAACGACTATGTGGCCGGCGCCAAGAAGGAAGTGGAAAAGATGATGCGTCAGGCGGAGCTGGACGCCAAGACCATCGTTTCCGAGAGCGAGGTCATTCAGCAGGCCCGCCAGAAGAGCGCCGATATCATCCACCGGGCCGAGGAGCGCAGCCGCGAGCTGTACCGCGTGGCCAACACCTATACCGAGGATGCCCTGCGCCGCACGGAGGAGGCCATTCAGGCCGCGCTGGCGGAGGTGCAGACCTCCCGCGCACAGTTCCGCTCCGCCTCGCAGGAGCAGATGCAGGCCGCCCAGGATCACCTGAAGCAGCAGGAGACCCCGCCCCAGAAGATCGCTGAAAACAAGTAAAATAAAAAAGCTGAAAGCGCTGCCCGTCGGGCAGCGTTTTTTTCGGGGCATGGCAACATATTCGTAGGGGCGGACGACTCTGTCGGCCCTGTCGGAAATGGTATGGTCATCGTCAGGGGCGCCCCTACAACCGTTTTCCGTAACCCATCCGTCCACCGGGCGGGGCGATGTGGGCATCGCCCCCTACGCAATCAACCAACGTAGCCGTCCGTAAACGGTGGCGGCATGTGGTCACCCCGCCCCACGGAGGAAACCGCCCCTGTATTCCATTGTGAAAAACAACGGCAATTCTGCACAAAAATTCTGCGTTTTGCACAAAAGCACTTATCTTGTAGGAACGAAAATCCAAGACACAATATCTTGTGTCTTGGATTTTTTCAACGTTTCAGAAGTGAAACGTGCGTTTTATTCTGTCTCCGCTCTCAGGAAAATGCTGGAAAAACCACCGTGGAACCCTTGCCGCGACAGGGAAATTTCTCCTTGCAATCCCCTGCCGTTTTGGGTATACTGAAAAACGTGGTGGGGAATTGTGGTGAGATTATCCACATAGGTGGTGCAAAATCCCACACTCGCCCACAGAATGACCATGGGGTGGTGAAAACATGACAGGCCAATATGCGCATAACATTGACGCCAAGGGCCGTCTGTTTATCCCCTCCAAGCTGCGGGAAGAGCTGGGCGATGTCTTTTACGTGACCGTCGGGCAGGATGGCTGCCTGTCTGTCCACTCCGACCAGAGCTGGCAGGAACTGCGGGACAAGCTGCGGGACACCTCCTACACCGAGACCAAGACCCTGCGCACCATGAGTGCTCTGGCCACCCGGTGCGAGCCGGACGCCCAGGGTCGTATCCTGTTACCCCAACGGCTGCGGCAGTATGCCCAGCTGGAAAAGGAAGTTATCATCATCGGCGTATTTGACCGGGCGGAGATCTGGAACGCCCAGCGCTGGACGGAGATCGAAGAGGAAGCCCTCAGCAGCGGTTCGCTGGAGAAGGCTATGCAGAGAATGGGGCTGTGACCATGGAACTACACCACAATGTACAGGAGGATCTCTCCTATGGACACCGCCCGGTGCTGCTGGAGGAATGTCTGGACGCGCTCTGCATCCGGCCCGACGGCGTGTACGTGGACGGTACGCTGGGCCGGGCGGGCCACTCGCTGGAGATCGCCCGCCGCCTGACCACCGGCCGTCTCATCGGCATCGACCGGGACGAAACGGCCATCACCGCCGCCAGAGAGCGGCTGCGTGATTATCTGGATCATGTGACGCTGGTGCACAGCAACTTTGACCGTATCGGCGAGATATTGGAGGAGCTGAACATCTCCGGCGTGGACGGCATGCTGTTCGATCTGGGCGTGTCCTCCCCCCAGTTGGACGACGCTCAGCGGGGCTTCAGCTATATGCACGACGCGCCGCTGGACATGCGGATGGATCGCACGGCGGCGCTGGACGCCCGTCAGGTGGTGAACCAGTGGCCCTATGAGGAGCTGCGGCGCATCCTGTACGACTTCGGCGAGGAGCGCTACGCGCCCGCCATCGCAAAGGGCATCTGCCGGGCAAGAGAGACCGCTCCCATCGAGACGACGCTTCAGCTGGTGGACGTCATCAAGTCCGCCATGCCGCCACAGGCGCTGCGGGAGAAGCAGCACCCCGCCAAGCGGAGCTTTCAGGCCATCCGCATCGCCGTCAACGGCGAGCTGGACGCCCTGTCTCCCATGCTGAACGCCGGGTGCGAGCACCTGAACGTGGGCGGACGGCTGGCGGTGATCTCCTTCCACTCGCTGGAGGATCGCATCATCAAGAAAACCATGCAGGAGCTGGCTACCGGCTGTACCTGTCCTCCCAACTTTCCCGTGTGCGTATGCGGGAAGAAGCCGAAAATGAAATTGATCTCCCGCAAGTCCATTGTACCGGGCGAAGCGGAGCTGACGGAAAATTCCCGTGCCCGCAGCGCCAAGCTGCGCGTGGCGGAGAAGCTGTGACAGTCACTGTCATTGCGCGTGAAAGCTACAAAAGAAAGGAAGTATTCCCATGACGGACGAACGCCGCCGCAATATCAAAATGGTATATGGCTCGCTGGCCTATGATCTGGACACGCTGGCACGGGAGCGGCAGCTGGAGGAAGCCGGCGAAATGCCCCAGCGCACCGCACAGCCGGAGCGCCAGCCCCAGCCCCAGACCCGCCGTCGTCCGCAGGCACAGGCCAAGGCCCGTCCCTCCGCGCTGACCGTGGGCGGCATCGCGGCAGTATGCGCACTGGTGATGGTGCTGCTGCTGGGCTACGTGCAGCTGACCGCCGTGTCCAACAACGTGTCCACCATCAAGAAGGAGCTGGCTACGCTGGAGGACGAGCACGTGGCGCTGCTGACGGAATACGAAAAGACCTTCGATCTGGCCACCATCAAGGCCGCCGCCGAGGAGGCCGGTATGTCCAAGCCCTCTGCCGGACAGATCCAGTACATCGACCTGAGCGGCGCGGACTCCGCCGTGGTGTACGGCGACGAGCCAGGCGTGGTGGAGAAGGCCGCTTCCTCGCTGAAGGAGGGGGCGCTGTCCCTGTGGGAATATTTCAGCTGAGTTCCCCGTATAATGACGCGAACAGCAAGGAGTAAGAAGCCGATTTCTTGCTCCTTGCTTTGGCCTTTCCATAAAGGAGTCTTACTATGCCGCAAAATTTCCCCACCAACCGCCAGAATCCCAACCGGAAGGACGAATCCATCCGCCGGGCCAACCGGGTCATCCAGACCCGCACCTTCGTGCTGATGCTCATTATGGGAATCGGCATGTTCTTCCTGCTGTTTTTCAAGCTGTATAACCTGCAAATCACCCGGCACGAGGAATTGCAGGCCAAGGCCGTCAGCCAGCAGACCCGCAGCAGCGTGGTCACCGCCAGCCGCGGCGCCATCTACGACGCATCCGGCAATATTCTGGCCATCTCCTCCACGGCGGAGACCATTTTCCTCTCGCCCAAGGAGATTAACGACGCCCTGAACGACGAGGAGAACCCCGTGGCATGGACGAAGGAAGTCCTTGCCGCCGCGCTGGCGAAAATTCTGGATGTCAGCGAGGAGGGCATCCTGAAAAAGATGGCCCGCACCGACTCCATGTACGAGGTGCTGAAGTTCCGCGTGGAGGAGGACATTGCCGATCAGGTGCGGCAGTACATCAACGACAATAAGGTCAAGGGCGTGTACCTGACCACCGACGCCAAGCGGTACTACCCCTACGGCGATCTGGCCGCCCAGGTCATCGGCTTCGTAGGCGTGGACTATACGGGCCTGTTCGGCCTTGAGGCGGAGTATGACAAGGAATTGCAAGGCCAGTCCGGCCTTGTGGTGACGGCCAAGGCCAACCAGCAGAACGACCTGCTGTACGAGTACTCCCAGTACTTCGACCCGGAGAACGGCGACGAGCTGCAGGTGACGCTGGAGGCTACCGTGCAGTACTATCTGGAAAAGGGCATGAAGGACATGTGCGACGCCTACTCGCCCGCCAACGGCGCCACCGGCATCGTGCTGGACGTGCGTAACGGCGGCATTCTTGCCATGGCGTCCTTTCCCAACTACGACCTGAACGACTACGCCACCGTCACCGACAAGACGCTGCTGGAGCAGATGGAGCGGGGCGAGCTGGACGAGGAGGGCGCTCAGCAGAAGCAATGGCGCAACAAGGCGCTGAACGACACCTATGAGCCCGGCTCCACCTTCAAGATCCTCACCCTGTCGGCGGCGCTGGAGGAGGGCCTGATCGACAAGACTACCTCCGTCAATTGCAGCGGCTCGGTGAACATCTCCGGCCATACCATCCACTGCTCCAACAAGGCGGGCCACGGCCTGCAAACGCTGGAGCAGACCGTGGGGAACTCCTGCAACCCTGCCTTTATCTCCTACGGCCTGAAGCTGGGCACGGAGAAGTTCTATCAGTACATGCGCTCCTTCGGCATCATGTCCGCCACCGGCGTGGATCTGGGCGGCGAGGCCACCGGCGTGTTCGCCGCCGACGCCAACTTTACCCAGCTGGATCTGGCCTGCTACGCCTTCGGTCAGAACTTCACCGTCACTCCGCTGGCACTGATCGCGGCGCAGGCCGCCTGCGTCAACGGCGGATATCTCTATACCCCCCATTTCGCCCAGCAGATCACCGACAGCGACGGCAACGTGATCTGGCAGCATGACGATACCCCGGTGCGGCAGGTCATCAGCGAGGAGACCTCCGCCACCGTGCGGGAATGTCTGGAATACGTGGTGGCCAGCGGCACCGGCAAAAACGGTCAGGTGGCGGGCTACCGCATCGGCGGCAAGACCGGTACGGCCGATAAGGGCCAGTCCGGCGACGTGGTGGTGTCCTTCCTGTGCTTCGCCCCGGCGGACGATCCCCAGATCATGATGCTCATCACCATGGATACCCCCAGCCGCTCCACCGGCACCTACGTGTCCGGCGGCAACATGGTGGCGCCCTATTCCAGCGCCATCATGGCGGAGATCCTGCCCTATCTGGGCATCGAGCCCAGCTACAGCGCCGAGGAGCTGATGGGCGTGGACACCACCGTGCCCAACGTCATCGGCATGTCGGTGGAGGAGGCCAAGGATCGCCTGAAGGAGCGTGGCTTCGCCTGCAAGGTGGAGGGCGACGGCGAGACCATCACCGACCAGACCCCTGTGGGCGGTGCCATCATTCCCGGCAAATCCACGGTGGTGCTGTATGCCGGAGCCGAGAAACCGGATAAGATGTGTACGGTACCCTCTCTGGTGGGACGCACCGCCGCCGAGGCCAACACCGCCGCCACCAACGCCGGACTGCTGATCCGCTTCACCGGCACCACCAGCTCGGAGTCCAACACGGTGCTGGTGTTCAGTCAGGAGCTGGAGGCCGGTACGGAGGTGCCTGCCGGAACGGTCATCACCGTGCGGCTGGGCGATACCACCGTGCGGGACTGATTGCCGCAGCTTTTGCCATATAACAGGGCATATAATCCCATTTTATTTGCGTTTTCTGCCTGCTATACTGGAAAGTGGGCCATATCGCCCAAAACAAGAGCAAAGGAGACGATCCTATGAAACTGAAAGATGTGATAAAAGGACTGGAGATCCTGTCCGCCACCGCCGATAGGGAGCAGGAGATCACCGGCGTCAGCTACGATTCCCGCACCACCGCGCCCGGCGATGTGTTCGTCGCCATCAGCGGCGAGGCGGTGGACGGCCACCGCTTCATCCCCGTGGCGGCGGAAAAGGGCGCGGCCTGCGTGGTGTGCGAGCATGTACCGGAGGGGGATATCCCCTACGTGCAGGTGGCAAGCTCCCGCAAGGCGCTGGCCCTGATGGCGGGCAACTGGTTCGACCATCCCGCCAAAGAGATGACCATGATCGGCGTCACCGGCACCAGCGGCAAGACTACCTCCACCTATCTCATCAAGAGCATTCTGGAGCAGAAGGCCGGGGCCAAGGTGGGTCTGGTGGGCACCATCCAGAACATGATCGGCGATCAGGTGCTGCATACCGAGCGCACCACGCCGGAGTCCTTCGAGCTGCACCGCCTGTTCCGCCAGATGTCCGACGCCGGCTGCACCCACGTGGTGATGGAGGTGTCCTCCCACGCGCTGGCACTGGATCGGGTGTACGGCATCCGCTTCGCCGTGGGCATCTTCACCAATCTCAGTCAGGATCATCTGGACTTCCACCACACCATGGAGGCCTACTGCGACGCCAAGGCCATCCTCTTTGACCGCTGCGACGTGGCCATCTACAACGCCGACGACCCGTGGCATGAGCGGATGCTGGCCCACTGCCCCTGCCGCACCTTCAGCTACAGCGCCAAGGGCGACGCCGACCTGTCCGCCAAGAACATCCGGCTCCACGCCGGCAGCGTGGAGTACGACGCCCAGGCGGATACCGAGTGGGCCCACGTCCACGTGGGCATACCCGCCATCTTTACCGTATATAATACGTTGGATGCCATCTCCGCCTGCTGGAATCTGGGCGTGTCCATCGAGGACTGCGCCGACGCGCTGGCGAAGAACCACGGCGTCAAGGGCCGCATGGAGATCATCCCCACCCCCGGCAAGAGCTTCACCATCCTCAACGACTATGCCCACAAGCCCGACGCGCTGGAGAACGTGCTGTCCTCCGTGCGGGGCTTCGCCAAGGGCCGCACAGTGGTGGTGTTCGGCTGCGGCGGCGACCGCGACCGCACCAAGCGTCCCGTTATGGGCGAGATCGCGGCGCGGCTGGCGGATTTCACCATCGTCACCTCCGACAACCCCCGCACCGAGGAGCCCATGGCCATCATCGACGATATCCTGGCCGGGATGAAGGGCTGCACCGCCTACGCCGTGGAGCCGGATCGGGTGAAGGCCATCCACTACGCCATGGATCATGCCCAGCCGGGCGACGTGATCGTGCTGGCGGGCAAGGGACACGAGGACTATCAGGAGATCAACCACCAGCACTTCCCCATGGATGAGCGGGTGATCGTGGCCCAGCACCTGAAGGAAATGTAAACCAGAGAAAACGCCCCTTTACGGGGCAAAAGAAAGAGAGTCGTTCACATGGAAATTATTCTGGCTGCCATCGTCAGCTTCGTTGTCACCGCCGTGGTGGGCAAGTTTCTCATTCCCGCCCTCGTCCGTCTGAAGGCGGGCCAGAGCATCAAGGAGATCGGCCCCAAGTGGCACATGTCCAAGCAGGGCACTCCCACCATGGGCGGACTGATGTTCATTATCGGTATCGGCGTGGCCATCGTCATCTGTGGGTGGCGGGGCATGCTGGAGGGCAGCTTCCAGCACCTGTATGTGTACCTGTTCGCGCTGGTATTCGGCGGCATCGGCTATATCGACGATTACCAGAAGGTGAAGCATCACCAGAACACCGGCCTGACCGCGCCCCAGAAGTTCATTTTACAGCTGGCGGCGGCGGTGGCGTTCCTGTGCCTGATGCGGTACGAGGGAATGCTGAGCCCCAACCTGTATATCCCCTTTTTCAACACGTATGTTGTGTTAAGCTGGGGTGTGTATCTGGTGTTCGCCGCCTTCGTCATCGTGGGCACCGTCAACGCCGTCAACATCACCGACGGGATCGACGGCCTGTCCAGCAGCGTCACGCTGCCGGTGGCAGCCTTCTTCGCGTGGGAGGGCTGCGGCTATATGCCCCAGTATCTGGTGCTGGCGGCGCTGCCGGTGTATTACGGACAGCTGAGTCTGTTCAGCGCGGCGCTGTTCGGGGGTCTGGTGGGCTTTCTGCTGTATAACCACTATCCCGCCAAGGTGTTCATGGGCGACACCGGCTCCCTGTTTCTGGGCGGCGCGGTGGCGGCGCTGGCTTTTGCCTACGACATGCCGCTGGTGCTGATTTTGGTGGGCTTCGTCTACATCTGCGAAACGCTGTCCGATATCATTCAGGTGAGCTACTTCAAGCTGACACACGGCAAGCGTGTGTTCAAGATGGCGCCGCTGCACCATCACTTCGAGATGTGCGGCTGGAGCGAGAAAAAGGTGGTGGCGGTGTTCGCCACGGTGAGCCTGCTGTTCTGCCTGCTGGCCGTTGTGGCGGTGCAGGGAAGATTTTTGGCAATGTAAGCTGGCATGAAATCTGACGATTTCATTGCCAAAAGGATTGCGGCCGACTGCGCGCGTCCTTCGGACACACTGGCGGCCGAGAAGAATTTTTCCGACGTACACGCCGCCGGAAAAATAATTTGAATGTTTCGCGGCGTCCACGCCGCGAACTCTGCAAGGCTTTCGGGGCGGTGTAGGCATCGCCCCCTACGAAGCAACCAACGTACCCGTCCGTATGACGGCGGCGGCCTGAGGGCAGGCCGCCCTACGCACCGGCCACCGATAGAACTTCGTAGGGCGGGGTGCCCTCATCCCGCCGCACGATAATGCACCGCACCAAAAGGCCCCCTTGTGTAAAGGGGGCTGTCACCGAAGGTGACTGGGGGATTGTTGATTACCTGACAACCCCTCCGGCGCTTCGCGCCACCTCCCCTTACACAGGGGAGGCTTTGAATCCCACCCCCAACACCCCACACAGAAAGGAGGAACGTCCCATGACCCAACGTCCCAAGCAGCCTCCCGTCAAGCATGCGGAGAAAATGCGCCGCAAGTCCATCGAGCAGAAGCATTTGCAGGCCGCCAAGGGCGGACGCATCGACGTTCCCTTCCTGCTGCTGGTGCTGCTGCTGACGATCATCGGCCTTGTGATGCTGTTTTCCGCCAGCTTTCCATCCGCCTACTACGAAACCGGAACCCCCACCTACTACTTCAAGCGGCAGGCCATTTACGCCGCCGTGGGTCTGGCGGGTCTGGCGCTTGCCGCCCGGTTCAACTATCAGCGCTGGCGCGGCGCGTCCCGACTCTTGCTGATCCTCTCGCTCTTTCTGCTGATGCTGGTCATCATTCCCGGTATCGGCATCAAACACAACAACGCCCGCCGCTGGCTGGGCATCGACGGTGTCTTTACCTTCCAGCCCTCGGAGATCGCCAAGCTGGCGGTCATCGTCTATTTTGCCGACAGCATCTCCAAAAAGCGGGAGAAAATGCTGCAATGGCGGGAGGGCATTGTGCCCTATGCCGTGATTCTTGGTGTTTTTTCCATCCTGATGATGCTGGAGCCCCACCTGTCCGGTACGATCCTCATCGTGGGCACCGGCGCTATCATGATGGCGGTGGGCGGCATGCAGCGGTGGCTCATCGGCGCGGGCGTCGGCGGCGTGGCCGCCGTGGCGGTGCTGTTCGTCAAGCTGGTGGAGAAGGGCGTCATATCCTACGGCGCCAGCCGTATCGCCATGTGGCACGACCCATGGCTGGACACCAGCAAGGACGGCTACCAGATGGTGCAGAGCCTGATCGCCATCGGCTCCGGCGGTCTGCTGGGTCTGGGCTTTGGCAAGGGACGGCAGAAGTTCATGTATCTGCCGGAGGAGCACAACGACTTTATTTTCGCCATCGTATGCGAGGAGCTGGGGCTGGTGGGCGCCTGCATCATCATGCTGATCTTCGCCATGCTGCTGGTGCGGGGCTTCTGGATCGCTCTCCACGCCCGTGACCGGTTCGGCACGCTGCTGGTGGTGGGCATCATGACCCAGCTGGGTTTGCAGGTGTTCCTGAATATCGCCGTGGTGTCGGGCCTTGTGCCGGCCACCGGCATTTCGCTGCCCTTCTTCAGCTACGGCGGCACGGCATTGGCCTTGCAGCTGGGCGAAATGGGCATTGTCCTCAGCGTTTCCCGGCAGATACCCGCCCCGCGCAACGGGTAGCGACTGTTATTGGTGTGGCAACCCGCTTCCAAAGCCTCCCCTGTGTAAGGGGAGGTGTCAACGCAAAGCGTTGACGGAGGGGTTGTCTATTACGGAGACAATCCCCCAGTCAGCTTCGCTGACAGCCCCCTTTACACAAGGGGGTCAAGTATAGATGCGCGGCTCTCTCCCTCGCAATGACACCCAAGGAGCGAAAGCGCGTACTGACCCATCCCTCCCCAAAGGAGCTGTTTGCTATGAATGTGATCTTTACCTGCGGCGGTACCGCCGGACATGTGAATCCGGCGCTGGCGCTGGCAGGCTATCTGCGGGAAAAAGACCCCGCCGCCCGCGTGCTGTTCGTGGGCACCCCCAACGGCATGGAACGGGGCCTGATCGAAAAGGCGGGCTATGACTTTGCCGCCGTGGAGGTCAGCAACTTCCACCGCTCCCTGTCGCCCAAGGCGCTGCGCCACAATTTCAAGACTGCCAAGACCCTGATGACCTCCCGCCGTGAGGCGGACGCCATCATTCGCGCCTTCCAGCCGGATCTGGTGGTGGGCACCGGCGGCTACGCCAGCTATCCCGCCATCAAGGCCGCCGCCCGGCGGCATATTCCCACCGCCGTCCACGAGTCCAACATGATCCCCGGCCTGACCACCAAGCTGCTGGAGGGCTGCGTGAACTGCGTGATGGTGGGGTTCGAGGACTGCCGCCGCCACTATAAGCACCCCGAAAAGGTGGTGGTCACGGGAACGCCGGTGCGGGGCGATTTCTTCGCTCTGACGAAGCAGCAGGCCCGTGAAAAGCTGGGCTATACCGACGATAAGCCGCTGGTGGCCTCCTTCTGGGGCAGTCTGGGTGCGTCCACCATGAACGCCCGGATGCTGGACTTCTTCCGGCGGGAGCAGGCGGACGGCTTTCCCTTCCACCACATCCACGCCGCCGGAAAGAGCGACTGGCCCCATGTGTCCGGCGAGCTGGAGAGGCTGGGTCTCAGCAGTCCGCTGCTGGATGTGCGGCAGTACATCTATGACATGGCGGTGGTGATGGCTGCCGCCGATCTGGTCATCAGCCGCGCCGGAGCCAGCACCCTCAGTGAGGTGACGGCGCTGGGCATGCCCACCATACTGGTGCCCTCTCCCTACGTGGTGGCCAACCACCAGGAGAAGAACGCACGGCTGCTGGAGTCCCACGGCGGCGCGGTGGTGCTGACGGAGGAGCAGGCCACCGGCGAAGCGCTGTACGAGAGCACGAAGGACATTCTGCAAAATCCGGAGAAGCGCCGGTCCATGGCCAAGGCCATGGCGGAGTTGGGTATTCCCGATGCCACGGAGCGGATCTACAACACCTTGATGGCCCTGCTGTAACGGGGCAAGCTGCGCCTTGCATAGGATGGGTAAAACCATTGGGAAAGGCGGAGCGATATGTCTTATCTGAGGATACAGGGAGGCCGCCCCCTCAGCGGCCATCTTACGGTGCAGCGGGCGAAAAACAGCGTCCTGCCCGTTCTGGCCGCCACGCTGCTGGCGGGCGGGGAATGCCGCATTGCGGACTGTCCCCGGCTCAGCGACGTGGAGACGGCGGCGGAGATCCTGCGGCATCTGGGGTGTCAGGCACAGTGGGACGGAAACGACCTGCTGGTGGACACCGCCTGCGTCACCCGCTGGGATATCCCGGAGGAGCTGATGCGGAAAATGCGCTCCTCGGTGATCTTTCTGGGGGCGATCCTGACCCGGTGCGGCCGGGCGGAGCTGTCCTATCCCGGCGGCTGCGAGCTGGGGCCCCGGCCCATCGACCTGCACCTTACCGCCCTGCGGACGCTGGGCGCGGAGATCAGCGAGATCGGCGGCAGTCTGCTGTGCCGGGCGGAGCGCCTGCGCGGCGGTGACATTCTGCTGACGCTGCCCAGCGTGGGCGCTACGGAGAACGCCATTCTGGCGGCCTGCGGCGCGGAGGGCACTACCATCATTTCCAACGCGGCCCGTGAGCCGGAGATCGTAGACTTACAGGACTTCCTGCAAAAGCTGGGAGCCGACGTTCACGGGGCTGGCACCTCCACCATTACGGTGCTGGGCGGCGGCGTGCGCCGCGGCTGCGTTCACCGATGCATCGGCGACCGGATCGCGGCGGCTACATACCTGTGCGCGGCGGCAGCTGCCGGCGGACAGGTGACATTGCGAGGCGTGGACTACCGCCACCTTGCCACCGTTACCACGGCGCTGGGGCAGGCGGGCTGCCGCCTGCAATGCACGGAGGATTCTATCACGCTGGAGAGCGACGGTCATCTGCGGGCCATCCCGCCGGTGCGCACCTCACCCTATCCCGGCTTTCCCACCGACGCGCAGGCGCCCCTGATGGCGGCGCTGCTGCGGTCGGAGGGCGCGGTCATGTTCGTGGAGAACATGTTCGACAGCCGCTACCGCCACGTGCCGGAGCTGGTGCGGATGGGCGCGGATATCCGCCTGGAGGGACGGGTGGCCGTGGTCTACGGCACGCGGGAGCTCCACGGCGCGGCGGTGCGCTGCACCGATCTGCGGGGCGGCGCGGCGCTGGCGATCGCGGCGCTGCAAACGCCGGACGCCACATTGATACACGACATTTACCACATCCAACGGGGCTATCAGGACATGGCCGGCGACCTTCGGGCGCTGGGCGCGGACGCCATCGTGGAGGTGTAACGGATACAGAAAGGATACACTATGGCCAGAAGACGCAGCTATCACCGCAAACGCCGTCAGGGACGGTTTTCGTTCCTGTATAAGATATTGATCTTTGTGGCCATCTGCGGCGCCATCGCCGTGGCGCTGGCGCTGTTCTTCAAGGTGGATACCATCACCGTCACCGGCAACAGCCGCTACACCGCCAACCAGATCATCGAGGCCAGCGGCATCGAGACGGGGGACAATATGTTCTTCCTGAACAAGTACCACGCCTCGGAGCGGATCACCGCCGCGCTGCCCTATGTGGAGACGGTGCGCATCAGCCGCCAGCTGCCCGATACACTGGTGGTGACGGTGACGGAGTGTACCGCGCCTGCCGCCGTGTCGCAGGACGGCAAGCTGTGGCTGCTGTCCGGCGACGGCAAGATCGTGGACGCCAAGACCGGCGACGGCAAGCAGTACGCCGTGGTGGAGGGGCTGACGCTGCTGGAGCCCCAGGTGGGCGCGGACCTTCAGGTGCCGGAGGAGCAGCAGCCCTCCGCCCGCCTGCTGCTGACGCTGCTGGGTCTGCTGCGGGACAAGAACATGCTGGGGGACGTGCAAACCATCGACCTCAGCGACACCGCCTCGGTGGTGATGCGGTATCTGGACAGGTTCGACGTGACCTTCCGCTGGGACGCGGATTTCGATTATAAGCTGGATTATCTGCTGGCGGTGGTGGAGCGCCTGGAGGTCAACGAAAAGGGCACCATCGACATGACGCAGGAAGGAAAAGCCAGCTTTATCCCCGGATGACGGCCTTCCCATGAACTTTTTTTGAAAAAAGGCCGTTACCACTTGACCTGCGGCCTATTCCGCAATATAATACAAGATGTAGTATTAGCAAATAACGAATTTTCGTTTTTATACCATTTCTACCGGAGGGAACGAACATGGCTTTTGGACTGGAAACAGGCGTGGAAAACGTAGTCAGTATCAAGGTGGTCGGCGTTGGCGGCGGCGGCAACAATGTGGTCAACCGCATGGTGCGCAGCGGAGCCAAGGGCGTCGATTTTATCGCCGTGAATACGGACAAGCAGGCGCTGAACGCTTCCAGCGCCAACTATAAGCTGCAGATCGGCGAAAAGCTGACCGGCGGAAAGGGCGCAGGCTCCAATCCCGAGATCGGCCGCAAGGCCGCCGAGGAGAGCCGCAACCAGATCAGCAAGGCCCTGGAGGAGACGGACATGGTGTTCGTCACCGCCGGTATGGGCGGCGGCACCGGCACCGGCGCGGCTCCTGTGGTGGCCGAGATCGCCCGCGAGCTGGGCGTGCTGACCGTGGGTGTCGTCACCAAGCCCTTCGGGTTCGAGGGCCGCAAGCGCGCTCAGCAGGCCGAGGCCGGCATCAGCGAGCTGCGGGACAAGGTGGACTCCCTTGTCATCATTCCCAACGAGCGGCTGAAGTTCGCCACCGACCAGAAGATCACCTTCGCCAACGCCTTCGAGATCGCCGACGATGTGCTGCGTCAGGCGGTGCAGTCCATTTCCGACCTGATCCGTGACACCGGCTTCATCAATCTGGACTTTGCCGACGTGACCGCCATCATGAAGGATGCGGGCATGGCTCACATGGGCGTAGGCCGCGCTGCCGGAAAGGGCAAGGCCGAGGAGGCTGCCCGTATGGCCATCTCCAGCCCGCTGCTGGAGACCTCTATCGAGGGTGCGCGGGGCGTGCTCATCAACATTACCGGCTCCACCGATATCGGTCTGGAGGAGGTGGAACAGGCCGCCATGCTGGTGCAGCAGGCGGTGCATCCCGACGCGCTGACCATCTTCGGCGCTACCTTCGACGAATCGCTGGACGACGAGATCCGCGTCACCGTCATCGCCACCGGCTTTGCCGAGGGCCAACAGGCCAAGACCGCCGAGGCCGAAAAGACCCCGGCAGGCCAGCCCGTCAAGCTGGATCCCCTGCCTGCCGAGGGTGAGAAGGCTGACGACGATATGGACAAGTCCTTCAACGATATCCTGAAGATTTTCCAGAAGGACAATTATTAAGGTAACTGGCGGAGATCCGCAACTCGGCCCCCTTGTGTAAAGGGGGCTGTCAGCGAAGCTGACTGGGGGATTGTCCGTCATACGACAACCCCTCCGTCAAAAATCAAAGATTTTTGACACCTCCCCTTACACAGGGGAGGCAAGGGAATCGGATTGTCACGCCAGTGTTGCACCCCAAGGGCACTTGCTTCGCGGCGCGCACTGGCTCACAATGACAACACAAGGAACGCTGCTTAACAAACGAAAAAGGCCGTTTGCCTGTGCGGGCAAGCGGCCTTTATTACGGGAACAGGAGGACAACGATGAAACCCATGGAACTGCTGGCCGTGCTGCACACGGCGGAACGGCTGAAGGACACCACCCGCCATTGCTATACCTCCCAGGGCCGCCACGAGAGCGTGGCGGAGCACAGCTGGCGGGTGACGCTGATGGCGTACCTGATGCGGGACGAATTTCCGGAGCTGGATATGGACACGGTGATGCAGATGTGCCTGATCCACGATCTGGGCGAGTGCTTCACAGGCGACATTCCCTCCTTCGAGAAAACGGCGGCGGACACCGCCAGGGAGGACGGCCTGCTGGCCCGGTGGGTGGCCGGACTGCCCCAGCCCTACTGCCGGGACATGGCGGCGCTGTACGCCGAGATGGACGCGCTGGAAACGCCGGAGGCCAAGCTCTATAAGGCGCTGGACAAGCTGGAGGCGGTGATCTCCCATAACGAATCCCCGCTGGACACGTGGCTGCCGCTGGAGTACGACCTGAACCTGACCTACGCCAACGATAATGTGGCATTCTCCCCCTACCTGACCGCCTTGCGGCAGGCCGTCCGGCAGGAGACGGAGAAAAAGGTGGCAAAAGGGGAGTAAATCCTATACGGAGCGTAATTCCATGCTGTAATTATACAACATGGAATTAAAAATCGACCCCGCGATACGTGCAGAGGGGACGTTAAACATTCGTAGGGGCGGGGGTCTACCCCGCCCTTGGCCACCTCTGAGAGGGGGCTGTCGAGCATAAGCGAGACTGGGGGGAGAGAGCAAAAGCCTTGAATTCTCTCCCTCCGTCATGACCGCAGGTCATGCCACCTCCCTCTGAGAGGGAGGCAATAAAATAACCACCGATTGACACCTGTAGGGGCCAACGACTCTGTCGGCCCTGTCGGAAACGGTACAGTCATCGTCAGGCGGACAGGGTCGTCCGCCCCTACGGAGTTCTGACGTACCCTATTCATCCACACAAACAAAAACCGGGCTCCCTTCGGAAGTCCGGTTTTTGCTGTTTATAAGGGGTGAGAAACTCACAATGGAAAGCAGTGTTTACTTGGCAGCAGCGGCCTTCTTCTGGGCGCTCAGCGCCTTGATGCCCTGTGCCACCAGGTCGATGGCCAGGATCACCAGCAACACGCCGATGATACCGCGGATGTAGCACCACACCACGCCTTCGCCGCCAGCGGCGATACCGGCGACCTGAGCCTTGATGGTGAACACCAGAGAGGTCAGAGTGACGATCAGCATGAAGAACATGGGGAAGTAGAACATCTTGTTGTTGCGGCCGATCTTACCCAGCCAGCAGCATACAGCCAGCAGACCCAGAGCGGCCAGCAGCTGGTTGGCAGCGCCAAACAGCGCCCAGATCTTGGCATAACCGGTCAGACCCAGCGCCACGCCGGCCACCACGGTGATACCGGTGGCAACATAGGGGTTGGTGATGACGCGCTTCCAGCCCTTCAGATCCTCGCGGGTCTGGCCGGGCTCCAGGAAGAACTCAGCGAACATGTAACGGGCAAGACGGGTAGCGGTATCCACGGAGGTCAGGCAGAATGCAGACACAGCCAGGATCAGCATGGAGTACACGGCGTTATAGCAGCCGTCGCCGAACACCTTGGAGAACATGGAGGCCAAGCCGGTGGCGAACACGACGGTAGGAGTCGTGGTGGTGCCGTCAGCATACTGCGCCCAGATGTAACCGACAGCGCAGACGGAGATCAGAGCCAGAGCGCACTCGATCAGCATGCCGCCGTAAGCGATGGGCTTGGCGTCCTTCTCCTGATCCAGCTGCTTGGAGGTGGTGCCGGAGCCAACCAGAGAGTGGAAGCCGGACACAGCACCGCAGGCGATGGTCACGAACAGAGCGGGGAACATATAACCCAGAGAAGTGCCGCTGGGCGCCAGAGTGTCATAGAAGCCGGTGAAGGCGGGCATGTCCACAGTGGGGGCGCAGCCGATGATACCCACAACAGCCAGAACCATCATGCCGTACAGCAGGAAGGAGCTCAGATAGTCACGGGGCTGCAGCAGGATCCACACGGGGGTGACGGAAGCGACGCCGATGTAGATACCCACAATGATCATCCACACGGTGTAGCTCAGATAGATGGGGTGCCAGTTCAGGCCGATGACCATGCAGACCACGATGCCGATGACGCCGATCACGGTAGCCACGCCCAGAGGCGCATTGCGGCGATAGACAAAGAAGCCGAACAGGATCGCCATCAGGATGAACATGATGGAGATGATAGCGGTGGAGGCGTTGGCAGAGGAGGCGGCATAGTCGATGGCGCCCTCTGCGGTGTAGGTGGCCTTGAAGGTGTTGGCCACGATGGAGGCGAAGGCAGCCACCACCAGGATCAGGGTCAGGTAAGCGAACACGATGAACAGCTTCTTGGCCTTGGCGCCGATGGCGTCGCCGATGACCTCGCCGATGGATTCGCCCTTGTGGCGGATGGAAGCGAACAGTGCGCCGAAGTCATGCACGCCGCCGAAGAAGATACCGCCGATCAGGACCCACAGCATCACGGGAACCCAGCCGAACACAGCCGCCTGAATGGGGCCGTTGATGGGGCCGGCGCCGGCGATGGAGGAGAAGTGATGGCCCATCAGCACAGGAGCCTTGGCAGGGCAGTAGTCCTTGCCGTCTTCCATGGTATGAGCAGGAGTAGGACGGGAGTTGTCAACGCCCCACTTCTTGGCCAGCCAGCCGCCGTAGAAAATATAGCCTACGACCAGAACTGCGCAGCCGATGATAAGGAACAAAGCAGCATTCATAAAGCTCTCTCCTTTCTGAACAAGTTTTTCTTTTGCTTATGAAACAGGCCCCGGTTAAAGACCTGCGCTGCACTGTGTCCGCTGCGGTTGGTGCTGACCGATTCCTCCGGCAGCACCGCCAGCGCGGTGTGGAAATCCATCCAGCCCCAATAGGACATCTTGAAGCTCTTGTACAGCTTGCACTGCTTCAGCGCCTTTTTCGCGTCCTCGTCGCAGCTGTCGCATACGAACAGGGCTGTGATGTAGGTGTACATGTGGTTGGGGCCGGGCTTGATGCGGGCCATGCCCTCGTCATAGGCCAGCTTTTCGCACTGGTCATAGATCTCTTTCGTCAGGTGGGGCACATTGAACAGGTACACATACTCAAAGCTGTTGGCTTCCCAAAGCTTGGCTTTTTTCGACAGCACGTATTTCGAGGATTCCGCATAAAAATCCATCTGCGCCGCCAGCGGCTTCCGGTGCTCCTCGCACAGCCGCACGTCAAATTCACCGCTGTAAATATCACACAAACGGTTCACAGCTTCTTCACGCGTCATGGTTCCACCGTCCTTTCCACATGCGCGGCGACAACGCTTCTTTCATTTCTTTCGCGATTTTAAGCGCGAAAAGAATACAGGGGAAAAGTTGATTTTTTCCTCCACGGAAACGTTATCGCAACATCAAAATTTACGTTTCATACTATACGCCAGTTGTTTTTGAATTTCAAGACGGCAAAATTCACAATAATTTAACGAATTCTTTATGTAAATTTTCTGTTAAGACCATATTGAATCCATAAAGATTCTGTGATAAGATAGACTCGTATCACCGCCCATGGCGGAAGCAGGCAAAACGCACCGTGAAACGTATTTCACGGTGCGTTTTTATGCATCTGTCGTCAACAGCCCCGGCGGAGCGGGAAAGGGCTGCCTGTCCCTACCTATAATATAAGGATATCGGGGCGACAAATTTACGGCTATCTGTTGACCTGAGCCGATACTATGTAGTAAAATGGAAGCGTATGGAAAACGTACCCTACCATAGCATAGATCATAACGATAAAAGGAGAAAGAATATGGGACTTATTAAAGCAGCATTGGGCAGCGTGGGCGGCGTGATGGCCGACCAGTGGAAGGAATATTTCTATTGTGAAGCTATGCCCGAAAACGTCATGGCCGTCAAGGGTCAGAAGCGCGTCTCCGGCCGCTCCAGCAATACCAAGGGCAGCGACAACGTGATCTCCAACGGCAGCGTCATCGCCGTGGCCGACGGCCAGTGCATGATGATCGTGGATCAGGGCCGTATTATCGAGGTCTGCGCCGAGCCGGGCGAGTTTACTTATGACATGTCCACCGAGCCGTCCCTGTTCACCGGCGAGCTGAAGGGCAGCATCCGCGCCGTCATCGACAGCATGACCAACCGCTTCACCTTCGGCGGCGAGGCTCCCAAGGATCAGCGGGTGTACTATTTTAATACCAAAGAGCTGATGGGCAACAAGTACGGCACCCCCAGCCCCGTGCCCTTCCGGGTGGTGGATCAGCGTGCCGGTATCGACATTGACGTGGGCATCCGCTGCTTCGGCGAGTACAGCTATCACATCACCAACCCCGTCCTGTTCTATACCAACGTCTGCGGCAACGTCAGCGAGGCATATACTCGCGACAAGCTGGACAGCCAGCTGAAAACCGAGCTGCTGACCGCCCTCCAGCCCGCCTTTGCCAGGATCGGCGAGAACGGCATCCGCTATTCCCAGCTGCCCGGCCATACCATGGAGCTGGCCGACGCCCTGAACGAAGTCCTCAGCAAGAAGTGGCGTGACCTCCGCGGCATCGAGATCGTGTCCTTCGGTGTGTCCAGTGTCACCGCCGACGAGGAAGACGAGAAGATGCTGAAGGAGCTGCAGCGCAACGCGGCCTTTATGGATCCCACCCGTGCGGCGGCGCATCTCGTCGGCTCTCAGGGCGATGCCATGAAGATGGCGGCCAGCAATCAGGGCGGCGCGGCCATGGCGTTTATGGGCATGAACATGGCCGGTCAGGCCGGCGGCATGAACGCCCAGAACCTGTACGCCATGGGTCAGCAGCAGGCGGCGCAGCAGTCTGCACAGCAGGCCGCTCCTGCCAACGGCTGGACTTGCGCCTGCGGTCACAGCGGCAATACCGGCAAGTTCTGTGCCGAATGCGGCCAGCCCAAGCCCGCTCCCGCCGGGGAGTGGAAGTGCGCCTGCGGCGCGGTGAACACCGGCAAATTCTGCTCTGAGTGCGGCTCTCCCAAGCCCGCCGGCGAGTGGACCTGCTCCTGCGGCAGCGTCAACAAGGGCAAGTTCTGCGCCAACTGCGGCAATCCCCGTCCCTGATAGTATAAAACAAGGTAGCGAGATGAAAGGAGACGCATGATGTATTCCTATTGCAGTTACTACGACTACTATGATTACAGCGATTACGATGTTATTTCGATTCTTACTGGTTTAATGAGCCTTGCTGTCATTTGGGTGATTGCTTTGCTGTTGATGGCATTGATGATCGTGGCCATGTGGATATTGTTCAAGAAAGCGGGCAAGCCCGGCTGGGCTGCCGTTGTGCCGTTCTACGATCAGTACACCCTGTATGAGATTACGTGGGGCAATGGCTGGCGTTTCCTGATGCTGCTGATTCCTATTTATAATATCATTTTGATGATCCTGACCTACATCAGGCTTGCCAAGGCATTTGGTAAAGACGAGGGATACGCTGTGGGACTGATTTTCCTGCCTCATGTGTTTGTTCCCATGCTGGCCTTTGGCAGCGCGGCTTATCATGGCGTGCCTGGCGTGGCCAGTGCTCCTGCGGCGGCATCGCAGGAATGGGTGGGCTATCAACAGTCCGGCTACCAGCAGCCGCAGCAGCCCACTTACCAGCAGCCTGTCTACCAGCAGCCGCAGCAGACTCAGACTACTTATCAGCAGCCTCAGCAGCCGCAGGATTCCGGATTCCGGCTGACGTTCTGCCCCAACTGCGGCACCAAGGTAGAGGGCAGCGGCAAATTCTGCGAGAACTGCGGCAGACCGCTGTAACACAACATTTGCGGGAAACGAGAAGATCGGAGGAGGATCATGGCATCCCAGATCACCAACTATAAATGCCCGGCCTGCACCGGCCCGCTCCACTTTGTGGGCGCGTCCGGCAAGCTGGAGTGCGACTTCTGCGGCGGCAAGTACGACGTGGCCGAGATCGAGGCCCTGTACGCCGACAAGGAGGCCAAGGCCGTAGAGGCCACGGAAAAAGCAAACGAAAAAACGGAGCAGAACCGCAAAAAGCTGGAGGAGATGGAGGCTCAGGGCTGGGACACCTCGTCCCTCAGCAGCGACTGGGGCAAGGACGCCAACGGCATGAAGGCCTACAACTGCCCCAGCTGCGGCGCGGAGCTGATCTGCGACGCGTCCACCGCCGCCACCTCTTGCCCCTACTGCGGCAACCCCTCCGTGGTGCCGGGGCAGTTCAGCGGCGCGCTGAAGCCGGACTACGTTATTCCCTTCAAGCTCAGCAAGGACGACGCCATCGCCGCCCTGAAAAAGCACTATAAGGGCAAGCCCTTCCTGCCCAAGGCATTCACCAAGGGCAACCACATTCAGGAGATCAAGGGCGTGTACGTCCCCTTCTGGATGTTCAACGGCCGGGCCGAGGGTCACGTGGAGTACGAGGGTCTGATCTCCCACGTCCACACCGAGGGCGACTACGAGGTCACCACCACCGAGCATTACGACGTGCGCCGCGGCGGCGATATCGCCTTTGAAAAGGTGCCGGTGGACGCCTCCAGCAAAATGCCCGACGACCACATGGACTCCATCGAGCCCTATAATTACAAGGATCTCAAGCCCTTCTCCACCGCATATCTGCCGGGCTTTCTGGCGGATAAGTACGACGTGTCCGTGGCGGACAGTCAGGAGCGGGCCGACAGCCGCTGCACCGCGTCTCTGGAGGCGGCGCTGCGCCGCACGGCCAACATGTACGACACCTGCGTCCCCCTGAATCAGGATATCCGCCTGAAGCGGGGCAAGGTGCACTACGCGCTGCTGCCCGTCTGGATGCTGCACACCAAGTGGAACGGCAAGGATTTCCTGTTCGCCATGAACGGGCAGACCGGCCGTTTGGTGGGCGACCTGCCTACGGATATGGGCAAGTTCTGGACAACGTTCGCGGCCATCGCCGTACCGGTGACGGCACTGGCGACACTGATCCTGCATATTCTGTAAGGGAGGGTCTGAGAGGATGAAAAAGAAGTTTTTGACCCTTTTGCTGGCGCTGATGATGGCGCTGGCGCTGACCGTCCCCGCCTGGGCGGAGCAGCAGCCCGGTGACGCCTTTGTCTACGATATGGCGGGCCTTCTGTCCGAGGAGGACGACGCCTATCTGGAGGCGCTGGCCAGCCAGATCTCCTGGGAGCACAACTGCGCCGTGTACATCGTCACCATGGAGGATTATCAGGAGTACGACAGCGATATCCACTATGCGGTGGTGTCCTTCTATGACAGCAACAGCCTTGGCATCGGCGAAAACCGCGAGGGTATCCTGCTGATGCTGAGCATGTACGACCGCAGCTATGACCTGTATGTCCGGGACGGCGGCATTGCCCAGTACGCCGTCAGCGACTATGGCCGTCACAAGATGACGGATGTCTTTCTGGATAACTTCGGCGAGGACGACTGGCGGGGCGGCTTCGAGGATTACCTGTTCGCCTGCGACGAATACCTGACGCTGGCGGAGCAGGGGACGCCTGTGAAGAAGTCACTGACCAGCTCTCTGCTGCCCGGCCTTGCCATCGGCATTGCCGTGGCGCTGGTGATCTGCCTGAGCCTGAAGGGCATGATGAAGTCCGTCCGCAGAAGCGCCCGTGCCGATATCTATGTGACCGAGGAGGGGCTGAACCTGACGGAGCAGGTTGACCGCTATACCCACACCACTGAGACGCGCCGCAAGATCGAGAAGGATCATGATTCCGGCAGCAGCGATCACTCCGGCGGCGGCGGTTCCAGCACCAGCGGCCATTTCTAAAAGGTACATATGCAAAAAGAGACCCCAAAGGGTCTCTTTTTTTGCGCGGCGAAAACACCATGGCTGTCATTGCGAGCCAGTGACCGATGTCACTGGCTCGCAATGACAGATTTTTTCTACCCCACAATCTCACTGATCCCCGTTCTCCGCCACCCAGCGCCGCACGTAATCCACGAACCGGCGGGTGGAGGAGGACAACGCTTTTTCGTCCTTTACGCCGATGCCGATGCTGCGGTGGAAGGTCATGGGCGGGCGGCAGGCGGTGACGGGGTAGGGGCTGTGGCGCACCATCAGCTCCGGCAGCAGGCTGATGCCCAGTCCCTTGGACACCATGGACAGGATGGTACGATCCTCCCGCGCCGTGTATTTCACGTGGGGACGGATCCCCATGGCGTCAAAGGCCGCCACGATCTCGTAGTCCTCGCCCTCCTCCAGCCGGATGAACGGCTCCGATGCCAGTGCTTCCAGCGGAAAGGGATCGCTGTCCGCCAGCGGGTGGCCGCAGGGCACGATCACCTGTAATTCGTCACGGTGCAGGGCGTAGGTTTGCAGCCGCTTCACCGACGGCAGCCGCAGAAAGCCGCAGTCCACCGTGCCCCGCAGGATCCACTCCTCGATCTGGTCGTAAAAGTCGCCGGTGACCACCTCAAACTCGATGTTGGGGTAGCGCTGGCCGAAGCTTTGCAGGATGGAGGGCAGCCAGTGGACGGACACGCTGGTAAAGGTGGCCACCTTCACAAGACCGGCGTCCAGCCCCTTCAGGCTGGCGGCGGACTGCATCAGCGCGTGGTGGTCGGCGCACAGCCTTTCGATCTGGGGCAGCAGCGCCCGGCCATCCGCCGTCAGCACCACGCCGCCCCGGTTGCGGCTGAGAAGCGTCACCCCCAGCTCGTCCTCCAGTGCCTGCACCGCGTGGCTGACGCCGGATTGGGTGAAGTTCAGCGCCTGCGCCGCCTTGGAAAAATTGCCGCACTGTACGGTTTTCAAAAAGATCTGGTATTTGGAGATACTCATGCCGCCGCCTCGCTTTCTGCCGCCATTATATCATACTTTTTCTCATACTTGCAAGTACAATTATGCGTTTTACAAATGCAAAATCCTGTGATATGATAATGACAGTGAAACGAGACGCGTCGAAAGCACAGAAACATACACGAACCAACACATGGAATTTTCAAGGAGGTACATGAATTATGGCACTGATTACGAAGACGATCCGCTGCGCTGCCTGCGGCAGCACCGCTGTTACTGTTGATGGTAAGAACTACATCTGCGCCGATTGCGGCGCCCGCAATGACCACCCCATGTCCGCGGCTGATCTGGCGGCGGTGAACCGCATCACCATGCTGGGCGGCGACAGCCAGGAGCTGGAGCGCCTGCGCAAGCAGTATCGGAATCTGGATGTCACCAGCTGGTCCAGCGAGAACCGCCTGCAGGTGAAGTAAGCTTTTTCCTGACCTTTTTCATAGCGCAAGGCCCTCCGCCGTTTCGGCGGAGGGCTTTGCTGCGTGTTGAAGAAAATTGTTGTAGGGCGGGGCCTATGTGCCCCGCCGTTGATGGTGCGTCAGGTACGGGCGGCGAGCCGCACGGGGCCCGCCCTACGGGGGTCTATCGACGGCACCCAATGGACTCGGCCCCCTTGTGTAAAGGGGGCTGTCAGCGAAGCTGACTGGGGGATTGTCTCCGTAATAGACAACCCCTCCGTCAACGCTTTGCGTTGACACCTCCCCTGTGTAAGGGGAGGCAAGGGTTACGGATTCCCACGACAGTGACGTCGGTCACTGTCTCGGAATGACAGGGGTGTGCGGCTTCCCCTTACCCGTGATAATACGTTTTGGCGCAGTACTCCCGCTGGACGGTGACGCGGCCCTCGTCGGTGAGCCAGTCCACAAAATTGGCGAAGTTCCGCTCGATAATGGAGAACTTGAACTCATTCTTCGTCCGGATGCTCTCCCGTTGGCAGAAGGCGGCGATCCACTGGGAGAAGGTCATGCCATCCACCAGATCCTCCAGCAGCTCGTCGGCCTTGCGGTGGATGAACTCACTGTTGCTGTCCACCAGGGCGTCCAGCTCCGTCTTGTCCGTCACCACCGCCTTGTGGGCGATGATGTAGGCGGGATAGTCCATCTGCCGCAGGAACGCCTTGCTTTGCAGGTCGCGGGCAATGAACATGCTGGTAGGCAGCTTAGCGCTGTCGATCTGCTGCTGATCCAGCAGGCAGTCCCCCACATAGGCCACGTTGTCCGGCGTCACCACGCCGATGTGTCCCGCGCTGTGACCCGGCAGCGGCAGAATGCCGAAGCGCACGCCGCAGAAGTCCAGATATTCGTCCTCCGGGCCGATGATGGCGTCCGCCACGAAGCACTCCTCGAGAAAATACTCCCGGCTCTTGCCGTAGGTAAGGGCCACGTAGTTGGCCCGGTAGGCATCGGGATTCACGGAGATGCCCGCCTCGATGATGTGGGCGGCGGCCCTGGCGCCGTAGCGCTGCTGCAAGTACCGCACGTTGCCGCTGTGGTCGAAGTGGGCGTGGGAGCAGATCACGCCCCGCAGGTGAAAGCCGTTGTCCTCGATCATGGCCGTCAGGCCGGAGCGATCCAGCTTGGCGTAGCCGGTGTCGATCAGCACGATATCCTTCTCCGTGATCTTATAAACCGGCAGCAGAGCGGTGTTGGCCTCCGCCACCCATGTATTTCCCAAAACATGGCGCAGTTCCATGGCATGCACATCCTTTCTCTCCGGCAGTATAACAGCTTTTTCACACCGCCGCAAGAAAAGAATCCGCATTTTTTTGATTTTCCCTCTATGCAAACGAAGAGAAATAAGGTAAAATACACGTTGAGCTATACTACCAGAAATTGATATTTTGTCAAGTTACAAGGGAGAGCATGCATGGACGAACCGAAATATAAGCGGGTGCTGCTGAAGATCAGCGGCGAGGCACTGGCCGGAGACAAGCACTTTGGCCTGGACTTTCAGGTGATGGGCCGGGTGGCCGACGTCATCAAGGAATGCAGCGCCATGGGCGTTGAGATCGGCGTGGTCATTGGCGGCGGCAACTTCTGGCGCGGCGTGAAAAACGGCGAGGGCTACATCGAGCGCTCCCGCGCCGACCACATGGGCATGCTGGCCACCGCCATGAACTGCATGGCCATGGCCGACGTGCTGGAGCAGAAGGGCGTGGACGTGCGGGTGATGACCTCGCTGGAGATCCGCGCTGTGGCCGAGCCCTACATCCGGGCCAGAGCCATCCGGCATCTGGAAAAGGGCCGCGTGGTCATCTTCGGATGCGGCACCGGCAACCCCTACTTCTCCACCGACACCGCCGCAGTGCTTCGCGCCGCCGAGATCGGCGCCGACGTGATCCTGCTGGCCAAGAACATCGACGGCGTGTACGACTCCGACCCCGCCAAGAACGCCGACGCAGTGAAGTTCGACGCCATCACCTATGACGAGGTGCTCAAGCGCCATCTGGCCGTGATGGATTCCACCGCCACCAGCATGTCCATGGACAACCACATCCCCGTGCTGGTGTTCGCCCTGAAAGACCCCTACAACATTGTCCGCGCCGTGCGCGGTGAAAAAATTGGAACGATCGTCAAGGAGGATTGAAAGACATGTTGAAGGATGAATACAAGATCTACGAGGACAAAATGAAAAAGAGCATCGAGTCCGTGGCCAACGACTTTGCCGCCGTCCGCGCCGGCCGTGCCAACGCCTCTGTGCTGAACCGCATCAACGTGGACTACTACGGCACCCCCACTCCCATCCAGCAGATCGCGTCCGTGGGCTCTCCCGACCCCCGCACGCTGCTGATCACCCCGTGGGACGCCAACGCCCTGAAGGGTATTGAAAAAGCCATTCAGGAGTCTGATCTGGGCATCAATCCCCAGAACGACGGCAAGAGTATCCGCTTGGCTTTCCCCCAGCTGACGGAGGAGCGCCGTAAGGAACTGGTCAAGCAGATCCGCAAGTATACCGAGGGCGGCAAGGTGGCCGTGCGCAACATCCGCCGCGATGCCATGGAGAATTTCAAGAAGCAGCAGAAGGCC